>Ga0079226_10004155_pt1 | contig 11051 bp, 8 predicted proteins | sample Poulit2014_FD_76345 | JGI IMG/M metagenome (GOLD analysis project Ga0079226, IMG submission 76345) | Agricultural soil microbial communities from Georgia to study Nitrogen management - Poultry litter 2014 | ecosystem: Environmental > Terrestrial > Soil > Agricultural land | place: USA: Georgia...
ACAACCTCTCGCTTCACCATACCTTTTACTTCTTTAGGATCTTCCATCTGCTCACAGATTGCTACTTTGTATCCGTGATTGATGAGTTTTTCGATATACCCCTTTGCAGAATGATGAGGCACGCCTGCCATAGGTATATTATTCTTTTTATCTCTAGTAGTAAGCGTAATTTCTAATACTTTTGCAGCAGTCACCGCGTCGTCATAGAAGAGTTCATAAAAATCGCCAAGTCTAAATAAAAGAAGCGCGTCTTTATGGTCTTCTTTGATACTAAAATATTGTTTCATCATCGGGGTTACGTTCGTCATTTCTTACACATCCATTATAAAAATTTAAAAAAGAGGCGAATATAATCGCCTCTATGAGTTCTTATTTAACGTCCTTGCTCGGTCTATTTGTCATTGCCGCACCAGTTTCACCTTCAAGATGATCTCCACCAGTACGTTCAATGATTTCGTGTGTAACAGTGCTGCTGATTGCATGTGACACCATCTGTAAGATACTGTTCACGTCATCTTGTGCATCCATGAACTGATTTACAATTGGCATGTTGTCTAGTTCTTCTTCAAGTACTGCAATCTTCTTCTCAGCAAGTTGGTGTGCTTTGTCTTTACCATAGCTTTGGAAGTTTACAGATTGTTGTTGTAGTGAACGTAATGACGCCATTTTTTCTCTTACATCTTTATTTTCGTGGATTTTTGCTTCAGCTTTTTCAAAGAATTTTACTTCGTCAGTTTCAGCAATCATTTTACCGAGTTCTTTTGCTGCATTTACTATTTCATCTTTTGTATACATTTAATTCTCACCTTTAATTAGTCGTTGTCTTCATTATAAAGTGTTTATCTCGATTACTCAACATTAGCCATTCACCATTTTATAATAGATTCCTTTTTGACTTAGTAATTCTTCGTGAGAACCCATTTCTTTGATAATTCCTTTTTCAAGTACGATTAATCGATCTACTGCACGCACAGTATTTAACCTGTGTGCAATAATAATTGATGTACGTCCTTTCATTAAGTCTTCTAATGCTTCTTGAATCTCAATTTCAGTGATTGTATCAATAGAAGATGTGGCTTCATCTAAGTATAACAGACTAGGATTTCTGACAAATGCACGTGCAATTGAGACAAGTTGTCTCTGTCCGACAGATAGACTTGTATGTTCTTCGTCAATAATTGTGTCATAACCGTCAGCAAGTTTCATGATGAAGCTATGCGCATTTGCACGTTTAGCCGCTTCAACAATTTCTTCATCTGTTGCATCAAGATTACCGTACTTAATATTTTCTTTAATTGATGTCTTAAATAGAAACGGATCTTGAAGTACAAATGCAGAATTGTCTTTTAATACATCACGTTTATAATCCATAATCGGTATGCCATCTATTTCAATTACACCCTGATCGACATCATAGAACCTATTTAAGAGTTGTACAATCGTTGTTTTACCAGCACCAGTCGCCCCAATTAAAGCAATGGACTCCCCACTCTTAATATCAAAAGATACATTTTTAATTGTTGGCTCATGTTGGTCTTTATTATAAGAAAATGTGACATTCTTAAATTCAATTGAACCTTTAATTTTTGCATTTTCTATATGACCACTATCTTCTTCAACTTCAGTGTCAATAATTTGGAACACACGCTCAGCTCCGGCAATTGCTGATAACACTTGGTTAAATTGGTTGGCAAGATCTGCAAGTGGTCGTGTAAATTGTCTCGCGTATTCTGCGAATACTACAATTGTACCAACTGTCACGACGTTATCCATTGTAAGTGCAAGTAACCCACCGACACCTGCAACAATTGTAAAGCTTAAGTTATTTAAGACGTTCATTAATTTAGGAATCATACCTGAGTAAAGGTTTGCCCAGAATGTAACATCTCTTAAGTTTTTTGTCTTTACTTCAAATTCTTGAATGACACGTTCTTCTTGTGAGAATACTTTTACGATTTCTTGACCAGAAATGACTTCTTCAATATAGGCGTTCAATTCTCCAGTCGTTCTTTGGCGAATTTTATATAACGGACCTGTACGGTTTGTTATAAATCTAATTCCTACAACAAGTAACGGAATAATTGTCACCGTTAAGATTGTTAATAATGGAGATAAATACAGCATTACAGAAATCGTACCGATCAGTGTGATAATACTTGTCGTGAATTGTATGAATGATGAGTTCAATGTTTGAGAGAGTGTCTCAATATCGTTTGTCATACGACTCATTAATTCACCATGTTGTCTTCTATTATAGAAATCAATTGGTAAGTACTGCATATGGTTAAATAACTCGTATCTCATATTAAATATCGTACGTTGTGATGCCCCAACCATTAAGAATGATTGTGTCAATGTTGTCAGTGAGTGCAAGATATATATGAATAGCAGTAATAATAGGATTTTTCCTACCCCACTAAAGTTACCAGGGACAAAATATTTATCGATAATTTGTCCAACAATATAAGGTCCTAATATTCCAAGTAAACTCGTCACTACGACAATACATACGATGAAGATAATGACATTTCTTTCTCCACGCATAAACTGCCACAGTCGTTTCAGTGTACCGGTAAAGTCATTCGCACGACGTTTATTCTTCTTATTTCCGATATCTTCTTTTTTTAGTATACGTTTTTGACCAAATGGTTCTCTTAAGAAGTTAATCATCAAATGACCCTCCCTCCGATTGTGACTGTACAATTTTATTGTAGAGTTCTGACTCTCTTACAAGTTCTTCATGAGTACCAATCGCACTGATTTCTCCTTCATCTAAAAGAAGTATACGGTCCGCAGCTTGTGCTGTAGAAATCTTTTGTGTGATGACAATTCTAGTCACTTCTACGTCTTCGATTGCTTCCCATAGACTCGTCTCAGTTGAGACGTCAAGTGCAGAAGTACTGTCATCTAAAATAAGTACAGCTGGACGTTTCACTAATGCACGTGCAATTGAGAGTCTTTGTTTTTGTCCTCCAGATAATTGCACACCGCGTTGACCAACTTGCGTTTTGTACTGATCATCAAATTCTAAAATTGAATCGTGAATTTGTGCTTTCATTGTACTATCGTAGATGCTGTCTTCATGCGCCTCTCTATCACCCCAGAGCATGTTCTCATATATAGAACCTGTGAAGAGAATCGCGGATTGCGGTACATATCCTACTTTTTCTCGAAGTTCTACAATGTTCCATTCCTTGACGTCTTTATCATCAACTAAAATTTGTCCCTCAGTTGCATCATACATGCGTGGGATTAAGTTTACGAGCGTACTCTTACCTGCTCCTGTTGCACCCATGATGACAAAGTTTTCATTCTTTTCAACTTTAAATGATATGTGTTTTAAGGCCATGAGTGTATCATTTGGATATTTAAATGACACATCTTTAAACTCTACAGAACTACCTGTAATTGTCTTTTCAAAATCCTCATATTCATATTTAGTAATTGGTGCTTCAAGCACTTCTTCAATACGGTCTGCAGAAGCTTTTGCTCTTGTTGCTGCGATGATCAGCCAGCTGAACATTGAGAATCCGCCTTGCATTCTAAGCGCATAGTTGATAACCGCAACAAGCTCACCGACTTGAATACTTGATGATTCTAGTAAATCTCTTGCAACATATAATACAATTAATAAACTACCGTTCATGATGAGTAGTAACACAGGTAGAATTGATTCCATAAGTCGTAAACCAAAAATCATATCATCACGAAGATCCCCTGCTGTCTTACTAAATCTACTCGACTCATATTCCATACGGTTATTCACTTTTATGAGTGTCATCGCAGATAAGTTTTCTTGGAAAAACTTGTTAATACCATCAAGTCTTCTCTGAATACGTGAGAAGATTCTCGCACCGTAACGCGCTGTTATAAGTAAGAAAACAAATAAAATAGGTGTCAGCATTGTTAGATAAAACCCAAGTTTAACGTTTACAACGAATGACATCACAAGAGAGCCGATGACCATTAGTGGTGCTCTGAGCAGGATTCTCATACCCATGAACATCAGGTTCTCTGACATCAATACGTCTTGTGTAAGTCTCGTGATTAATGTAGAGCTATTAAATTTCGCAAGCGTACCAAGGCTAAATCCTTGGATTCTTCTAAATATCGCATTTCTTAAGTCGTTACCGAATGCGTTCGTTGCGTAACTCGAAAAGTATGTATTAAATATACCAGCAATAAACGAAACGGCACTTGCTCCAAGCATTAAGAATAGATATAAATAAGCTTTTTCTAAGCTATTTTGTTGAATCCCTTCATCAATTACACCTCTGATGAAGAGAGGTTGAATTAACTCTACTCCGAGTTCAATGAGCATTAAGATTAACCCGAGTATGATAATCCACTTATATTTCAAAGCATAACGAAAAACAGTTTTCATGGAACCCCTCTTTTTATTTCGGAAATCGAATTGTTTCTTCTAGTATGACATAAAATGATGAGAGATAACATCAATCATTTGACTGATGTTTGATTTTTCTAAAAATACACATAAAAAACACGACATCCGAAGATGTCGTGAATAAAATTATTTAAATGCTGCCATAATATCGTCAAATTGATCTTGTTCAAGTTTAAGTTCACGTTCAACGAGTGTTTCATCTAAATAACCATCAATGTGTTCTGAGTATGATTTTCTTTCAGTATCTCTATAAAGAATACCTGTTAACATACCTTCATGTTCATTAATGTGACGAGTTACAGCATTCGAATCTGTTTCGTCATAGCCTTCAATTGTATCAATAGGTACGATATGTTCTTTGAACCAATCGTATGTGTTTACTTTATTGTAAGTGACACATGGACTAAATACGTTCACGAAGCTAAATCCTTTATGGTTCATTGCTTCTTCAATGATTTTTGTAAGTCCTTTGATATCACTTGAAACACTCTGAGCAACAAATGTTGCACCAGATGCCATCGCTGTTTTTATCGGTACAATAGGTGCTTCAATCGAGCCATCAGGTGTTGATTTAGTTACAAATCCTGTACTTGAAGATGGTGACGTTTGTCCTTTAGTTAAACCGTAAATTTGGTTATCCATAACGATGTATGTGATATCGATATTACGTTTTAACGCATGAACCGTGTGGCCCATACCAATTGCAAAACCGTCTCCGTCTCCACCTGATGCTACAACTGTTAAATCATCGTTAGCCATTTTAACACCTTGAGCAAGTGGTAAACTTCTACCATGTGTTGCGTGGAAACCGTATGATTTAATATAACCACTCACACGCCCACTACATCCGATACCAGAAATTAATGCAAGTTCTTCTGGTTCGATTCCATTATTCGCTGCTGCACGTTGAATCGCTGCTTGTATACTGAAGTGTCCACAACCTGGGCACCAGTTTGGCTTCACATGATTTCTAAAATCTTTAAATGTTGCCATTTATTTCATCCTTTTTATAATATATCGTTGATATAATCTTCAATTTCTACAGGCTTGAATGGCGTTCCATCATATTTAACGAATGTGTCCATTTTGTCATGTCCACCATAGTTCATCTTGATGATGTTAAATAATTGACCTGTATAGTTCTGTTCGATTACTGAGATTTTTTTCGCACCGTCTAAATAAGGTCTTAATGCCTCAATTGGAACTGGGAATAATTGACGCATGTGAATTACAGTAATGTTGTTATCAATACGTTCTACCGCTTCATCTACTGCTCCATTTACACTTAGGAAGCTGATGATGAGTAGTTCACTTTCTTTTTCACCATTTACTTTAAATGGCTCATCTAATGAGAAGTCTTTTACTTTCAACATTCTCTTATCCATTTGTGCTTTTCGGTTTACTGAACCTTCATTTGGTGTACCGATCGTGTTGTGTTCTACACCAGTTACGTGGTGAATTCCACCTTTAACACCTGGAATTGGACGACTAGAAATACCGTCTTCAGTAATTTCATAGCGCTCATAGTACTCCCCATTTTCGTCAGCAATCTGATCCGTAATCATCTTACCTCTGTCGATAGTGACTTTACTTAAGTCATACACTGGTGTTGTTTGCTTACCAAGTGACATCTGTAGGTCAGAAAGAACAATCACTGGAAGTTGGTATTTATCAGCTAAGTTAAATGCTTTTGTTGTAAGATAAAACGCATCTTCCACATCAGTTGGTGAAAGAATGATTTTTGGAATATCTCCATGCGTTCCATAAATCATCTGCATGAGATCTGATTGCTCTTGCTTGGTTGGTAGTCCTGTTGACGGACCTCCACGCATTGCATCTACAATTACAAGAGGTGTTTCAGTCATGCCAGATAAACCGATAGATTCCATCATTAGAGATAGACCAGGACCTGAAGATGATGTGAAACTTCTTGCACCAGCATAGTTTGAACCGATTGCCATAGTAACAGCTGCGATTTCGTCTTCAGTTTGAATGACTGTTCCCTTAACACTTGGTAAGTGCTGAATCATGTATTCCATGATGTCACTTGCGGGTGTGATCGGGTATGCTGCCATAAATCTAACGCCTGCGTTTAATGCTCCGAAAGCTATCGCATCATTACCAATGAGGTAAAGTTGATCGCGTTTTTCAACTTTCTCTAGTTCAAAGTCACCTTCAATGAATTCTGATTTATTTTGAATGTATTCATATCCAGCAAGCAATGCTTGAATGTTGCTATCAACAATCTCTTGTCCTTTTCTAATAAACATTTTGTAAATCATATCTTCAAAATCTTGACTATGTAAGTGCATGAGTCTTGCACTCGCACCTACAGCAACCATGTTCTTCATTAACTTACTGCCGTGTTCCTGAGCAATATCTGTGAATGGCACTTGTATTAATGCTGCTTCAATTCCTTCAGGTTTCGTTGGTTTAAATTTAGCATCAGCTAAAATAACCCCGTCAGAAACAAGTTCATGTGCATTGACGTCGATTGTTTCTTGGTCAAATGCAACCAGTATATTTATGTGATCGGAAATAGATCTTACTTCTTTTGATGAGATACGAATGTTGTTGTTTGTATGTCCACCTTTAATTCTAGATGAGAAATGACGATAACTATACAAGTGATACCCCATTCGATTTAATGTAGTGGAAAAAATTTCACCAGTCGAGTCGATGCCTTCACCTTGCTGACCGCCGACTTTCCACGATAATTGACTAATCATTATTTCTAGCCTCCTAGTAATGTAACTATATCAAAAATATTAGGTTTCTTTAAGAATCTTAGTGTGCTTTTAACAAAATCAGTCTATCGGACGACTATTCCTCAATTCTAATTTTTTCAATCGTTTTCTTATTCGTATCAATGACTACTGCCGATAAAATACCAGGTCCATTTTCAGGTACTTCATGGCGTTTTGGTAGTTGATCTATGAAACGATCGATAACTGCTTTTCGGTCAATCCCAAGAATTCCTTCACTATATCCAGTCATTCCAACATCTGTGATATATGCAGTTCCTTTTTCTAATATCTTTTCATCATTTGTTTGAACGTGCGTATGTGTACCAACAACTGCATTGACGCGACCATCTAAATAATACCCCATCGCTATTTTCTCGCTTGTTGTCTCTGCGTGGAAATCTACAAAAGCTTCGTCGTATGTGTTCGCTTCTAAAATGGAATCAATTTTTGTAAATGGATTGTCTATGGCTTCCATAAAACTACGTCCTTGAATATTTACAATTAGGAGTTTCATACTATTTATATTTACGATTTTGTACCCATCACCTGTAACACTATCTGGGTAGTTTGCAGGTCTGATAATGTTTTTTGTTTCTAGAAGTTCATGCACTTCATCTTTATGAAACGCATGATTTCCTAGAGTGATAAAGTCCACACCAGCTACTGTGAGTTCTTTATAAATGGACTTTGTGATCCCTTTACCATGTGCACTGTTCTCACCATTGGCAATTGTAAAATTAATATGATGTGTTTTTTTTAATTCTGATAGATGGTTTTTAACCATACGTCGTCCGATTTTACCGACGATATCACCGATAAATAATATTCTCATAATAACCCTCACTATTTTCTAAATAAAAAAGATTGGAAACAGAGTTCCAATCTTTATTTGGCATATTCTACTGCCCTCATCTCGCGGACAACTGTCACTTTAATGTGCCCTGGATATTGCAGTTCATCTTCAATTTGTGCTTTAATGTCACGTGCAAGTCGATGTGCTTTTACATCATCGATCTCTTCTGGACTTACCATGATGCGGATTTCTCTACCTGCTTGAATCGCAAATGATTTTTCCACGCCTTTATAACCAAGCGCGATTTGCTCAAGGTTTTCCAGACGTTTGACATAGTTCTCAAGAGTCTCTCTACGAGCTCCTGGTCGTGCTGCACTCAGTGCATCTGCTGCTGCTACAATGATTGAAATTATATTATTTGGTTCTACATCACCGTGATGCGACTCGATTGCGTTTATTACAACATCAGATTCTTTATAGCGTTTTGCTAAGTTTGCACCGATTTCTACGTGAGATCCTTCAATCTCATGGTCAATCGATTTACCGATGTCATGTAGTAATCCTGCTCTACGAGCAAGAGATACATCTAGTCCGAGTTCTGCTGCAAGCATACCTGATAAGAATCCAACTTCGACTGAGTGTTTTAAAACGTTTTGTCCATAGCTCAATCTGAACTTCATCTTACCTAAATGTTTGATAAGTTCAGGATGTAAGTTGTGAATATCTACTTCAAATGCCGCTTGCTCACCTGCATCTCGAATCTCTGTTTCGATGTTACGGCGTGCTTTGTCTACCATTTCTTCAATTCTACCTGGATGGATACGTCCATCTTTAACGAGCTCTTCTAAGGCATTTTTTGCAATTGTACGTCTGATCGGGTCAAATCCAGAAAGAATTACTGCTTCAGGCGTATCGTCGATAATTAAATCAACACCTGTCAGCGTTTCAATCGTTCTGATGTTACGACCTTCACGTCCAATGATTCTACCTTTCATTTCGTCGTTTGGTAGGTTTACTACTGACACTGTAGATTCACTTGTGTATTCAGCTGCATAACGCTGAGTCACAGTTGCAAGAAGCTCTCTTGCGTCTTTCTCTACAGTTTGTTCCATTTCGGCTTTCTTTTCTTTGACCATTACGGCCATATCATGTGACAGTTCTTTTTCGAGTTCTGCAAAAATTTCTTCTTTTGCTTCGTCTCTTGTTAGTCCGGAGATGCGAGTTAGTTCTGAATTTTGTTGACTGATAATTTCGTTAATCTCTTTCTCTCTGGCATCTACCATTTGCTGTTTTTCTTCAATTTTTGCCTCTTTTGAATCAAGCATCTCGTCTTTCTTATCTAAGAGTTCGCTCTTAGTATCAAGAGTCGTTTCACGATTTAAAAGTCTAGATTCAAATGATTTTAGATTATCACGTGACTCACTCGTTTCACGATCAAATGCTTCTCTTAATTTTTGATTCTTTTCTTTTGCTTCAAGCAACTTTTCTTTCTTCAAGTTCGTTGCTTCTTTTTCAGCTTCCGCAATAATATGACTCGCTGACTTTCTTGCTTCATCTTGTCTTTTAGTCAATATATTATTTACGATAAAATATCCGATAACAACACCTAGGATAATACCAAATAAGATTAAGAAAATGTCTTGTAAGTCCACAAAAAACACCTCCCTAAAGCTTATTTTTCAGTGTGTTGATTATAATGTATTTTAAATTTTTGAATTTATCATACATATTTATAGTATAGTTTATTTTAAAATAAATCAAGCACTAGGAGAGCCTAGTGCTTGATTAAAAATTAGTTATCTAATAGTGTGTCTTCATCTTCAAATTCTTCAGTTGAAACTTCGTTTTTCTCACCGTTAAACCCAAGTGCTTCTCTTAGTCGACTTTCGATCTCATCTAAGATTGCCTTATTCTCTGATAGATACTCTTTAACATTTTCTTTACCTTGTCCGAGTCTTTCACCATTGTATGAATACCAAGCACCGCTCTTATCAACAATGTCGTATTCTACACCTAAATCAATGACTTCTCCTGTACGAGAAATACCTTGACCATACATGATATCTACTTCTGCGACTCTAAATGGTGGTGCCACTTTATTTTTAACGACTTTAATTTTTGTTCTGTTACCAACGATATCTTGGCCTAGTTTAAGCTGTTCTGCACGACGTACTTCTAAGCGTACTGAGCTATAGAATTTTAATGCACGTCCACCAGGAGTTACCTCTGGGTTACCGAACATTACGCCGACTTTTTCACGAATTTGGTTAATGAAAATTGCTGTTGTATTACTTTTAGAAATTGCACCTGAAAGTTTACGTAGTGCTTGTGACATTAGTCGTGCTTGTAAACCTACGTGCGTATCTCCCATTTCTCCTTCAATTTCTGCTTTAGGAGTAAGAGCTGCTACTGAGTCTACAACAACGATATCCACTGCACCACTTCTAACAAATGCTTCTGCAATTTCTAATCCTTGCTCACCTGTATCTGGTTGAGAAAGGTAGAGGTTTTCAATATCTACGCCTAAGTTTTTAGCATAGACTGGGTCAAGTGCGTGCTCTGCATCGATGAAAGCAGCGATACCGCCTTGGCGTTGGACTTCAGCAATCGCATGAAGTGCAACAGTTGTTTTACCGGATGATTCTGGTCCATAAATTTCAATAATTCGTCCTTGTGGGTATCCACCTACACCAAGTGCACGGTCAAGTGTAATAGAACCTGAAGATGTTGTATTTACTTTACGACCTGGGTCGTCACCAAGTTTCATTACTGATCCTTTACCGAATGCTTTTTCCATATTTTTTATAACAGTGTCTAATGCTTTTTGTCTTTCGCTCATAATAAACCTCCGAAATTTCCGATATATAAGTTCTATCAAATTATAACACAGCAAAATAAAAAAAGCGAATATACGTTCGCTTTTTTAATGACAGTTCTTTAATTATATTTTAGCATTAATCATGAACTGTATATGAATTTTGCAGTTGTCTATTTTCTGTACTATTTTTGATTCATAAAAACGTTTCTGCCTTTATAAAAATACTCAATCATTGAGAGTATTGTAAATAACACAGCAATATACATGAAAATCATACCAAGTGAAAAC
>Ga0079226_10004156_pt1 | contig 11050 bp, 10 predicted proteins | sample Poulit2014_FD_76345 | JGI IMG/M metagenome (GOLD analysis project Ga0079226, IMG submission 76345) | Agricultural soil microbial communities from Georgia to study Nitrogen management - Poultry litter 2014 | ecosystem: Environmental > Terrestrial > Soil > Agricultural land | place: USA: Georgia...
ATCTCATCTGCATCATGCTCCACCCATCCCGGATGTTGAAAAAATTGTTCGAATTCCTTTTGGTGCGCGGTAACCATTTCACCCTTTTTGTTGAATAGTATCGCACGAGAACTTGTTGTACCTTGGTCCAAAGATAATATATACTTTTCCATCCGATTTTCCTCCTTCCAATTTCTATAAATGATCTATAGTGTGTCGTTAATTTCAACCTTGCTCTGTTTATCCATTTCCTCTTTTGTATGAATGAGTTGCATTGGATTTCCCCCGACAAACGCTCCGGCAGGAACATCTTTATGCACCAATGTATGGGCCGAGATGATCGCGTTATCCCCAATTCTCACACCAGGCAAAATGGTGGAATTGGCGCCAATCATCACCTCATCCCCAATCACCACTTCACCGATACGGTATTCATGAATTAAATACTCATGCGCTAATATTGTTGTGTTATAACCGATGACACTGTTTTTTCCGACCGTTATCTTTTCCGGAAACATGACATCGGGCATGACCATCAAGGCAAATGCAGATTGTCTACCAACTTGCATTCTTAAAAATGTTTTATACAACCAGTTTTTCATACTTAAAAAAGGACAATAACGCGCCATTTGGATGATAATGAAGTTTTTCATGACCTTCCAGAAGGAAACAGTCTTATATATATGCCATAATGAATTTCCATTTTTCACTTTGTACCGTTTTGTTCGGCGCATGAGTTCACTTCCTTTATGGAATTAGACGAAGGCTTCGTTATGTACATCATCCATCCATGATGTTCAAAATATCCCGCAAATCATCCAGCATATATGTTGGACGGTATGACTTTAAAAATGCGCTGCCCTTCCTGGACCATGCCACTCCTGCTGTTTTGATCCCCGCACGTTGACCCGCCTCGATATCGTGGTAGTTATCACCCACCATCAGTGTCGACTCTTTGCTTGCATTCAACACCTTCATTGCCTTTTGAACAGGCTCGGGATCTGGTTTGGCATGTGTGACATCATCCAGACCGATTATGGTTGTAAACAAATCATCCAGCTGCGCATGCTTCAATCCCAACCGAATGGATTTCCGCAGTTTTGTTGAAACAATGGCCATTTTCACGTGTTGACGCTGTAATTGTTCGACAACCTCCCTGGTATAAGGAAAAGCTTTGACATATGCCGCATGGTTGGCAAAGTTGTGTTTGCGATATGTTTGGATCATATCATCGGCTTTTTCCGGAAGAATCTTTTGAAATGTATCTACTAAAGGGGGACCGTTAAAACTCTCCATGTCATCCCTTGAAAATGTTAAGCCATATTCCCGGAACGTATGCTTGAAAGATTCGATGATTAATTCGTTTGTGTCAATAAGTGTACCATCCATATCGAAAAGTATCGTTTCAAATTGCATATGACATGTCTCTTTCCCTTCTATTTCATTTGTTAGACATAAATCATCGTTTATTTCTTTTTATGTTTGTTGTTCTTATGAGGATCCAATTTTGTATCATCATAATAATGTTTCTTTGATTTTGATTTTACCCAGTAAATGATAAGAAGGACAGATCCGACAATAAGAAGGACGGATACTACCTGTGCTGCACGGAGCCCACCACCGTATAAACTGTCTGTTCGCATTCCTTCAATAAAGAAACGCCCGACAGAGTACGACATGAGATAGGTCAAAAATACGACACCACGGATTAAGTTTTTACGACGGATAATGAGTAACAGGATCAGGACCAACAAGTTCCAGAAAGACTCGTATAAAAATGTAGGGTGATACATGACTCCATCGATACACATTTGATTCATGATAAAATCCGGCAAATATTGATGAAAACTATTATATGTAGCCTCTGATATGGGTCCACCATGTGCTTCCTGATTCATGAAATTTCCCCATCGGCCAATTGCTTGACCAAGTATCAGACTGGGGGCTGCCACATCAGCAATCTGCCAGAACGACGTTTTTCTTACCCGTGCAAATACAACCGCTGTCAATACCGCCCCGATTAAGGCACCATGAATGGCTATACCACCTTCCCATATCGCAAACGGACCCCACCATGGACCATTTACATAACGGTCCCATTCAAATACAACATAATAAATACGAGCGAAAATGATGGAAATCGGAATGGCAAACACGACCAAATCCACCATGATATCCTTTTTCATTCCGAGTCGATTAGCTTCCTTTGTTGCTATGTATAATCCTAAAAATGCTCCGATTGCGATAATTACACCATACCAATAAATGGGGTATGAGCCGATTGTTATCATGACACGATCTAACGTCGGTGCACTACAAGTCATTTCACCACTCCTATTCCAAACCGTTTTTACCGCTGTCTATCATTTTGGTGAGACGTTCCGAAAAATCTTCCGCTGCATTCATTCCCATTCGTTTCAGCCTGAAGTTCATGGCAGCAACTTCAATGATGACCGCTAAATTCCGACCGGGACGAACAGGTATGGTTGCTTTTGGAAGCTTGACATCCATGATTTTCATTTTTTCTTCGTCAAGGCCAAGCCGATCATACTGTTTTCCTTCATCCCACAATTCCAGATTGATGACAATTGAAATCTTTTTAAAAGGACGGACAGCCCCAGCTCCGAATAACGTCATAACATTAATGATACCCAATCCGCGAATTTCCAATAAGTTTTCAATCAGTGGCGGTGGATTCCCGATAAGTTCATCATAATCTTCCTGGCGAATTTCCACGCTATCATCTGCAACTAATCGGTGGCCACGTTTAACAAGTTCCAATGCTGTTTCACTTTTCCCGACACCACTTTGGCCAATAATAAGGACGCCGACCCCATATATATCAACCAACACACCATGAATAGCTGTAAATGGAGCAAATTTCATTTCAAGATAGTTGGTCAGTCTGCTGATCACTCGCGTTGTCTTTCTTGGCGAACGTAATATGGGTACGCCTGATTCGTTCGCTGCCTTGATTAGTGCATCTGGTATATCCATCCCCCTGGAAACAACGATACAAGGTGTGACATCTGTACAAAGGCGGCTAGCTCGAAAATACTGCTGTTCCTCGTCCAAATCGAGAAAATAATTCATTTCCGTTTTTCCAATCAACTGGAGTCGTTCTTGTGGATAATATTTAAAATACCCTGTCATCTCAATCCCGGGACGAGATATATCACTTGTTGTTATTTCCCTATGTATGCCGTCTTTTCCAGCAACAAGCGTCATGTTGAAGTTTTCTAATAGATCCTTTGTCCGGACAATTGCCATTTGTGTCCCTCCCATTTACACATCCAATACTTTATACATTGTAGCACATTTCAGGAATAGAATAATACTGTGAACTCAGTGAACATACATGATTTGGATTCCTTGCGAATGGGCAGGTATTTATTTGAATTGAAATCTATGACGGGAACTTTTTCATATTAAAGAACACACAATAGGAATTATCACATGGGAAACAATCAATCATTAAAAAAATTCGCAAGCAAAGAAATGCGATGCTTGCGAATGAATCAACTATAGCGGACAGTATCCTTTACCACTCTATTGAGTACCAAATTAATGAGTGAAATGATAATGGATGCAATAATGGCCATACCAAAGCTGTCAATCACGAATGACGAATCCATAACCGCTTGGGTAATCATTAACGTAATTGCATTAATGATGAATAAAAATAAACCGAGCGACAAGATGGTAATAGGCAGTGTTAAAATAATGAGGATCGGTCTAACAATAACATTTAGTATCCCCAATATGATACTGGCAAGAACCGCCGTACCAAAACCTTCCAAGTGGAACGAATCAAACAACTCCGCAACGATGATCAAAGCAACAGCATTGAGAATAATAGATAAAATCCAGCGTATAAACATATATTAATGCACCCCACTCTCATTTGGAATAATAATAGCGGCAATAATATACATGATAACCATTGGGAAAATCGCAGTACAAATGGCAAAAGCAACAAATCCCAAACGTATAATCGTTGGATCAATCCTGAAATAGTTGGCCAAACCACCCAATACGCCAGCCACCATTCTTTCGTTATTCGATCTCGTCAATCGCTTATACATGTGAATCCCCCTTTTAAAGGTATTTATTTGCCGTATAATCGTCTCAAAGAGGACTTAATTTTCATCAATCATCGAATACCCACACATAAAATTCCTCATGTGTCCCTAAATGTTTCCTTGCCTCTGACAGAAGATCAGCTTCAGCAGCGGCATTTTCTGTATGGAATTGACTGATGATACCACTTGCTTGTGATTTATGAGCCATGATGGCTTCCATTTTACGATCGAAATAATCCGTTATATCAATCGAAACATCTGGCTTGCCAATGTCATCATAATGGGTTCTTGTAATGGCTTGTGTCCAAACTGTCGGACGTTTTTGTTTATCCATCAAACGGACCGCTCCTACCGCAGCCGCACCGTACGCGTCATGGTCGGGATGGACAGCATGACCCGGATAATGGGTAATAACCAGGCTTGGCTGTATATCATCCAAGTATTGTTTTATATGTCTGGCAACCTGATTCCGATCTTCAAATTCAATCGTTTTATCACGATAACCCATCATATGCACATCTATATCCAAAACGTTACACGCATCGATCAATTCTTTTTGTCTAATATCCGGTAATGTTTCCCGATTTGCAAAAGTAGGGTTTCCCATATTCCGACCCATTTCACCAAGTGTACCACATAAGTATGTAACCGGGACCCCTTCTTTTCGATATTTTGTTATGGTGCCCCCTGCACCAAATGATTCATCATCAGGATGCGGATAAATCACAACAACATGTTTTTCCATCATTTATCACCCTTATCTACCTTCGTTAATCATTTATTCCATTGTTTACTTAAATGGAGTTTCACTGATTTGCAATGAAACCATCAATCTCCCTTCCCGATCATGTCCCGCCAATAATAGATCGCTGTCTGTTTCGGTTGTCCAATCTGTTAATCCCTCCGCATATATCCAACCGAGTTCTAATTTTAAACCGACCCGGTATGCAGAACCGGCTCCAACTATTTTAGCCTGCTGAAATGTGACGTTGGCATTCCTTACATATGCCCCCACATTATAGGCTTGATCATTAAAGTGTCCAGCATATGCTCCATTTGTTGTTTCCACATGGACATATACAGGTTTATTTACGAATCGTTCCAATAATTTTTGTACATCATCTATTTGTATTGGTTTCATAATGCGCCTCTCCCTCATTTCTTCTCTTTTTACATTACCGAACCAACGATTGTTCGTCAAAAATTTTGTCTGTAGATAATTAAACCGGGAGCAGTATCCCTTATCATTATGCCAATTGATGATAACGGAAACAGTTTTAATGTTTTATTAAATGCTACCACGTAAAAACCAGCTGCATCAGATACAGCTGGTCTTCCATAAAAGAAGGTGTGTCACTTTTACTTTCATTTGGAAACCACTTTTTCCTTTTGCTTCAACACAGCTTCCATCCGCTTTTTATCCCGTTTCAAGATTGGTTCCAAATATTTTCCCGTGTGTGATTCGCCAACCTCTGTAATTTCCTCCGGAGTACCTGTAGCAACTATTTGACCACCATTGTCTCCCCCTTCAGGACCGAGGTCGATAATATAATCAGCTGTTTTGATAACATCCAAATTGTGTTCGATGATAACAACTGAATCGCCATTATCAACAATACGGTTCAATACGTTCATTAATCGTTTGATATCGTCTGTATGAAGCCCTGTAGTCGGCTCATCTAAAATATACACCGATTTACCATCAGAACGCTTATGGAGTTCACTGGCCAGTTTAACGCGTTGTGCTTCACCACCTGATAAAGTTGTCGCTGGTTGGCCAAGCTTGATATAACCGAGTCCTACATCAAAAATGGTTTGCAGTTTTCGTTTGATTTTCGGAATATTGCTAAAGAAGTCCAATGCCTCTTCAATCGTCATATCAAGGACATCGGCAATATTTTTCCCTTTATATTGAACATCAAGCGTTTCCCTGTTGTATCGTTTTCCATGACACACCTCACACGGAACATAAACATCCGGCAAGAAGTGCATTTCGATTTTGATAATACCGTCCCCACGGCACGCTTCACAACGTCCGCCCTTCACATTAAAACTGAAACGCCCTTTTTTATACCCGCGTACCTTAGCCTCGTTTGTCTGGGCGAATACATCACGTACATTATCAAATAAACTAGTATAGGTGGCAGGGTTCGATCGTGGTGTACGACCGATCGGCGACTGATCGATATTAATTACTTTTTCAACATGCTTCAATCCATTTATTTTTTGGTGTTTACCGGGTTTATATTTACCTTTATAGAGTTTTCTAGCCATGGACTTATATAATATTTCATTGACAAGTGTACTTTTTCCGGAACCTGATACACCCGTTACGACTGTCATCAATCCTATCGGTATTTTTACTGAAATCCCTTTTAAATTATTTTCACTTGCACCGACAATTTCAATCTTACGGCGACTGGCTTTACGTCGTTCGGCAGGAATAGGCAAAAACTTTTCACCTGATAAGTATTTTCCGGTTAGGGATTGCTTATCAGACATGACGTCTTGCGGTGAACCACTGGAAACAATATTCCCACCATGTTCCCCTGCACCTGGACCAATATCGATTAACCAGTCTGCCTGGAGCATTGTATCCTCATCATGTTCGACAACAATCAGCGTGTTATCAAGATCACGCATTCCCTTTAATGTTTTAATCAAGCGGTCATTGTCACGTTGATGCAATCCGATAGATGGTTCGTCAAGGACATACAATACTCCCGTAAGAGCTGAACCAATCTGTGTTGCCAGACGGATCCGTTGTGCCTCACCACCCGATAATGTCCCAGCAGAGCGTGACATCGTCAAATAATTCAAACCAACATTACTCAGAAACGACAGACGGCTGTGAATTTCTTTCAATATCAACCGGGCAATCTGTTCTTCCTTCTCGGTCAAAGGTAGCTCCCGGAAGAATTGCTGTGCTTCATTAATGGAGAAATCGGTCACTTGACTGATGTGCTTCCCATTCAATAAAACAGACAAGGCCTCCTTCTTCAAACGATATCCATGACAAGTCGGACATTTTTTTTCAGCCATATAAGACCCTAATTTTTCCCGGATAAAGTCGGAAGTCGTCTCACGGTATCTACGTGAAATGTTATTTAATACACCCTCAAACTGAATCAGATTATCTCGTTTTTTTCCAAAATCATTGACATAATAAAAGCGGATTTTTTCTTTTCCACTCCCATAAAGCACTTTATCCAGGTCCTCTTTCGGCAAATCTTTAACAGGTATGGACATATCGATTCCATAATGGTCACAGACGCTTTTCAAAAGCTGTGGGTAATATTGTGAGCTGATTGGTTTCCATGCATCAATCGCATGTTTCTTTAATGATTTATCCCAATCGGGGATCACGAGATCGACATCCACCTCCAGATTGGTGCCTAGGCCATCGCATGTATGGCATGCACCGTAAGGACTATTGAACGAAAATAGTCTGGGTTCCAATTCACCTATGGAGAAACCGCAGATCGGACAAGCGTGGTGTTCATTGAACATTAATTCCTCTTCTCCAATGACATCAACAATGACCTTCCCTTCACCAAGTGCAAGTGCTGTTTCCAGCGAATCACTCAGTCGTCCATGTATACCATCTTTTATGACAATACGATCAATAACAACTTCAATGGAATGTTTCTTGTTTTTTTCAAGTTGTATATCCTCCGTCACTTCCCGCATGTCATTATCAACACGGATACGGATATATCCTTCTCTTTTTAGATTTTCGATGACTTTCACATGTTCCCCTTTACGTCCAGACACAACAGGAGCAAGGATTTGCATTTTGGTACGTTCCGGATACGTCATAATCCGATCTACCATTTGCTGGACTGTTTGTGAAGTGATTTCTATCCCATGCTTTGGACACGTAGGACGGCCCACCCTGGCAAACATCAAACGAAGATAATCATAGATTTCCGTTACCGTACCGACCGTCGAACGAGGATTTTTGCTCGTTGTTTTCTGGTCGATTGAAATAGCCGGTGAAAGGCCTTCAATCAGATCAACATCCGGCTTATCCATCTGTCCCAAAAATTGACGGGCGTATGCGGATAAGGATTCCACATAGCGACGCTGACCTTCTGCATAAATCGTGTCAAATGCAAGGGAAGATTTTCCCGATCCTGATAATCCGGTCACGACGACCAATTTGTTTTTGGGAATGGTCACGTTGATGTTTTTTAAATTATGTGCTCTGGCACCTTGTATATTAATTGACTTCTGAACCATCGACAGGTCATCCTTCCGCTTTTAATTCAAATACAACATCACGCAATTCGGCAGCCTTCTCAAAATCAAGCGCCTTAGCTGCCTCACGCATTTCTTTTTCCATTCTTTCGATAACTTTCCCTTTTTCCTTTTTAGATAAGGAAGTTAAAGGAGTAGCATCCTCTTTATACGCTTCTTCTGTCTCCGCTGCAACAGTTGCTCGTATGACATCCCTGACATCTTTTTTTATAGTGGTTGGTGTGATATTGTATTTAGTATTATATTCAATTTGCTTTTTTCGTCTACGATTTGTTTCATCGATTGCTACTTGCATGGAATCAGTTATTTTGTCGGCATACAAATAAACTTCACCGTGTTCATTCCGTGCAGCTCGCCCGGCAGTCTGGATCAATGAACGCTCTGAACGGAGGAATCCTTCTTTATCGGCATCCAATATGGCGACAAGGGAAACTTCCGGAATATCCAATCCTTCACGCAATAAGTTGATCCCGACTAAAACATCGTATTTCCCGATCCTTAAATCGCGGATAATCTCGATTCGTTCCAATGTCTTGACTTCCGAATGCAGATATGCGACTTTCATACCAAGCTCTTTTAGATAATCTGTTAGATCCTCCGACATTTTTTTCGTTAAAGTGGTCACTAATACACGCTCATTCCGGTCTGTTCGTTCATATATTTCCGAAATTAAATTATCAATCTGCCCATCAATCGGTCTGACATCTATTTTCGGATCCAACAAACCTGTTGGTCGAATGATCTGTTCGGTAACTTCACCTGAATGTTCCAGTTCATATGGACCGGGAGTTGCTGAAATATACATGAGCTGATTAGTTTTCGTTTCAAACTCTTCAAATTTTAATGGGCGGTTATCAAGTGCAGATGGCAGTCTAAAACCATGATCGACCAACACTTGTTTTCGGGCTTTATCTCCATTATACATGCCACGGATCTGCGGAATGGTAGCATGGGACTCATCAATCACGACAAGAAAATCATCTGGAAAATAATCCAACAATGTATACGGCGTGGAACCGGGTTCACGGAATGTCAAATGCCGCGAATAGTTTTCAATTCCAGAACAAAATCCCATCTCCTGCATCATTTCAATATCGTAGTTTGTCCGTTGCTCAATCCGTTGAGCTTCAAGGAGCTTGTTTTCAGCCCGTAATTCTTGCAAACGTTCCGCAAGTTCTGCTTCTATATTCTTGATGGCCTTTTTCATTTTTTCTTCACGGGTCACAAAGTGTGATGCGGGAAAAATGGCGACATGTTCCCTATCCCCGATAATTTCTCCGGTTAAGGCATCGACTTCACGTATGCGATCGATTTCGTCCCCGAAAAATTCCACCCGGAAACAATGTTCTTCCCTGGAAGCGGGGATTACTTCCACCGAATCACCCCGCACACGAAATGTTCCACGTTGAAAGTCAATATCATTTCGTGCATATTGTATATCCACTAAATCACGTAATAATTGGTCACGGTCTTTTTCCATACCCATCCGAAGGGAAAGTACTTGGCTTCGATATTCTTCAGGTGAACCCAAGCCATAGATACACGATACACTGGACACGATCAATACATCATTCCTTTCGAACAGTGATGACGTGGCGGAATGTCGTAGCTTATCGATTTCGTCATTGATGCTTGCATCCTTTTCAATGAAGGTATCTGTTGATGGCACATAGGCTTCTGGCTGATAGTAATCATAATAGCTGACAAAGTATTCCACTGCATTATGAGGGAAATACTCTTTGAATTCACTATATAATTGCCCTGCCAATGTCTTATTATGTGCAATGACAAGGGTCGGTCGATTGATTTCTTTCAACACATTGGAAACCGTAAAGGTTTTTCCTGTACCGGTCGCACCGAGTAATGTTTGATGTCGTTTTCCAGATTTAACTTTACCGACAAGTTCATCAATCGCTTTTGGCTGATCACCACTCGGTTTATAATCTGCTACTAATTTAAACTGGTTATCCACAAGCATGTCCCCCATTTACCGTAGGATCATTTCTTTTTAGTGTAACATATTTACGTTCCAACTATAACAAAAAACGAACAAATATTCGATTGATTTGCTCGAAATGTGTTGCTCATATTTTTATCCATCATACATAACCAAAAATATAGACGGACGTTATTAAATTCATATTTTCATCAACGCCAACTGCTCCTATTCTTCAAGAATAGAAGCGCGTGATGATGTATTCTATATCATTCTAACATATACACAGTCCGCAATAAATGGACAGGTCGTTAAAAATGAAAAGCGAATCATTTGGTTGCACACACCTTGGTGAAATCACCGATTAATGCTACCTCGTCGTCCGCCTTTTTACTTTACAGCATACAATCATTTCGTCCCAACCTCTTATATATTATACTTCATCGGAATGGTCGGTAAATACATATTGCACGATGTATAGAACCATGAACAGTGTAATGAACGCTAAGCCCCAACCAAGTACCTTTTGTTCTGTCTCCAAGTAATTATTGCAAATTTGAATCGGTGAATCGATATATAACCAGGCCATTAAAGCAAACATTGGCAGATAGTTTAGATAAACAAAAGCCTTTCCGGTTCCTTTGATTTTATTCCAACTATCTGCAATGAATGTGCCTGCAATCGGTAAACTGATAAATTTGAACCATTCCACATACCAAAATGACAATGCCTCATCCATGGCCCTTGGCAACATCCAATACATTGTTATAAAAACAAAAACAAGTATACCAGG
>Ga0079226_10004157_pt1 | contig 11049 bp, 13 predicted proteins | sample Poulit2014_FD_76345 | JGI IMG/M metagenome (GOLD analysis project Ga0079226, IMG submission 76345) | Agricultural soil microbial communities from Georgia to study Nitrogen management - Poultry litter 2014 | ecosystem: Environmental > Terrestrial > Soil > Agricultural land | place: USA: Georgia...
ATAATTACCCCTCATGGACCATTATTTAGAGATGCAATATCTATATCAGCAGAAGAAAGCTTAAGAGGAAATTTTGCTAAGTTTGGAAGAGGAGATGTAAATTTTGAGTTTCAGAATAATTTAGAGCTAGTAGAAAAGATTCTTTATGAATCTAGTAAAGAAGATATAACCATAGCATCTATAGACAAAGAGTTCGCCAAAGATTATAGAGTAGATCTAGATATTGACCATGGTGCTTTAGTGCCCCTTTATTTTGTTAATGATGAATATAAAGATTATAAACTAGTTCATATTACTTATAGTTTATTTGCACCTAAAAAACTATATAGTTTTGGTAAAATTCTTCAAAGAATTGTTCTTGAATCAGAAGAGGAAGTAATATTTATTGCTAGTGGAGATTTGTCTCATAGGCTTTCTAATGATGGGCCCTACGCCTATTCTCCAGTAGGAGAAAAATTTGATAAAGAAATTGTTGATTTATTTAAAAAAGGTGATTTCCAGTCTATAGCCTCTTTTGATTTAGAATTAGCAGAAGATGCTGGAGAATGTGGGCTTCGTTCTTTAATAATACTGGCTGGATTTTTAGATAGCCGTGTTGTAAAGGCCAGTGTTTTATCCTATGAAGGCCCCTTTGGAGTAGGATATTGCACAGGGAAAATCCATGTAGGTGAAAACAAATATATTAGTCTTGCCAGAAGAAGTTTAGAATACTATGTTAAAGAAGGACAAATGATGGATGTTCCTAAAGACATAGATAACGGACTTATAGAGGAAAAAGCAGGGGTTTTTGTAACACTACAGAAAGATGGAAAATTAAGAGGTTGTATTGGGACTATAGAACCAGTAGAAAATTCTATAGCTCAAGAGATAATTAGTAATGCTGTTAGTGCAGGAATAAAAGATCCAAGATTTCCAGCGGTAGTAGAAGGTGAGCTAAATGAATTAGCCTATTCTGTAGATGTTTTAGGACCTACTGAAGTAGTAGTTTCTCCTGAGGAACTAGATGTAGAAAAATATGGTGTTATAGTAAGTAGTGGATATAGACGAGGGTTATTACTTCCAAATTTAGAAGGAGTAGATACTATAAAAGAACAAATAGGCATTGCCCTAATGAAAGCTGGGATCGGTAAAGATGAAGATTATGTTTTAGAAAGATTTGAAATAATTAGGCATATATAATATGTTAATAGGAGGAGATTTAAAGCTGTGTTGCTTAGGGAAGCTATGTATTATAAACCATTGAAAATCAACGACAAAGTACAATGTCAACTATGTCCCCATGAATGTATTATAGAGAATGGAAAATTGGGAATTTGTAAAGTGCGGAAAAATCAGTCGGGTATTTTATATACTCTGAACTATGGCAAATTAACATCTTATGCTTATGATCTTATTGAGAAAAAACCACTAAACCATTTTCATTCTGGAAATAAGATTTTTTCAATTGGTTCTTATGGTTGTAATTTAGGTTGTGATTTTTGTCAAAATTGGGAGATAGCCCATAAGAAAAGTTTAACAGTTGAACTGTCAGATGAAGAGATAGTAAGATTAAGTAAAGCTAATGGTTCAATAGGTATAGCTTATACTTATAATGAACCTTTTATGAGTTATGAATACATGCTCCATATGTCAAAGCTTATAAAAGAAGAAAACCTCGTAAATACCTGTATAACCAATGGATATGTAGAGAAAGAGCCATTAGAAGAATTGCTTCCTTATATAGATGCTATGAATATTGATTTAAAAGCTATGAACAATAATTTTTATAAAAAGTTATGTAAGGCAAATTTAGAACCCGTTCTAAGGACTATTGAAATAGCCTCAAAAGAAACTCATATAGAAGTGACGACTCTTATAATTGAAGGTGAAAATGATAATGCTGATGAAATAGAACAACTATCTAAATGGTTATCTAATATAGATGAGGACATACCTTTCCATATTAATAGATATTTTCCAGCATATAAATTAAGCTTACCTCCTACTAATTATGATATACTTATGAAGACGAAAAGCATTGCTGATAGGTATTTAAATAATGTTTATATAGGAAATATATAGAAGAAGGTTTGGAGGATTAAAGCAGAATGAGAGGAATATTTATAACATTAGAAGGACCAGATGGCTCAGGTAAAAGCACTATAAGCAGAAATATTGCTAATTATCTAAGTGAAGAGAATATTGATTTTATAACTACTAGAGAACCAGGCGGTACTAAAATTGGAGAAGATATTAGAGATATAATATTAGATTCAAATAATAAAAAAATGTGTCCAGAAACGGAAGCACTTCTTTATGCAGCATCAAGGGGACAACATGTACAAGAAAAAATATTACCATCCTTAAATAAGGGGAAAGTTATACTATGTGAAAGATATTTGTTTTCCAGTTTAGCTTATCAAGGGGTGGGTAGAAATTTAGGAATAGAAGAGGTAAAGAAGATAAATGATTTTGCTATAAAAAATGTGTATCCGGATTTAGTACTTTTTCTTGATGTAGACCCAATGGAGGTATTAAAAAGAAAAACAAAAAGAAATGGTGGAGATAGATTAGAAAGAGAGGGAAATAATTTTCACTTGAAAGTTTATAGAGGGTATAAAAAATTAATTAAAATGTATCCAGAGAATTTAAAGATAATAAATGCTAGTAAGTCTATAGAAGAGACTTCTAAAAAATCTATAGAGTATGTAAAAAAGATACTTGAAGAGGGAGGCATTTTATCATGAAACTTTTAATAGTAATAGTACAGGATCAAGATTCTTTAAGTCTTGTAAGTGAGTTAACTGAAAAGGATTATAGAGTAACAAAACTAGCTTCAACAGGAGGATTTTTAAAATCAGGAAATACTACTTTGCTTATTGGAGTAGAAGATGAAAAGGTTGACGATGTTTTAAGTATTGTTGAGTCAAATTGTAAAACAAGAGAGATTACCACATCCTTACTAACAGTTTCTATGCCAGGTGATACTTATATTCCCTATCCTTTAGAGGTTAGGATAGGAGGAGCTACAGTATTTATATTGGATGTAGAGAAACATATAAAATTATAATAGATTAGGGGGTACTTTTCTCCCTAGCCGATAAAAGAGGTGAGTTTATTGAAATTAGTTATTGCTATAATTCAAGATCAAGATGTTCAACAACTTGTAAAGGAACTTATGTCGAAAAAATATAGAGCCACAAAATTAGCTTCAACAGGAGGATTTTTAAAATCAGGAAATACTACATTGCTTATAGGAGTTGAAGAGGAAAAGATAGATGATGTTATTAGTATTATTGAAGGAGTATGTAAGTCAAGAAATGCAGTAACTGATGATAGTGATGTAGTTGTTGGAGGAGCAAATATTTTTATTATAGATATAGATAAATTTGTAAATATGTAGTATAAATATGGGGGCATTATATGAGTTTTAAAAATATAATAGGACATGAAAAAACCATAAATAGTTTACAGAACTCTATAAAAACTAATAAAATAAGTCATTCTTATCTTTTTATTGGAGAAGAATCTATAGGTAAAAAAATGGTGGCTACAGTTTTTGCAAAGACTCTTTTATGTAACAAAAACTCAATTACCCCTTGCAATGATTGTAACTCTTGTGTTAAATTTGATACAGGGAATCATCCAGATTTTTTTCTCCTGGAACCAGAGGGTGCACATATAAAGAAAAAACAAATTGAAAAAGTAATTAAAAATATGATGACAAAACCTATAGAAAGTGAGAAAAAAATCTTTATTATAGAGGATAGTTATAAAATGAACAAAACGGCTCAAAATAGTTTTTTAAAAACTTTAGAAGAGCCACCGGAATTTGTGAATTTCATCCTTATAAGTACAAGAAGTACAAATTTACTTCCAACTATAGTATCTAGATGTGAAATAATTAAATTTTTTCCTACACAAAAAGAAAAAATAATAAAGTTATTAACGAACCGATATAACAAAGACTTAGAAGATGGAGAATTTATTTCTTCTTTTTCTAGAGGTAGAGTAGGAAAGGCTATAGAATTAGCTAAGTCTGAAGACTTTTTTCAAAAAAGAGATGAGATTATTGAAATAGTAGACAAGGTAGTAAAGGGAGACAAATTAAAAATATTTTATTCTCAGGATTTCTTTAATAATAATAAAGATAATATAAATGAATTACTAGACATTATTCTTTATTGGTTTAGAGATTTATTAATATACAAGGAATTAGGAGATTGTGGTTTAATAATAAATAAGGATAAAATTGGCTTACTATCTACAGAAACCTTCTTATCAAAAGAAAAAATTAGTGATATAATGGACTCAGTACAATTAACTAAAAATAATATAAAATACAATGTGAACTATCAACTGGCATTGGAGGTTATGTTTTTAAAAATGCAGGAGGTATATTGATGGTAACAATAGTAGGAGTTAGGTTTAAGGAAGCTGGAAAGATATACTACTTTAATCCTGGGGAACATGAGATAAAAAAAGGAGATAAAGTTATAGTAGAGACAGCCAGAGGTGTAGAATATGGTCATGTGGTAGTAGGTTTGAAAGAGGTTGAAGAAGAGGAGATAGTTCCTCCCCTTAAAGATGTTTTAAGAGTTGCTTGTAGAGAAGATTGTGTAACTCATAAAATTAATAAAAAGAAGGCAAAAGAAGCTTTCAATATTTGTTTAGAGAAAATAGAAAAACATGGCTTAGATATGAAGCTTATTGATGTAGAATACACCTTTGATAATAATAAAGTAATATTTTATTTTACCGCTGATGGTAGAGTAGACTTTAGAGAATTAGTGAAAGATTTAGCCTCTGTTTTTAGGACAAGGATAGAGCTACGTCAAATTGGAGTAAGAGATGAGGCTAAAATGGTAGGTGGTTTAGGTCCTTGTGGTAAGGAGACTTGCTGTACAACTTTTTTAGGGGATTTTGACCCGGTGTCTATAAAAATGGCAAAGGAACAAGATCTTTCCCTCAATCCTACAAAGATATCAGGATTGTGTGGAAGGCTTATGTGTTGTTTAAAGTATGAGCATCATGTATATGAAGAACTTCTTCAAAAAATGCCAGAAGTAGGTTCAATAGTTTTAACCCCCATTGGTAAAGCCACGGTAATCGAAATATATACATTGCTTGAGGCTGTAAAGGTAAGGGGAAAGCTTGAAGATGGTACAGAGGATTTCTTTATATACAATGTAGATGATATAGAAGTTATAGAAATACCTGATTCTCTTCAAGTTAAAGAAGATGAATAAGACTAAGTGGACTATGTAAGATAATATAGATGTATTGTTGACATAAGGGGGGTGAAGCGTATGGCATATAAGATTAGTGATGATTGTATTTCCTGTGGTGCTTGTGCTGCAGAATGTCCTACTGATGCTATAAGTGAAGGGGACGATATTTATGTAATTGATGCAGATGAATGTATTGACTGTGGTTCTTGTGCAGATGTATGTCCAGTTGATGCACCACAACCAGAATAAACTTATTAGTAAAAAGACCCTAAAAAGTAAGGGTCTTTTTTATTATAAAAACTATAGAAGGAGAATTAATATGAAAAAAGGAATCTTATATATATGTCCAACTCCTATTGGCAACTTAGAGGATATTACACTTAGGACTCTAAAGGTATTGGAAAAAGTTGACTTAATTGCGGCAGAAGATACTAGAAGGACCATAAAGCTATTAAATCATTATGAAATAAAAAAGCCTTTAACTAGCTATCATGAACATAATGAAAGACAAAAGGGTGATATACTTATTAAAAAATTGGAGGATGGAATAAATATTGGATTAGTTTCTGATGCAGGAATGCCTGGTATTTCTGATCCAGGTGAATATTTGATTTCACAAGCCATAGACAATGATATAGAATTAATAGTATTACCAGGAGGTACAGCTGCTATATCAGCTTTAGTATTGTCAGGATTGCCAACGGGAAAATTTGTCTTTGAAGGATTTTTATCTTCAAAAAAGAAAGATAGACGAAAAGCTTTAGAAAAAATAAAATATGAAGAGAGAACTATCATCTTATATGAATCTCCCTATAGGGTTTTAGGGCTATTAAAAGATATAAGAGATATAATGGGGAATAGAAAAATTTCTGTATCAAGAGAAATTACAAAAGTTTATGAAGAAACTATTAGGGGAACAGTAGAGGAAGTTTTAAATAGCTTTCAAGAAAAAGAACTGAAAGGTGAATTTGTTCTAACAATAGAAGGTGGGGAAAATAAAGAAGTGAATTATTACGAAAATTTAACAATAAAAGAGCATCTAACTTTCTATCTAGATAAAGGTTTAACAAAAAAAGATGCCATAAAAATAGTATCAAAGGAAAGAAATATGTCTAAAAATATAGTATATAGAGAGAGTTTAGACATATAAATGCCCGTCCAAGTACGGACGGGTATTTATTGATTATTCTTTTAGATCATCTAGACAAGCTGGACAGATGTTTTTTCCCTTAAACACTTCAACATCCTTAGCTTGTCCACAAAATATACAGGCTGGTGCATACTTTTTAAGTACAATTTGTTCACCATCCACATAAATTTCTAAGGCATCTTTTTCAGCAATTTCTAATGTTCGCCTTAGTTCTATGGGTATTACTACTCTACCCAATTCATCCACCTTTCTTACAATACCTGTTGATTTCATAATCTATTCCTCCTAACTGTAGATAAGTTCGACTTTTTTCTACAGTTTAAATAGTACCATAAATTCCAATTAAAGTCAACAATTTATTTAAGAAATAACGAAAAGATATAAAAAATATTTAAAATAAAATAAATTAAATTTTAGTGGTAGGTTGTATATCAATAATATTATAAAAGTCATAATATTAGACTCTAATATATAAGTTATATACCAATAATGTTATAATAATAGAACCTATTAATTTTTAAAAAGAAAGGGGAGAGGAAAAGGATGCTAGAAATAAATAAGGAATTAAAAGATAAATTTACTGATTTAAATATAAATTTAGCTAAAAAATACGAAAATCTAACATGTTTAGACAAAAAAACCTTAAGAAAATTTATTGAGAATAATATAGGGAAAATTATTAAATTAGAAAAAATGAGCTTTGAAGAATTAAAAGAATATCCTAAAAAAGGTGGCATTGTTGGAGTCGATGGTTCTGTAAACAAAAAAGGGGGAGCTTATCCTCATTATATAGAAGTATTTCAAGGATTAGCTAAAAATACAATTTATCCGGAAAGTCCTATATATAAAGCAGATTTTTATACTCCTCTTGTCTTAGAAGAAAACGGTAAAACTATATTGGAAAAAGAAGATAAAGAAAAGTCTCAGGGAGATGCAATGAGAAATTATAAGTTGGCAAGTATAGAAATAGAAGCAGCCTTAGAAAGTATTGAGACTTTTGACACCTATGTAATTATTATGGATGGTTCCCTAATACGGTATGATATAGAATGTTTTGATAAATGGATAGAACTTAGAAAAAAATGTGAAGAAAAAGGTATAATTATAATAGGAGTTATTGAAGATATAAAGACTTCTATTTTAGGTGAACAATTAATGGCGGAAGAAATAATTAGAGAAGAAAGTTTCTATGATAGAGAATTATTATATGGTCTCCTTAATTTTGGGGAAATGATAATTATAAAAGAAGAAGTAACGAAAAAATCTAAAGAAGGTTTTTCTTCCATGTTTATGCGAAGCTCTAATGCTCCTAATGTTATAGGAATGGATATATTAGATAGTCAAAAAGAACATTTAAAAGAAATGGCAAGATTAGTATTTTCTTTAACGCCTAGAGATGGTAGAGGTGTACCTTTGTGGTTAGATGTAGTGGATAATGAAGTCAAAATATCTGATAAATTAATGGATCAATTACTAGAAGAATATTTAGATAGGGAAATATATGAATTGTTATTTATAAGTGAAAGGGATAAAAGACCATTATAGAGATAGAGGTGATTAATTTGAAGGTTGTAGGTATTACTACTCAACAAGAAGTATATATAGGTTCCAAAGATAGAAATTTTAGAATAAATGAGTTTTTAGTAATAGTGGATTCATATCAAGGAGATTTACTAGGGGAAGTAGTGGAGGCTCAAACCTATAATAGATACATACCATTAAATATTCAAGGAGATTTAGTAGATGGTCAAGTTATGGAATCATTAAAGGCTATAGGCTACAATATTAATGAGGATACTATATATATTGCAAAAGTTAGACTACTAAATGAAGCATTATATCCAATAGAAACGGGTTCAGATGTAAGAGTTCCCATTTTTGATGAGGTAAAAGATATTATGATTTCAACTACTGAAGATGAAGGATTAGTTTTAGGAGCTATAAAAAGTACAGATCATATTGTTAATGATATGGATGAAGAATTTAAAGATCTTTTATATACTTTTGACGAAGGAGAGCTTAAAGAACAACAAGATATACCTTATATATTGGATTTAAGATCAATGCATCAATATCCTCATATTGGTGTATTTGGTGGTTCTGGCTCTGGGAAATCTTTTGGCCTTAGAGTAATTTTAGAAGAACTTATGAAATTAAGTATTCCTACAATAGTATTGGATCCACATTTTGAAATGGATTTTTCTCAAAGCCAAGACTATATACCGGAAGATGAAAGGGAAGATTTTAATGATAAATTTAAATGTTTACAAGTAGGCTATCATGTAGGAGTAAAATTTGAAGATATATCTACCCAAGATTTAAAAAATTTATTAGATGCTTCTGGTCATATAACCGACTCTATGAGTAATGTAGTAGATATACTCCATAAGAAAAATGATTCTTACTATAGTTTTTCTAATAGAATAAAGATGCTTTTAGAAGCTCAAGAAGAAAGTTCCATAGATAGAATAAATCAAAGAATTGAATTAAGTGAAACGGATGCAGAAAGGGATGGTTGGAAAAAAAGGAAAGAACTTTTTATTAATTATGACAAATCTTGTCCCTATAGTTCCGTAAGAGGAATCTTTTGGAGACTTAATCGGCTGAATAATGAAGGTATATTTAGCAAGGATATTAGGGAAATTGAAGAAGGAATTAAGATGGGCAAGCTTATTGTTATTCAGGGAAGTACTAGGATTTTACAGGTATTTAGTACCTACCTTTTAAATAGCTTATATTATAAAAGACGGGATTATAAAGATGCCCAGTTTAAAAATACTACAGCAGAATACTTTCCACCTTTTTTTGTAGTTACAGATGAAGCTCATAATTTTGCACCAAAAGCCTATGATACTCCATCTAAATCAATTCTTAAAGAAATATCACAAGAAGGTAGAAAGTATGGAGCATTTTTAATATTAGCTACCCAAAGACCTACGCTGTTAGACGACACTATCACAGCACAATTAAACAATAAATTTATTTTTAGAACTGTAAGGTCATCGGATATACAAACTATTAAAGAAGAAACAGATATTACAGTAGAAGAGGCTAACAGACTTCCTTATTTAAAGACAGGAGATGTATTTGTTTCATCAGCAACTATGGGAAGAACTATTTTTGCAAGAATTAGAGCCTCTAAGACTTCTAGCCCTCATACAGAAAATCCTTTTGATGAATTAAAGGATAAAAATGAAGAAGATGAAGAAGTATTTTATAATACTATAAAAGATAAACTTCCTATAAATGGGACGGATATCGTCAATGTAATAAAAGAAATAGAAGAAGATACAGGGAAAACTTATACCCTAGATTTATTTAAAGAAAAACTTAATAAATTAGCTTCTATGAATAAAATAGAAAAAGAAGATACAATGTTTGGGATTGTATATAAAGAAAGTTAAATATTAAATGTAAAAAAGGTCTCTCTGCCATACCCCGGGAGAGCTTTTTTATTTTTATTGTTTCTAATAAGATGGCTCTTACCTATAAGCGCATATGAAGTGAATGAAGAAATCATTGAAGAGTTAAAGGAGGAAGGCCCAGGAGATGTAAAAGGTCTGAGTTGGAATGGTACATTTATCATTGTATTTGTTAGTGGGTTGATTGCAGTATTTTTTGAACGACTCATTCTTAAGTTAAACTTTGGAGAAAATTACAATATTGTTTTTCTTTATGCAATACCAATTATGTTTATAGCGTCTTTTATAATATCTAGACATTTTAAAAAGAAAAAAATATTAAGATTCCTCAATGGAAGATATAATAAAAAAAGAATAAGATTTAAGCTATGTTCTGGGAAAAACATGTGGAAATATTTTTGGTATCCATTATTGATTTTTATAGTTATTACTTTAGTAGGTGTTCTATTCGGTCTATATTTTATTCTAGAAGAAAGTTATGACTCAAGGGATTATTTAATATATTTTTTAACTATACTTCTTTGGTTTATGACGACAACATATACAGCAATAAGGCCAGAACTTTTATTAGGAGCTACTGTAATTATAGAAGATAAATAAGGGGAATGATTCCATATTAAAGCTAGCAGTATAGTATATTTAAAAGATGGTGTAGAAAAAGTAATGATTCTAAGTAGAGGTCCAATTGTTGAAGAGGGTGGTGAAGGATTAATATTTGATTATTCAGGATGCATATATCCAATGGGTTTAGATATGGAAAGAATTTTACACTTTAATGAAGGGAATATAGATAAAGTAGTATTCAATGGATACTATGATGAAACAGAAGATAGATTTCAAGAACTATATAATGAGTGGATGGAAGAAAATAGAGATGAATACAAAAAAGGAGTAGTTCCAACAGAATCTGAAAAGTAAGATTTAATTTATCATCCCAAAATAGAAAAAAGTGATTGGAGATTAACTTTTTCATCCCCCATATAAGTACTTACTATTAATTTATGTTTTAAAAAGATCCATAGGAATATAGATAAAAATAGATAATTCTATATTTTGAAAATACAAATATACAGATTCATTTGAAAATTACCTTATCTTTAATCCTATGAAAATTAGGAAATAACATAGTCGTAGAGGTAGATATGATATTTACTAACATTCTAACTTGAGTTAGTTTTTGAATTCTATGTATAATATGTGGTGGAAGTTAGAAAATAATAAAACCTAGGAAGAAGGCCAAGTTTGGAATCTTTACATTATTGATGGC
>Ga0079226_10004158_pt1 | contig 11049 bp, 10 predicted proteins | sample Poulit2014_FD_76345 | JGI IMG/M metagenome (GOLD analysis project Ga0079226, IMG submission 76345) | Agricultural soil microbial communities from Georgia to study Nitrogen management - Poultry litter 2014 | ecosystem: Environmental > Terrestrial > Soil > Agricultural land | place: USA: Georgia...
ACTAGCTATTGAATTTTCCATTAAAGCTTACCGTTACTTACAATAAACTGAAAACACAATTTCATAATTAGGGACTGCTGAAGGATTTTCAAACAGTCCTTTTAGATGACGACATGGGTTAGATTCTTTACAAAGTTAAAGGGAATTTGTTTTAAGTTTGTCTTTTGTTTCTTGCAAAATATTAATCATACCAACAATAATCCATATTGACCTATTTATGTCATTTACAAACTCCATGTAGATGGACTTCAAGATAAAAATACTTAATGAGATTGGAAACAATTATAAATAATCCTAACAGTGATATATATCCAATCTCAGGAACTAACCTTTTTCATAGAACGTTCATTTCCATCAAGCTTATACAAATAACCTTCTAAGCTGTAAGTCGCAGTTCGAATCCTGCCTAGGACGCTCAAAAGTTACAATTGCCCAATCCCTTTATTAATTATTAGAGGTATGGGCCTTTTTATTATCTCTCTCAGTCTGCTTTAACATACTAAAGAATTTTATTATTTGGGGTTGGATTGATTTTTTGTTTGTTTTTTAGACTTAATATAAAAATAAAAAGATTGTGACATTTTAAGCATCAAACAAGGTATTTCTGAACTGATTCATTTCATAAAAACACCAAATGTATTTTTTCTTTAGATTGTTTTAAGCAGGTTCAGAAATCATAATTATCATCCCTTAGAATTACTTTTCTTTTTTATTGAGAGATGGGTCACACCTTATTTTTTTGCCAATGGGTGGGTATTCTTTTAATTCATCCCATCTTAAACCTCTAACCATAATCAAGTCAAAACAAATTTTCAAAGCTAACTTATATGCATCACCCAAATCTGATTCAGCGTAATAAACTTGGATATCTTTATCCCTTAAATGGTTAATCCAATTTATCAAGTCAGCTTTTGTTGACAATTCTTTCAAAAATAATTGCTATAATATTGATTACAATAAGTCCATTAACCCGATAGAATTATCCGGCTTCAACCGCCATTGCAGCTAGCTGAGCAGGATTCCGGGTCATAAAAAGAGACGCACCAGCAAGCAATTTGCTGGCCCGCCTTTCATAAGTCTTTATAAGCTACAACTTAACGCGATCCTTATATTTTTCAATTAATTGCTGATTATGATCATCTGCGCCCTCAATATTACCACTCAGGAAAACAGGTGGGTCAAAATGATTATCCGCCATAAGCTTGATTGATTCAGCCAACATTGCGTTTAAAAGGGTCGCTCCAATGACAGTGGAACTTGGCGCAAAATTCACATCAACTTTGTCATGTAATAATAGTGCGTCCCCTGCTGGTGCATGGTTGTTAATCACAAGATCAACCGCATCAAATAGGTGTTCGCCACTGGTATGGCGTGATGGTTGGCTCGACGAATACTCCACTGATGTGATACCAATTACAAATGCACCTTTACGCTTAGCAATATGCGCCACATCTACCGGAACGGGATTTCTTCCTGATGTCGAAATCACAAACATGACATCCCCTTCCCGGATATCCTGCTCATTCATAAACGTTTGCGCATAATCATTTTTACGTTCAAATGAAGAAGAACGAACAGCCCCCTCGTGGAGCATCAACGGTTCATGGAGAATAGGATGAATCGGAACGAGACCGCCTGCCCGATAATAAACTTCTTCGGTCAAAATATGCGAATGACCGCACCCGAATAAATGAATTATCCCATCATGCTGTATAGATTCAGAGACTTTTTCCGCAGCCTGTTTCATGACATCATTTTCTTTCTTCTGTACAACATCTAGTAATTCCGTAATCTTGCTGAAATAATGATGAATCATTATAAGCCCTCCACTTCTCGATAAATCTCTTTGACTTTATCCGGTATGGTTTTTCCTGTTTCCTTGTCCATGGCTGACCCAAATATATGAGGCATAAAGAACTCGATATCAATATCTTTCATACCTGAAACGATTTTCCGAATGTTAGCTCCATTAATGCCACCAGCAGGTTCCACACCACGGATACCTTCGGCCTGAGCTGTTTTGGTTAAATAAATGAGCTCCTCCAGATGATCGGTTCCATTGACAGGCATCATTTTGATACTTTCGATGCCAAGATGAGAAGCGATTTCCATTAATTCTTCTACTTTATAGACACTTTCTGAATTCGCCAGTTGGACTTTTCCAACTTCACCGGTCGGTTTAACCAGTCCGTTCACCAATTGTTTTTGATGACTTATCCCATCCAGATAGCCTAATGAATAAGACGACATTTCAAACGGCTGATTTATATGACCCGGTCTGGACTCGGCAGCAATTTCCAGCACTTTTTTCCAATTGGCTGTATTACCCCCACCACCAAGACCAATACTAACTGTCTTTGCAACGGTTTTTATTTCACTCACTTTTGTTACAGCATCCTCCACAGAAGCGAATTTATCTGATACAATCCCCGGAACGACATGTCCAGCTCCAGCTTCCATCACAGCAGTAGTATTCTCTACATCTCGTACCAAGTAATTAAACAGAAATTTATCATGTAATTTATCCACAGCCTATCACTCCTGGTTGTTCATCAGTCGAACCATATTTTCCAATGCGATATCGACTATATATTTACCCTTTCCTTCTGTAGCAAGTTTGGCATCACCCAGCACAGCCGATTCTGTAAATTCCTCCCACGGTGTAGGCGTCACATCAGCATAATCCGGAATCTCGGGTATGTCCGTAATAGCCTTGTCCATATCAACATATTCGGGAGCCAGATAAAGCATATAAGATGTTTCAATCTCACAGGCATGAAAATACGTATTGTGAGCCAATTGCGTCTCCCTGACTTCTGATGCCGCCTTATTCATGCCTGGATAAAAGAAGTAAAATACGCGCATTTCCGGACACGATTCATACATCGCACGAGCGGCTTCTTTTAATGCTGATCCATTTCCCAAATGACCATTCACCATTGCAAATGTTGTAAACCCTTGATGATACAGGCTTTCCCCGATATCAACCAGGAACCGGATCAGGGAATCATTGCTTATATTGATGCTGCCCGGAAAATTATGTAGGCTCCATACTTGCCCAAAAGGCAGCGTTGGCAGCACATAACCATTCACGCGACCCGCCAGCTTTTCAGACAGTCGTTCTGCCAGCAGGTTGTCGGTGCCCAGGGGTAAATGAGGACCGTGTGCTTCCACCGCTCCAACTGGTAAAATAGCTATTTTCGAGTTATCAATTTTTTCTTTAATGTCAAATGAATTGTCGTATTGAAATTGCATACCAGTTTCACCACCTGTTATTTTTTAAAGGTAAAGCACCGCTTTGGATTCTGAACAAAAAATTTATCTACCAGTATTTCCCCATCAAAGCCTTTTTGGTTGGCTTCTTCAATAAAACGCGGCACCCACTTCCCAATAATATTTTCCAATCCAAGTCCATAATCATAATGTTTATAATAGCTTTTTCTGGCAGTATCCCCACTTACCAGTATCTGATCTTCATAGCCTTTTTTGACCAGTTCCAAAATACAGCCGATACGTGTGCTTTCCGGCGCGTACTTTATTTTGGAAATTCCATCAAACGAAAGAAACGCACCTGTCTTCGCCATTTTTTCATGATAAAAAGGATCAGGATTACGGTCCATATGACCAAAACTCATATATTCAAGATTAATGCCTTCACTTTTCAGTAGTTCAATTTGTTCAAGCCCCATTGTACCAGCCTCGGTATGAGAGTGAATAGGAGCTTTCGTTTCGTGATGAGCTCTTGCAACCGCCCGTAATGTTTTTTCTTCCAGTGGTGTTATCCGGTTGTAACCTGTCCCAAATTTCACTTGCCCTCCAGGAACTCCAGTGCCTTCCAAACCTTCTTCTATTTCCTGAATGACAAAATCCGCCAGTTCATTAATCGAATTTGCCTCAATCCATTTCGAAAAAGTTTGATAGTCACCGATAACGTGTTTCAGCCGTTCGGGAATAGATGCGCTCCAGAGAAAACTTTTATTAAAACCTGCTGTTCCAATAAACGTGATGCCTGTTTCCTCAGCGATTTCCTTAACCGCCTGGACATCACGGCCATAATCAATAGCAGTGGCATCGACAATGGCCTGTCCGCCAAGGTTTTTAAAGTCCAGAACATCCCGTTCTGATTTCGCTTTATCATCAAGAAGCAAATCATCTGCTTGTTTCTCAATCCAATATGGTGGTCTGCAAACGATATGTTCATGGGAATACGTGTACCCCAGATCGGCTGGATTGACATCACCATGAAATGTTCGAATAAAAGACATATTTGTCACCCCTATAGATGATTAATCAGAAAAGGAGAAAAGCCGTAATCCTCCCCCCTTTCAGTCATACACTAGCCAAATAATAGCTGTGTTAAGAATTTAACAATCGGACCTAAGATAAACATGTCAGAGTCCGCCGCCCACATGGCAGTATCCGGAATTGTATCAGGCAGCAACATTCTGACCATGATATATTGCCCCCAGGCAACCACAGTCGCCGTAATAAATCCACCGATAACAGCACCGCGGGCACCGCCTGTCGCGTTTCCGAAGACACCAGCTGTTGCACCATGGAAGAACAGGACAATCATTGTCGGAACAAACACATAGCCAACTGCATTCCCTAATACTACCAGCCAAACGAGTCCACCAATGAATGCTCCAAGAAAACCTAAGATAACCGCGTTAGGCGCATATGGGAACACAATTGGAGCATCAAGTGCTGGCTTTGCTCCCGGTACAATTTTTGTTGCAATTCCTTTAAAGGCTGGGACCATTTCTCCGATAAACATACGGACACCTGTCAGGACCACAGCAATACCTGCTGTAAAGGTGAACGACTGAATAAGTGCATACACTACAAAGTTCTGATCACCCGCTGAGGCCACAAGTTCTTGGGCACCCGCTGTGTCTCTAAAGGAAACAACAATCGCACCTGTCATGAACAGCAGCCCCATTGTCAGGGCAGTTATAACATTTGAGTCACGTAAAAATTCTAAACCGCTCGGAACTTTAATTTTTTCGGAGTCATTGTCTTTATTGCCGAGAAACTTACCAGCCCAGGCAGACAGTAATGAAACTGATGCCGACGTATGACCCAGCGCGATGTTATCATTGCCTGTTATTTTACGCATAAACGGCTGAACAATCGCCGGCTGGAGTGTCCAGTAAACACCCATAATCACTGCCAAGAATAGGACAAGCTCCCAAAAAGACACATCGGCTACTGTTTGAACAACCACACCTGCAAATATTGTCGTGGTCCAAAACATCATGTGGCCAGTCAAATAAATATACTTAAATCGCGTGAACCGGGCAATTAATACGTTAAGAATAAAACCAATCGTCATAGCCAACGCTACAGCGCTTCCGTACTCGCCAGTAAACGCTTCCTGACCCATATACCCGCTGAACGACTCTGATTCAAGGTTGAATACCTCAGCCCACAATGGTTCAAATACCGTTAAAGCACCTGAAATAATATCGGAACCAGCAGTAATTATCAGAAAGCCGATAATTGCCTTGAATGTGCCGCTTATCGTTTGACTGGCAGTTTTCTTTTGCAACAGCAAACCGATCAGTACAATTGAACCAATTAAAATGGCCGGCTGTCCAAACACGTTATTTGCCAGCCACATCACCACATCCATAATTGTTTCCATGCTTGTTCCTCCCTTGTATTCATTTAATAGATTCAAAGATTAGCTGTCCATGTGAGCATCAATTGCCTGGTTAATCTCATCCATATCGAAATAGTTATTGACAATAATTACTGTGGCATCATGCCCTGTCAGACTGTCGGCCAGTTCATTACTTGTAATAATATAATCCGCCTGCATACTTGATGCAGCTGAAACATCCGTATGTTCCACATCAGCCTGAATCCCTCTGTCACCAAGTGCTTGTTCGACATTCATTTTCAAAATCAGACTTGTTCCCTGACCCAGACCGCATACAGTTAAAAACTTCAACATAATTATCTCTCCATTTCCAATAGATTTTGAATATCTTCATAAGAACCAGCATTCATTAGGGCTTCCACATTTTTCGTATCGTTTAATAGTCCCGTTAATTTTCTCAATAAGGTCAGATGCTCATCACTGGAAGAGGCACCTAAGCCAAATACAAGCTGTACCGGGTCATTTGACTGATGACCAAATGTTACCGAATTTTTTAATTGAATTAATGATACAGAGGCTTCCTTCACACCATCCTCAGGACGGGCGTGTGGAATGGCGATATGTGGGGCCAGTACGAAATACGGACCATTTTCCTTATACGCGCTGATCATCGCATCAACATAGGTTGCGTCAACAACACCTCCCTGAACAAGCATTTCTCCTGCTTCTTTAATAGCCTCATCGGCAGTTTCCACCTCAGCCCCAATCTTAATTAAACTTCTATCCAAAAATTTCATAGTCCCTTGTTCACCTGCCTTGTTGTATTACGTTAAGTGCTGTTGAATTCGGCTAATGAGTTCATCCTTTCCGGTGGATGCCATCACATCATCTTTCACTGATTTATCCGAGAACAGCTGTGTCAGCTGCGACAATGCTTTTAAGTGCCGTTCGTTATCAACCGATGCCAGAACAATAAGCATCCGAACAGGCTTTTCCATGAGATTAACGTCATGGTTTAAAAGCAGCATACTCATGCCAGTTTTGACAACGCCAGCGTTGGGGTTCGCATGTGGCAATGCAATGTAATCCGATATGACGATATATGGACCGGTGCTCTTCACATTTTGAATCATGCTCTCCACATAGTCAGCTGTAATAAATCCTTGTTCAACCAGTGGCTCGGCGGCTTCTGATATGGCCTCCTCCCAGGTATTCACATGATCTTTGACCCGGATTCTGCTATCTGGCAGCAAATCAAGGAAACCCGGTTTGCTTGCTTCATCCATCGAAATTGGTGAGTAGAAGTACGTCTTTAATTCTTTGCGCAGCGATGCTTCATCCCATACGTCTGCGTAACGCCGGATCATATCTATGACTGTATCAGCTGATAACATCTGTTGATGGGAACCGCCCTCAAATGAGCTATTTACATTTTTTAACAATTGTTCTTTATCCTCGTTATTTAAGATGGGATTTACTACAAAAACCGGTATTCCTTTATTAGGCAGCATTATTGTTGATACGATAAAATCGGCAGATGATGCTAAATCCTCTATATCTTCATATTCGCGTAATGAAATGACCCCGGTAATATCCACATCTGAAAATAAGCCTTCCAGCTGACTTTCAAGGAGACGTGATGTTCCCAATCCATTCGTGCATAAGATTAACAATTTTTTGCGTCGCTGCCCTAAAATGACCCCTTCTTTTCTTAACCACCCACCGAAATGCATGGCAATAAATGCGATTTCATTGTCATCTATTTTCTGTTCCATTAAGTCTTCAACATGATGAATGACTTTTTTGGTTAAATGGAATATCTCCGGATAATTGCTTTTCACAGAATCCTTCAGAATATTTTCAATCCGAATCCCGTACTTAATCCGGTAATATGTCGGTTTTAAGTGTAAGAGAAGATTATGGATCATCCGCTGTTGGTCCGGGAACGCCACGGCAGCATTTACCTGGAAGTCATGGACCATCTTTTCGACAACTGATGTAAGATTCCGCATCTCTTGGTTTTCCAATTGCAAATTAAAATCATAATTCACTTTCGCACTGAGCAAATACCTTGTGAAATAGTATATTTCATCAGGAGGCATACTAAGATGAAAAAACTCGGATAGGCGGTCGCACAATCGCTTAGCGCCTTGAAACTCGTCCGTTGCATGGATCACTTCTTTCTCAGCCGAATCCACTTCAACATGTTTTCCCATCCTGATCCGCTGAATGAAAAAATACAGCCATATAATCAGGTCATTTCGGACATCATCCGTAATTTCAACTTCAACCTGCTGCTCATACTTATTCAGGTAGTTTTTTATTTGCAGTAAATCATCAGCAGCAATGATATGATAGGGTTGTGTACCTCCTTTGTCGTGTCGATTCTTCACTTCTAAATCTTTCACAAAATTTAACCACGTTTCATCAGGTACAACAATTACCAAATACTGAATAAGCAGTCTTCTGACAACGATTTCATCACCCTGGATTTTATAGCCTTGTTTCCTTTCCGAGACAAGGTTAAGGTTACTGGATTTCAAATCATCTTTCAGTTTTTTGATATCCTCAATTGCAGTGTTCCGGCTGACCTGAAATAAATCCTTAAAATTATCAAGAAAATAATTCCGGGTTTGCCCTACCAGATAAATATAAATCCACGCTTTTCTTTCCACCTTGGAAAATTCATAGTAGGACACAGCTGAAATATCCAACTCTTCCAGCAAGTGTTTTTTTGCAGATGAATCCAGGTACAGTCCCTGCCCCCGCACTTGCTTCAGCTCAGATAACTTGTGGTAATGCAGCCAGTCATTAATTTTGTCAAGATCATTGTAAATAGTACGTCTTGACACGTTGATCAAATCTGCAAGTTTTGCAACGGAAACATATGAATCTGCTTTTGAAATTTGGTTCAATACCGCAAAACTTCGTTGATCCATCAAATATCACCGCCATATCCCGGAAGACATTGAATGTAGTTCATTTGTCTTCCTTACTTATTACTATAATCCTTTTATCTGACAATTATAAGACCAAATCATTCACATGCTAAAATGCAAAATTGGACCTAATGAAAAAACCTCCCGTGAAAGGAGGCTTCATCAGGCGTCTAATATCGTTCTGACTTTCTTTACCTTTTCCGCAGCTATTGGAGATAAATAGCTTTCATCTTCACGTACACCTGATCCAAAGTGTACTTCTTTTGGATTGACTTCTTTGCAGAACTCGGAGAACGTGTCTGTTTTGAGTCCATAACCAGCCATAATCTCCAAATGTGTATCTTCAGCAAGCCGAATCAATCGTTTCATATTGGGAACTGACGCCGGCGCGGGCTGTTGACCAGCTGCTGTCAAAACCCTCTTAACCTGTGGATATTTTGCCAAGCAAACAAGTGCTTCCTCCTGATCTCGCACAAAATCAAATGCTCTATGAAAGGTAACGTCCAGCCCTTCCGCTGTATGCAATAACTGCTTTAGTACTTCCTCATCAATTACATGATCAGGTGTTAACATACCAATGACAATGCCGTCTGCACCAAGTTGTTTTGTCATTTCAATATCTTTTTGCATCACTTCAATGTCATCGTTGTTATAAATAAACGACTGACTATGTGGACGGACAATAACGTTGAACGGAATATTGACTGCGTTAGCGACAGCATCAATTAATCCAAAGCTGGGCGTTAACCCTGTTTCCAGCATGCCAGGGCTTAATTCCAATCGGTCCGCTCCATATGCTTCAGCATGTTTAGCATCTGTTAAATTAGTCGTAATAATTTCTAATGTCACGATAATCTCTCCCTGTTTATAAAATAATACTATTTTAATATAGCTTAGAATGTATGAGTTTATAATTTAGAAAGAAGTGACGACCTTAACTCTCTGGATTCTAGTCATTTGTTTAAACCTAATACATAACGTATAAACGGCACATTATTAAAGGCAGATTAGCGCAACGCTAGTTTATTTTTCCTTTATTGTCTCAGCTCAATATCCTGCACATTCCGTTCAACAATCCGTGCTTCTTTAATGGACACAATGTCACGGTTGGACGATATAAAAGCTTTTTAGTTGATAATTTCGTCCATGGCAGCTTTGATGGCTGCTGGATTAGCCGGTTCGATTGGCTTTCCCAATGAATACGTAACGGTCTTGTCATCTTCATTCTAAAATTTCAATTCAAGCTTTTTCATGGTGTCACCTCATTTAGTGTTCAGAAGAACTTTTATAGAAAATTCTCGGTTTACTTCAAACTTTCCTTTGCCTGCTCTCTTGTTAACTAACACCGTTATACTTTGCTGTCTTCCCTACACTAAACGACACTCCATCTAGAACTTGGTTATATGCATACATTATGCCGCCCATTCTCCATCATTATTTTTTGATATTTACCTACCTTGGTACACCTTCAATATTTAGTATTTCTTACTTAATATTAGAACGATTGTTTGTATATGTTTGCAACTAATTATGAAAAATGTGGTCATTTATGTGGTCAAATCAAATACTTTGTTGAATTTACATTTAATAAATATTGATTAGTATCCTGCGGCAGCTTACATCTTATGTTGAACCTAAATACCGGTGGCCGGGATCAAATATGGCCTATAAACATTGTTATACCAGTATTAATATAATATCCTGTATAAAATTCGTGTAAAAACTTGTGGGAATTAGGAAAACACATTCTTCTAAAAAAATAACTTCCAAACCTCTAGAAGAATTCAATTCCCCAGCTTCTGATACTGGAAATCAGTTAAGATTTTTAATGCACTTATTCCCAATAAGTTATGCTTCTAATTTCGGATGATTTTAACGTTTTGAGAAAAACCTTTCTGAATCTGAGTATAGGAATACTCCTACATCAACGTTTACAATTGGATAATACGAGATCAAAGTGCATCGATATTTGTTTGAACCAAAAATGATAACAGTTTATGCAGCCAAATATCTATTTTTAATCTTTACTCAACTTTCGCAGACTGAAATAGGCAGGTATAACCTGACATAATTCGGCAGACCTGCAATCCATTGCTGTAGTTGACTTTTGATGAGTTGTTGCATTTTCTTATTCGTCTTTTTTAGGGTATCTTCAAGAAGCTCGATTAACTGTTGTAAAGCTACAGCCCAATCGAGCCAGCGTCCCTGAAACTAGTAGATCGTTTCAAAAGTAACGTTAAAACAAACATCATTTAACCTTGTAATAAATCTAATCCATATCGCCAACGAAAGGGAACTGGGTTTTCATTGACTTCCTGCAAGTACAGTTCGATACGCTCTTTCAGTTCTTCCTTGGAATTAACCCTGATATCGCGCAGAAAACTCTTACTCATCTTGGCAAAGAATGATATGATATTAAGCCAGGAACCATGTTTAGGTGTGAACACAAATTCAAAGCGATTTGGCACTGTTTCCAGATAAGCACGTGTTTCTTTGGATGTATGG
>Ga0079226_10004159_pt1 | contig 11049 bp, 13 predicted proteins | sample Poulit2014_FD_76345 | JGI IMG/M metagenome (GOLD analysis project Ga0079226, IMG submission 76345) | Agricultural soil microbial communities from Georgia to study Nitrogen management - Poultry litter 2014 | ecosystem: Environmental > Terrestrial > Soil > Agricultural land | place: USA: Georgia...
AAAGCTATTGTAAACCACAGAATGATTTTCTCAATGGTAAACGTAAGCTTTTACTATTGAGAATACATAAGTAGTACTAATCATATAGAATTCGAAGCACTGCTTTAACTTAAATTGTTCATCTTTCGCTATGAAACTGATATAATTATAGATGTAAATAATAGAAGGAGCCTTAACTTATATGGAAGTAAAATCTAACTCAAGAGAAACAAAAACGGCTCACCTGATTGCTTATAGTTCGTTAATTATTGCTATACTTTATGCAATACATTTATTTGTTGTCTTAGATGATAGTGTCATTAAACAATTACTCTTAAATAGTGAACAAAAGCCTTCAGAAAATGCTGTTGGAACAATAAAAAATAGCTTTCAATTTACAGGCGTAATGTATATATTTGCTAACTTAGCAGGTATCATTGCTATTTGGAATAGACATGCCTACTTATGGTGGTTTATGTTTGCAGTTTTTATTTCTCAAATTCTATACAATGTCATAAACATTGGCCCGGTATATAAAGCGATATTAGATGTTAAAGAAGGTATCAATTTAATTCCGTTGTCAGCTGTATTGATTATGTCATTAGTATTAGCGATATATATACTTGCTGTTTCAATCAAACGTAAAAGCGCATTCAATAAATAGAAGTTTGCTAAAGACGATGAACGTGTGATATAATGCGATTCGTATATAATGAATGGAGGACAATTTTCATGCATACAGTAATAATGATTCTTTTAGTTTTAGTTTGTATTGCATTAGTAACTGTTGTATTACTCCAAGAAGGTAAAAGTAATGGGCTATCAGGTGCTATAAGTGGTGGCGCCGAACAGTTATTTGGTAAACAAAAGCAGCGCGGTGTCGATTTATTCTTGCATCGATTAACAATTGTATTGTCTATCATTTTCTTCTTGTTAATGTTAGGCATAAGTTATTTTGGTTTATAAGGTCCGACAATGTTAAAGTCGGGCTTTTTTATTTATAATTGAACTGTTAGATGCTCAAAGTAAATTTATGAAAATGTATAAAAGTAATTATAAGCATAAACGAAAGGGTTGAATCACGATGCAAATCAAACTTCCAGAACCGTTCTTTTTTGAAGAAGGTAACCGAGCTGTGTTATTGTTACATGGTTTCACTGGTAATTCATCAGACGTAAGACAATTAGGTAGATTCTTACAGAAAAAAGGGTACACATGTTATGCCCCGCAGTACGAAGGGCATGCTGCGCCACCTGAAGAAATCTTAGAATCTAGTCCTTTTGTGTGGTTTAAAGATGCATTAGACGGTTATGATTTTTTAGTTGAAAAAGGATACGAAGAAATTGTAGTTGCTGGTTTGTCCCTTGGTGGATGTTATGCATTAAAATTAAGCTTAAACAGAGATGTAAAGGGTATTATAACAATGTGTTCACCTATGTATATTAAGACAGAAGGGTCTATGTTTGATGGTGTGCTAGAATATGCTCGAAACTTTAAAAAGTATGAAGGTAAAGATGAAGCTATAATAAATAAAGAAATGGATGCTTTTCAACCGACAGATACTTTAAAAGAACTTCAAGGACAGATTCAAGATGTCAGAAACCATATAGATGAAGTGATGGACCCATTATTGGTCATTCAAGCAGAACAAGACCAAATGATCAATACAGATTCTGCCAACATTATATACAATGAAAGCGAATCTGATGAAAAAGATATTAAATGGTATGCTGAATCAGGGCATGTCATAACAATTGATAAAGAGAAAGAATTGGTATTCGAAGATGTATATCAATTTTTAGAATCATTAGATTGGTCTGAATAAAATTATAAAATTATTTAAAAAGAGAAAGGAGGGGCATAATGAATTTAAAGCCATCCATTGAAGAAATTATTAAACAACCAGACTATGAACCGATGTCTGTGTCAGATTTTCAAGATGCATTAGGTTTAAGTAGTGCCGACTCATTTAGAGACTTAATTAAGGTGCTTGTTGAATTAGAACAAACAGGTTTAATTCAACGTACAAAGACAGATAGGTACCAACGAAAAGAATCAAATAAATCTAGAGAATCCAAATTGGTAAAAGGTAAGTTAAGCCAAAATAAAAAAGGTTTTGCATTCTTACGTCCAGAAGAGGGTGACATGGATGATATCTTTATCCCACCTACAAAAATCAACAGAGCTATGGACGGTGACACAGTCCTAGTAGAAGTACAAAACTCTAAAGGTGAACACAAAGGAAAGCTTGAAGGCGAAGTTAAATCGATCGAAACCCATTCAGTCACACAGGTAGTAGGTACGTATAGCGAAGCACGCCATTTCGGTTTTGTGTTACCTGATGATAAACGTATCATGCAAGATATCTTTATTGCTAAAGGTCATAACCTAGGTGCTGTAGATGGCCATAAGGTGCTTGTACAGATTACGAAATACGCAGACGGTACAAATAATCCTGAAGGACAAGTTTCAGCTATATTAGGCCATAAGAACGATCCAGGTGTAGATATTTTATCTATTATCTATCAACATGGTATCGAAATCGAATTCCCGGATAATGTATTAGCAGAAGCTGAAGCGGTACCGGATGAAATCGAGCCATCACAAATAGAAGGACGTCGTGATTTACGTGACGAGCTTACTATTACGATTGATGGTGCAGATGCTAAAGACTTAGATGATGCAATCAGTGTTAAAAAATTAAAAAATGGTAATACACAATTAACTGTTAGTATTGCTGATGTTAGTTATTATGTCACTGAAGGCTCTGCTTTAGATGAAGAAGCATATAGTCGTGCCACAAGTGTCTACTTAGTAGACCGTGTAATTCCTATGATTCCTCATCGTCTAAGTAATGGTATTTGCTCATTAAATCCAAATGTAGATCGTCTCACATTGAGCTGTCGAATGGAGTTGGACGCACGTGGTGAAGTAGTTAAGCACGAAATTTTTGATAGTGTAATTAATTCTGATTATCGTATGACATATGAAGAAGTGAATGAAATTATTACAGATCAAAATACTGAAACACGTGAAAACTTTAGCGAAGTCACTCCGATGTTAGATTTATCGCAAGATTTATCGCAACGTTTAATCAATATGAGAAGACGCCGTGGAGAAATTGACTTCGATATTAATGAAGCTAAAGTGCTTGTGAATGAAGAAGGTATACCTACTGATGTAGAAATGAGAACACGTGGTGAAGGAGAGCGACTAATTGAATCATTTATGCTAGCTGCCAATGAAACCGTAGCAGAACATTTTGATCATTTAGAAGTACCGTTTATTTATCGTGTTCACGAACAACCAAAATCAGAACGTTTACGCCAATTCTTTGACTTTATTACTAATTTTGGACTTATGATACAAGGTACTGGAGAAGATATTCATTCTTCAACCTTACAAAAAATCCAACAAGAAGTTGAAGGACAACCAGAACAAATGGTCATCTCAACAATGATGTTACGTTCAATGCAACAAGCACGATACGATGATGTGAACTTAGGACACTTTGGTCTTTCAGCTGAATTCTATACACATTTCACGTCACCTATTCGTAGATATCCTGACTTAATTGTTCATAGATTAATTCGTAAATATATTGTAGAACAATCTATGAATGGCAAAGAAAAACGTAAATGGGAAGATCTTTTACCGGAAATTGCTGAGCACACATCACAAAGAGAACGTAGAGCGATTGAAGCAGAACGTGATACTGATGAACTCAAAAAATCTGAGTACATGGTTCAGCATATTGGAGAAGAATTCGAAGGTATCATTAGCTCAGTTGCGAATTTTGGTATGTTTATAGAATTGCCAAATACAATTGAAGGTATGGTACACGTTTCGAATATGACTGATGATTTTTATCATTTTGATGAACGCCGAATGGCTATGATTGGTGAACGTCAGGCAAAAGTGTTCCGTATTGGAGATCCAGTACAAATTAAAGTGGTCAATGTAGATGTAGACGAACGCATGATTGATTTCCAAATCGTTGGTATGCCATTACCTAAAAGTGAACGTAGTCAGAGACCTTCGCGTGGTAAAACAATCCAAGCGAATCCTCGTGGCAAATCTTCAGATAAGCCTAAGGGTGATAGTAAAGGTAAGACGAAACACAAACAGCGAAAAGGCAAGAATCAACGTAATAAAGACAAATCAAGTAGTGGCAATACAAAGCACAAGCCATTTTATAAAGATAAAAAAGTGAAGAACAAAGCACGTAAAAAGAAAAAATAACTCAACAAAGAGGTGAAACTCAATGCCAAAGAAAAAATCACCAGGAACACTAGCTGAAAATCGTAAAGCAAGACATGATTATAATATTGAAGATACGATTGAAGCAGGCATTGTGTTGCAAGGGACTGAAATCAAGTCAATTCGTCGAGGCAGTGCCAATCTGAAAGATAGTTATGCCCAAGTTAACCGTGGTGAAATGTATTTAAATAATATGCATATTGCCCCGTACGAAGAAGGTAATCGTTTTAATCATGATCCTCGTCGCTCACGTAAATTATTATTACACAAACGTGAAATTGTAAAATTAGGTGAGCGTACGAGAGAAGTAGGTTACTCTATCATCCCATTGAAACTCTATTTAAAACATGGAAACTGTAAAGTATTGTTGGGCGTCGCACGTGGTAAGAAAAAATACGACAAGCGTCAAGCATTAAAAGAAAAAGCAGTAAAACGTGATATAGATAGAGAGTTGAAAGCCCGTTATTAAGAGGATATATTGCCAAAGACTTTAATCTTTGGTAATATAATATGTGCTTTCTAAAAAAGCTTAATACAAAATGTAAAGCAAATAGAAAGTGCATTTATATTATTTAGGGGGCGTTTTTGGATTCGACAGGGGTACCATGAGCAAGTTAAGCGTGTCGGAGGGTTGTCTACGTCACCAACACACACAGTTATAATAACTGGCAAAGAAAACAATAATTTCGCAGTAGCTGCCTAATAGCACTCTGCATCGCCTAACAGCATCTCCTATGTGCTGTTAACCGCGATTCAACCTTTAGTAGGATACGCTAGGCACTGCCGTTTGAAGTCTGCCTAGAAGAGATTAATCAAACTAGCATAATGATGGCTGTTTATCACTTACCATTATGCGAAACTTAATGATAGACTACACACGTAGAAAGATTTGTATCAGGACCTCTGGACGCGGGTTCGAATCCCGCCGTCTCCATACCGAAAAAGGCTTAGCCATTGTGGCTAAGCCTTTTTTGTTTTTCAGTGTATAGATCGTGAAGTATATCCCCTAACTTTAGTGTGTAGTTGGTAATAAGTCTGTTTTAAGGTTTCGTGTAATTGGTTTGAAGTTAGCATCAAATATTTTTCAAAACACATTTTAGTAATTTTGAGATAGGTGTGGAAAAGTAGAAAAAATATGATTTATTTTTATGTTTTGTGACGGTGTTATTTTTTTAATGCATATATTGAAGTTAAATAAGGCATAGTTAAATGCCCTTAAAATTATTCGTAGTACCCATTAGCAATTTTCTGTTCTTCTTTTTCAATTTCTCTTAATATTTCATCTTGATTTGGTCCATCATAATAACCTTGTTCAATAGCATGTTTAGTTTGGATTTCACCAGATGATAAGCGCATTAGGATCTTGCTGGTACTTAATTATTTCAATTCTATTATTAAAATGATATGCCATTTGTTTTCACTTCTTATTGGTTACTTTTTTTCGGAAACCATACTAAATAGTAATTTTCGACTTTATACTATAGATTAAACATTTGTGTCTAACCAAAACTCCAATTCGAGGATTACCATCGCTTTTTACGACCTCACGCACTAAGTTAGTGTTAGCAATGTGGTTTACATCGCCCTCAAGAATTTGCTCATGATTATCAAATACCCCATGCTGACATTCATTCTGTGTTATATCGAGAAATGAAAAGTAAGGTATACGTTAAATCACGTCCATAAAAAGAAAACACATCTAAATGGATAGGTGTGTTCTAAGGCTCAACGTCAATAAAGCAATGTTAGTTTTCCTCTTTTTTTATCCAGAAGAAAAAGAATGCTGTAAGAATTAATGATGATACTATACTCGTTGCCAAGTCGTAGGTATTTAGTAATAAACTAGATAATGAATAAATAACTAAAGATATAAAAAATGTGATTATGAACTTGATGACTTTCAATGTTATATCTCCCTTTTTTTGTTTTTCAGTGTATAGATTGTGCAGTATATAAAAAAATATTATAGGGTGTTATGGAGGATATTGTGGAGATAAAGTAACCCCACCTTTTTCGGTAGGACGTTTTTAAATCTTGTTACCTTTTAAATTTTTAACAATACTGGCAATTAGACTCACTAAAAACAACATAATGCAATAAAAATAATTCCGAAACCAATGGGTAATAAGAAAAACCATTCATGCAAAACACCCTGTGAATCAACATATTCAGGTATAAAAGCTTTTAGTATTATTGAGAACAAACCAAAAAGAAATAAAGTTGAAGCAATAACAGTTAATTTTTTCATACAAAATTCTCCATTCAATTTAGTAAACCTTAGTATAATGTTAATACTAATTTACGACATCGGTCTTAAGGTTTATAATATCTTCACTATCAACATGTATCATTACCGCTTTAGAAGTATTTGAGTATCCTAAAATATCTATGTAGGATAAGTTAGATTATTATAAAGAAGAAAAGCCATATATGAAATTTTATGTATAAAAAATCTATCGGTATTACAAATAATTGGAAAAGTAAATTAAGTAATTTAAACTTGAAAGTTGTTTTAGAGATAAAATACCTCCACCAATTAAGGTGGGGGATTGTAATGCAATATCATTTAAAAATTAAAATTATATCTTTTATAAACTGAAAATTTATTGCACATGATACCATTAATTGTTGTTCACTTCTTCATTCATTATTTCTGATACTCGATCATTGTATTCTTCTTGTGACAATCCTTCAAAATCTTTTTGTCTTGTGAGTTCTTCTATCTTGTTCTTGGCTTCTTCAGACATACCTTCAGTTGAAAAACCACCAGCAGGCATTTTATTTAAATCTATTTTTTGATTTTGATCTGTATTCTCATTTTGATTATTTGGAGTAAATGTACCCATTGGTGTTTCTATTGAGTGATTATTTTTATTAGCTATTCTTTGTACTTGTTCGTTTAATAGTTTCTCATATTCTTCATTTGAAACATTATTTGCATTAGGCATATTGTTTTCTAGAACTTGATATTCTTCATTTGACATACCTTTCGGTGGTATCCCTCCAAAGGGTCTATTACCTTGTTGAGTAGGGCCTTCATTATTATTTGTATTAGAATCTTGTTGTTGCGTATTATTTTGATTTTCCATTTTTTGTTTTTCTTGAGAAGTTTCATTTGGTTTGTTTGCATTATTAGCTACTTCTTCATTAGGTTTTTCGTCATTATTATTTGACTTATCTTCTTTCTTGCCTGATTCTTTTTCTATATCAGTCTCTTTATCTTTATTTTCAGATTTTGTTTCTTTCTTATCGTCTAGCTTACTTTCTTCTTCATTCCCACATGCAGCTAACATTAAAAAACTTGTTAACAACAAAAATGTAAACTTTTTCATTTGCATACCCCTAAAAATAAATATTTTACATTATTGTACTACATTTAAATGAAAATAGGTGAGTAAATCATTTTAATTATATTGAATATATAGATAAAGTTAAGAAATTTTAAAATATGTCGATTGTTACAATGATAAATTATATGTAAGTACAATGAATTACATATAAACGGTGTGTTATTTTATTGCATACTTAACTTTTTAGGCGGATAATAGTATATGCATAGAAGAAAATATAATTATTAGGATGAAAAAACATGAGTGATGTATATGTATTTATAATCGCATGTAGTGATGGCAGCGTGTATCGTGAGTATGTGGAAAATGTATGGAAAATTGATAAAACCTTAGCTTTAAAAAGATTTGAAAAAGGTATTAAACGGTATAATTATTTTTATTTAAAAGACTGTGACAAATATATAAATGTTAGTAAAATAACTTCTATAAAAATTGAAGGTGCCAATATATAGATTACTTCGTCATGTGTTTATAAATTGAATAGTGATTAATTATGAAAGATGTACACTACTGTGTGCGTCTTTTTATATTTTAAAAAGTGTAAAAAAGCGGTTTACTATACTAAAATTAATTAATAAAATGAAAATGTAGTTATTTTTGGGGCTAAGGAGAGTTGTTTGAATGTTTACATTCTGTAAAGCTTTAGGGATAAGCTTTTTAATTGGGAGTTTAGTTTTATTATTAATGTTTATAGCTACTGGGAAAGATGAATATCTTGGAAGTATAATTGTAGCAATTGTAGCATTTTTAGGTAATTTCATTTCTTTTTATTATGAAAGAAACCATAAAGTAAATAATAAATAGCTTGGGAGATTTATATTTATGAAATCAATACGTATCTATAGTAAAGAGTTAGCTGCATGAACAGTTAACTCTTTTTTTTATTTAAAAAAACGAACAAACGTTCCGGTATATCTCTGTGGTGATTATGATGAGACCTAATTTAATTTGGAAAAACGACTTTCAAGAATTCTAAGATATATTAAATTCTGGTATTAATCCAGAGTAGTTATATAGTGCCAAAGCTAATATGGTACTTAATTCTGCTTATACAGGTAAGGGCAAACAGTTTTTTATACAAATGAAATTCTTAATGCCAGTAAAACGATTCCGTTCTTTTAATATGTTAAATGTAATCATTTAATAAAAATAAACAGCATATGATGTATAGCTTACGACTATTAAAGTTGTAAGTTTTTTAGTGAATTTTGAATTAATGTGGTCAAGAAATGATTTGAATTCGTTACACTATGATTTATTCCAATATTAAAAAATAAAATTTATAAATATTACAATAATAATAAAAAAATTAAAACGAAATTAATATTAGTGTAATTGGAAAATAAAATCAGTATGATATATTGTCCACTGATTGTATTATTATAAATTTTAATTAACGTGTATTTACAAATGATATTATTAATAGTCTTGTGAAGCATGTAAAGAAAGGAAGAATTATAATTAAACAAATAATAAGGAATTTTACATATATAATTATTGGCTTGTTAGCCATTATAATATATTCGAACTTAAATAGTGCAGATGCTGAATCTCATGCTACTAAAGCTGAAGCGATTTATCACATGAACACTTTAGAAGGTAAAGGATGGGATTATGACGATGAGTATGGTTGGCAATGTTTTGATTTAGTGAATGAACAATGGGATTATTTATATGGTCATGGTTTAGAAGGCGATTATGCTAAAGACATACCGGATGAAAATAATTTTGATGGCGAAGCAACAGTGTATAAAAATTCCGATAACTTTCAAGCAGAAGCAGGTGACATTGTCGTATTTAACGAAGAATATGGAAGTGGTGCAGGGCATACTGCAATTGTAACAGATGGCAACTATGGAGGTAATGAAGAGAAATTTGAGTCATTAGATCAAAATTGGAATGGTGGAGGAGCTGAAAAAGAAGAAGTGGCACAGAGAGTTGTACACGAATATGAAACTGAAATGTGGTTTATCAGGCCTCACTATAAGCAGTAGCGTTTTCAAACCCTATACATACTCAATATAAGCTAATTTACATAAATGGTATAATAAAATTATGCTCCAATTATTTGTATATAAAAATATTGTTTAGGGGGTAGCATATGAAATCTATAAAAGTCTATCACTATGATGCTTTTAGCAAGGAGCCTAATAAAGGTAATCCAGCGGGCGTAGTGTTAAATGGAGATGACCTAGCAGTAGAAGAAATGCAAAAGATAGCTTTTGAAGTTGGATTCAACGAAACAGCATTTCCAATACACTCGGATAAAGCGGATCTAAGAATACGATATTTTTCACCTAAACAAGAAATGGATTTATGTGGGCATGCTACAATGGCGGCGATATATGCATTAAAAACAAATGGGTATTTTGAAAACAAAACAGAATTAACTATTGAAACTCAGGTAGGTATTTTAACAGTGTGGATTACTTTAGATGATAATCAGCAAATTTACATAACGATGCAACAGAACTTACCAAAATTCAAAAGTTTTGGTGGTTCTATCCAAGCATTAGCAAAATCACTAGGTATTTCAGAAACTGACATTGACGATAAGTTACCATTAATTTATGGCAATACGGGGGCATGGACACTCTTAGTACCAATTAAATCTCTTGAAACATTTAAGCATATGAAGTCGAATAATCAATTATTTCCGTCTATATTAAAGGAGATACCGAATGCGTCTGTCCACCCATTTTGTCTTGAAAGTTATCAAAAAGAAGCAGATATGCATGGACGACATTTTTCCTCCGCTTATTCAGGGACAGTAGAAGATCCAGTTACTGGTACTGCTTCAGGCGTTATGGGCGCTTACTTTATGAAATACATAAAAAATGGTGAAGAAGGTCCTTTAGATATAATTGTGGAACAAGGACAAGAAATGAATAAAAAAGGTAAGGTCCTCATTCATATTTCTGAGGTGAATGAAATAAAAATAACGGGAAATGCAGTGTATGTTGAAACGTTTGATATTAAATACTAATACATCATTTTGATATAAAAATAATAATTATCTGACTTTTTTCATTAATATAACTTTGTGTTTATAACACCTATATAGTAAAGTTAATTTAAGTATAAGTTTATAGTAAATAATAAATAAACTGAGATATTTAGAGAGGTTTGATAATTATGGATTTAGACAAAGTCATAAATGCTTATAAAGTAATACTCTCAAACGCTTCTGTAGAAAGTTATAAACATAACAAAGGAATGTCTAAATTAATGACATGGTTTTTTAAAAACCCTGAAACAAAAAGTGAAGGATTACAGTTCCTAGAAAATTTAGATACAGAATCTTTCTATCATTTACTTAGCGCATGGGATATAGGTAGAAGTATTCTCACAGCGCCTGATTGCTTGAAAGATGATATTAGATTAAGTGGTAGTAAAGAACAATTAATGAAAGAAAATGTTAAATTGCTTAAAAATAATCTGCCAAATCAAAATGAAGCAG
>Ga0079226_10004160_pt1 | contig 11049 bp, 6 predicted proteins | sample Poulit2014_FD_76345 | JGI IMG/M metagenome (GOLD analysis project Ga0079226, IMG submission 76345) | Agricultural soil microbial communities from Georgia to study Nitrogen management - Poultry litter 2014 | ecosystem: Environmental > Terrestrial > Soil > Agricultural land | place: USA: Georgia...
CTGGTCGGCGCCGAGCGCCTTGGTCGGCGACAGATACAGCGCGGTCGGCCGCGGATCCTCCGCCAGGGCGGTGAGCACCGGGAGCTGATAGCCCAGCGACTTGCCCGAAGCCGTGCCGGTGGCGACCACGGTGTGCCGGCCCGCCCGGGCGTGCTCGGCGACCGCGACCTGGTGGGTCCACGGCCGGGTCACCCCGGCCTCGCGCCAGGCGGCCACCAGCTCCGGGTGCGCCCAGGCCGGCCAGTCGGTGTGGGCGGCGGTGCGCCCGGGCAGATCCGCGACGTGGGTGAGCGTGGCCGCCTCGCCCGCGGTGCCCGCACCGAGGCGGATGTGGCGCAGCAGTTCGCGGCCGTAGCTCAGCGGATCAGCGGACACGTCGGCGACACCTTTCGGGGCGGGCGGATGGGCGGACCCAGCGCGGTCCGCCTCGCACTGTAGGCGGCGGGGCGGACGGCGGACGTCGGGCGCGGCCGCCGGGACCTGTGTCCGGCGGCGGTTACGCTGCACAGGTGACCCAGATGGCCTTCTTCGACGCCGCCAGCCAGCCGCCCACGGTGGCCGATCTGGCCGGGCTGCTGGCCGGGACCGGGCACGCGGTGCGCAGCGGGGACCGTGCCCGGCTGTCGGTGATCGTCGCCGATCGGTGGCGGGCCGCCGCGCTGGCCGAGGCGATGACCGCGGCCCTCGGCGCAGATGCGGACGCCGTGGAGGTCACCGATTCGGGTCGGGGCGGGCTGCTGGTGCGCACCGCACCGGCCGCGGCGCTGACCGGGCTGGCCGACAGGTTCGCCCGCGGTGCGGTCAAATCCGTGCCGTCCGGATGGACGCCCACGGCGCGGGCGCTGCGGGTGTGGACGATCGCGGCCGGACGCACTGATGCGGCCGGCTACGCGCTCGGGGTGGATCCGCACGCCGCGCACATCCATCCGGCTCTGGCCGACGCGCTCGGCCGGGCCGGGCTGCCGGTGTCGGTGGTCGGGGTGCGCGCGGGCGGTCCGGCGCTGCGGATCCGCGGCCGGCGGCTGACCGCCCGGCTGCGCGCGGACGTCGGCGAGCCGCCTCCCGGCGGCGCGGCCCACTGGCCCGCGGGGTGACCGCTGCCGGACGTGCCCGAGGCCTCGGCGCGGCGCGCCGAAGCGGGGCGCGGCACCCCTGCGCGACGGGCCGAGCAGGACGGCGGTGGGCCGGGGCCTGCGCGCGGTGTGCCAGTCTGTGCTCGGGTCGGTGGCCGCGTGTGGTTCCGTATCCTCGTCGATGAGCGGCGGGAGCGGACCGTGCCGCCGGGTGTCGGCGACGACGATGAAGGAAGGTGCGGGAGCAGGTGGCGAGCGCGAAGAAGGGTTCTCCGGGCGGGACCGGGCGGCGTCTGGTGATCGTCGAGTCCCCGGCCAAGGCCCGCACCATCGGGTCGTACCTGGGCTCGGGGTACATCGTCGAATCCTCCCGCGGCCACATCCGTGACCTGCCGCGCGGCGCGGCGGACGTGCCGGCCAAGTACAAGGGCGAGAAGTGGGCCCGCCTGGGCGTGGACGTCGACAACGACTTCAACGCCCTGTACGTGGTCAGCCCCGACAAGAAGTCGACGGTCACCGAACTCAAGGGCCTGCTCAAAGAGTCCGACGAGCTCTACCTGGCCACAGATGGTGACCGCGAGGGCGAGGCGATCGCCTGGCATCTGCTCGAGGCGCTCAAGCCGAAGGTCCCGGTGCGCCGGATGGTCTTCCACGAGATCACCGAGTCGGCCATCCGCGAGGCGGTGGAGAACCCGCGCGAGCTGGACACCGATCTGGTGGACGCGCAGGAGACCCGCCGCATCCTCGACCGGCTCTACGGCTACGAGGTCTCCCCGGTGCTGTGGAAGAAGGTCATGCCGAAGCTGTCGGCGGGCCGTGTGCAGTCGGTGGCCACCCGCATCATCGTCGAGCGTGAACGCGAGCGGATGGCCTTCCGCGCGGCCGAGTACTGGGACATCGCCGCGACCCTGGACGCCGGCGCCGACGAGACCCCGCGCACCTTCGGTGCGAAGCTGGCGTCGGTGGACGGCAAGCGCGTGGCCACCGGCCGCGACTTCGGCCAGGACGGCAAACTCAACAAGAGCGCGGACACCGTCGCCCTGCTCGACTCGGCCCGGGCCAAGGCCCTGACCGAATCGCTGGCCGGACAGTCGCTCACGGTCGCCTCCGCCGAGGAGAAGCCGTACACCCGTCGGCCCTATGCGCCGTTCATGACCTCGACGCTGCAGCAGGAGGCCAGCCGCAAGCTGCGCTTCTCCGCCGAGCGCACCATGCGCATCGCCCAACGGCTGTACGAGAACGGCTACATCACCTACATGCGTACCGACTCCACGACCCTGTCCGGGTCGGCGATCCGGGCCGCGCGCGAACAGGCCGGACAGCTGTACGGGCCCGACCACGTCCACCCGAGCCCGCGGCAGTACGCCCGCAAGGTCAAGAACGCGCAGGAGGCGCACGAGGCGATCCGTCCGGCCGGCGACACCTTCCGCACCCCGGGCCAGCTCGCCGGCGCCCTCGACGGCGACGAGTTCCGGCTCTACGAGCTGATCTGGCAGCGCACCGTGGCCTCGCAGATGGCCGACGCGCGCGGGGTCACGCTCAGCCTGCGCATCGCCGGCACCGCGACCTCGGGCGAGGAGTGCGTGTTCTCCGCCTCGGGCCGGACGATCACCTTCGCCGGGTTCCTCAAGGCCTACGTCGAGACGGTCGACGCCGAGACCGGCGGGATGGCCGACGACGCCGAACGCCGCCTGCCCTACCTGCGTGAAGGCCAGGGCGTGACCGCCACCGAGCTGTCCCCGGACGGGCACTCGACCACCCCGCCGGCCCGCTACACCGAGGCCAGCCTGGTCAAGCAGCTCGAGGACCTGGGCATCGGCCGGCCGTCGACCTACGCCTCGATCATCAAGACGATCCAGGACCGCGGCTACGTCTACAAGAAGGGCTCGGCGCTGGTGCCGGCCTGGGTGGCGTTCGCGGTGATCGGTCTGCTCGAGGCGCACTTCGCCCGCCTGGTGGACTACGACTTCACCGCGCGGATGGAGGACGAGCTCGACCAGATCGCGCACGGCCAGGAGCGTCGCAACGACTGGCTCAGCCACTTCTACTTCGGCGACGAGTCCGCAGCCCCGGACACCCTGTTCGGTTCCGGCGGGCTCAAGACCCTGGTCGGGGTGAACCTGGAGGGCATCGACGCCCGCGCCGTCAACTCGATCCGGGTGTTCGACGACGCCGAGGACCGTCCGGTCTACGTGCGGGTGGGCCGCTACGGGCCGTACCTGGAGCGCACGGTGACCGGCGACGACGGGGAACCGACCTCGCAGCGGGCGAACCTGACCGACTCGATCACCCCGGACGAGCTGACCCTGGAGGTGGCCGAGAAGCTCTTCGCCACCCCGCAGGAGGGCCGTCCGCTCGGGACGGACCCGAAGACCGGACACACCATCGTGGCGAAGGAGGGCCGCTTCGGCCCGTACGTCACCGAGGTGCTGCCCAAGCCGGAGGAGAAGGCCGAGGCCCCGGCCGACGGGGAGAAGCCCGCGGCGAAGAAGACGGCGAAGAAGACCGCCAAGAAGGCGGCCGGGCCGAAGCCGCGCACCGCCTCGCTGCTCAAGTCGATGGATCTGGCGACCATCGACATCGACGATGCGCTGCTGCTGCTCTCGCTGCCCCGGGTGGTCGGCGTCGACCCGGCCTCGGGCGAGGAGATCACCGCGCAGAACGGCCGCTACGGCCCGTACCTGAAGAAGGGCACCGATTCGCGCTCGCTGGCGACCGAGGACCAGATGTTCTCGATCACCCTCGAAGAGGCGCTCAAACTGTACGCCGAGCCCAAGCGTCGGGGCCGGGCGGCCGCGGCGCCGCCGCTGCGTGAGATGGGTGAGGACCCGGCCACCGGCAAGCCGATGCTGCTCAAGGACGGCCGGTTCGGCCCCTACGTCACCGACGGGGAGACCAACGCCAGCCTGCGCAAGGGCGACGAGGTGGCGACGCTGACCCTGGACCGGGCGGCCGAGCTGCTCGCCGACCGGCGCGCCAAGGGCCCGGCGAAGAAGGCCGCGAAGAAGACGGCCAAGAAGACCACGAAGAAGGCCGCCGCCAAGAAGGCCACCGCGAAGAAGGCGACGGCGAAGAAGACCGCGGCCAAGAAGACGACCACCAAGAAGACCGCGGCCAAGAAGACCACCAAGAAGGCGACGGCGAAGAAGACCACCGAGTAGCCCGCGACCGGGGCCGGAGCAGCGTGCCCCGGCGCGGCTTCCCGAAAAAGCGGGCCCGTCAGTCGACCGGACGGGCGATCACGGTCTCTTCGAGCCGGCCGCGCAGGTGCACCGATTCGCCGATCCGCCAGCACCGCTGCTCGGCCCGGTCGGCGCAGCGCACCACCGCGGCCGCGGCGAGCACCCGGGCCGGGGCGGAATCCTTGGCCAGTTCGGTCAGCCGCGCCGCCTCGTTGACCGGGGTGCCGATCACCGTGTACTCGAAACGCTCGGACGAACCGACGTGCCCGGCGATCGCGGTGCCGGCCGAGACACCGATGCCGAAACCGGCCGGACCGACGATCGGACCGAGCCGCGCCGACAGGGTGCGCGCCGCAGCCAGGGCGGTGGTGCACGTGTCGTCCTTGGCGATCGGCGCGCCGAAGACCGCGAGCACCGCATCGCCCTGGAACTTGTTGACGAACCCGTCGTTGGTGTCGATCACCTCGATCACCGTCTCGAAGAACCGGTTGAGCAGACCCACCACCTCGGTCGGGGACTGCCGGTCGGCGAGCGTGGTCGATCCGACCAGGTCCACGAACAGCACCGCCACCTCGGTCTCGGTGCCGCCGAGGGAGATGCCGGTGTCCACCGCGCGCCGGGCCACGTCCTCGCCGACGTAGCGGCCGAACATGTCCCGCAGGCGCTGACGTTCGGCCAGACCGGAGACCATCGCGTTGAAACCGGCCTGCAACCGGCCCAGCTCGGTGGTGTCGTAGACCTCGACGCGGGTGGACAGGTCCCCGTCCTCGACGTCGCGGGCAGCAGCCCGCAGCGCGTGCACCGGATCGCCCACCGCGCCCGAGGCCAGCCAGGTGGCCAGGCCGCCCGCGACCAGGGCGATCGCGGCCAGGGCGATCACCGCGCGCCGGACGTCGAACGGCTGCCCGGCCCCGTCGGCCAGGCCGATGTCGGCGGCCACCAGCAGCACGCCGAGGATCGGCAGTGCGCTGCCCACCAGCCAGGCGGTGACGATGCGCACCCGCACGGTCGGGGTGACCACCTCGTCGAAGACGGTGCCGTCGATCACCGCCGCGGTGACCGGCCGCATGGTGCGCTCGGTGATGAAGTAGGTCAGCGCCGCGCCCGCGACCCCGCCGAGCACCATGCACATCACCGTGATGATGGCCATCTGCACCGACTGGGCGACGGCCGCGGCGCAGGTCGCCACCAGCCCGGTCAGGGTCCACAGCAGACCGGCCAGCAGCGACTGGCGCAGCGGCAGCCGCACCACCGCCGTGCGTACCGCGGACGTGCGCCGATCGGCGGTGCGGCGCAGCGGATACGTCGACAGCGCGGTGCCGACGAGGAACAGCGCACTGGCCGCGCAGACCGTGATGATCGCGAAGACGAGCCCGCGGCGGGCCAGGTCCTGAACCTCAGGAGAGAGGGCGTAGCGCATCAGCAGATAGAGGAAGGCGGCGATGCCGGCGTTGGTCAGACACGGCCAGACCACCGCCGACAGCCATGCCGTCGACGCGCTGGTACGGCCGTCTCGATACATGGCTCTCACGGTAACCAACCTCCCCGGTCGGTCACCGGGCTACGGGCGGGGGCGGGCCAGTCGGGTGCCGTCGGTGCGGCCGCGCAGCAGCACGGTCTCGCCCGAGTCCCACCGCTGCTGCTCGGCGGCCGCGGCATCCGCCACGGCGGTGGTCGAGGCCAACAGCCCGCAGGGATCGGACTTGGCCAGCTCGGTGAGCCGGGCGGCCTCGTTGACCGGATCGCCGATGACGGTGAACTCGAAGCGGGCGGCCGCCCCGATGTGACCGGCGATCGCCGAACCGGCGGAGACGCCGATGCCGAACTCGCCGCGGCCGACCACCCGGTCGAGTCGGTCGCGCAGCTCGCGGGCCGCCGCCAGCGCCGCACCGGCCGGATCGGACTGGTTGAGCGGGGCGCCGAACACGGCCAGGGCCGCATCACCCTGGAACTTGTTGACGAAACCGCCGTGCAGGTCCACCGCCTCGACGACCTCGCGGAAGAACTCGTTGAGCAGCAGCACCACCACCTCGGCCCCGGCGGTGGCGGCCAACCGGGTCGAGCCCACCAGGTCGACGAACAGCACGGCCACGTACTGCTCGACCCCGCCGAGCTCGGGCCCGTACTGCAGGGCGCGGCGCGCCACGTCCTCGCCGACGTAGCGGCCGAACAGGTCACGCAGCCGCTGCCGCTCCTCCAGATCGGCGATCATGTCGTTGAAGCCGGCCTGCAGCACCCCGATCTCGCTGGCGTCGTAGATCGGCACGGGCGTGTGCAGATCGCCGCTCTGCACCCGCACCTGGGCGTTGCGCAACTGTCGGATCGGATCGCCGATGGCGGTGCCCACCAGCAGGAAGGAGGCCAGCCCGATGGCCAGGGTCAGTGCGGCGACGATGAGGGTCACGTCGAGCACGCGGGTGGTGTAGCTGGGCAGGATGTCGAGTTTGAACCCGCCGACCATCAGGGCGATGCCGCCGACCGGCACCCCGGTGGAGACCATCCAGGTGAGCATGATCCGGCCGAGCACCCCGGGCACGGAGGACTCGGTCGGTGCGCCCCGACTCAGTGCGGCCGTGGCGACCGGGCGCAGGATCCGCTCGGCCTGCAGATAGCCCAGGGCACTGGTGGTGATCGCCCCGAGGGCACCGGCCACGGCGATGGTGATCGCCCCGCTGCCCAGGTGCGGAACCGACATCACGGTGAACATCGCGACCCCGATCGCCCACAGGGCCAGGTGCAGGATCGCGTGATAGAGCGGGATGCGCACGGCGCGGCGCCGCACCCGCAGCACGGCGGCGGAATCGATGTCACGCTGCCACCGCAGCACCGGCAGGGTCAGGAACACCCCGCCGATCGATCCGATGATCACGGCCGTGATCAGGTAGGCGGTGAAGATCCAGGCCGAGCCGGGGGTCAGGTCCCCGACGATCGTGGCCGGGCTCTCCGGGATCAATACGCGCAGGCAGAGGTACACCGCGATCGCGCCGACGATGTTCGCCAGCCCCATCGATGCGGCGTAGAGCGGCCAGCGGGTCCCCATCAGCCAGCGCGTGAACCCCCATATCCGGTGCACGACAGAGACGATACGTGTCCGCGCCGACGCGGCGGACTAGTGTGACCGGGTATGGGCGCGGTGTTCGAACGACTCGTGGGGCAACCGGCGGCGCGGGAGGAACTTCTCACCGCCGCCGAACGGGCCCGCAGCGGCGCCGCGGGGATGACCCACTCCTGGCTGTTCACCGGCCCGCCCGGCTCCGGCCGCTCGGTCGCCGCGGTGGTCTTCGCCGCCGCCCTGCAGTGCACCGATCCGGAGACGATCGGCTGCGGGAACTGCCCGGGCTGCCGCACCACACTGGCCGGCACGCACGCCGATGTGCGCCGGGTGGTGCCCGAGGGGCTGACCATCCAGGTCAAGGAGATGCGTGAGCTGGTGCACACCGCCAACCGGCGGCCCAGCACCGGACGGTGGCTGGTGGTGATCATCGAGGACGCGGACCGGCTCACCGAGGGGGCGGCCAACGCGCTGCTCAAGGTCGTCGAGGAACCTCCCGCGCAGACGGTGTTCCTGCTGTGCGCGCCGTCCACCGATCCGGCGGACGTGTCGGTGACCATCCGTTCGCGCTGCCGACACGTGGGCCTGGTCACCCCGACCGTCGAATCCGTGGCCGAGGTCCTCCACCGCGACGACGGGCTCACACCCGACGACGCGCTTGCCGCCGCACGGATGGGCGGGGGACACGTGGGCCGGGCCCGCCGGCTCTCGCGGGACCCCCAGGCCCGTGCGCGCCGCGAGGCGGCCCTGCAGCTGCCCACCCTGGTGCTGCGTCCGGCCGGCGGCTACGGGGCCGCGGCAGACCTGGTGCGCGCCGCCGCCCAGGAGGCGACCGAGGTCAACGCCGAGCGCGACGCCGCCGAGATGGAGGAGCTGCGCACCGCGCTGGGCGCCGGCGGCACCGGCCGCGGGTCCGGCACGGCGATGCGCGGCACGGCCGGCCAGATCAAGGACCTCGAGCGGCGTCAGAAGGTCCGGCACACCCGATCCCAGCGCGACGCCCTCGACCGGGCGCTGATGGACGTGGTGGGTCTGTACCGCGACGCGGTCGCGCTGCGGTTCGGGGCGCAGGTGCCGCTGCTCAACCCGGACGTCGGCGAGCGGTCCGCCCGACTGGCCGAGCGGGTGCCGGCCGCCGGGCTGCTGCGCGCGATCGAGGCGGTGCTCGACTGCCGTGAGGCACTGGCGGCGAACGTCAAACCGCAGATCGCGGTCGACGCGATGGTCGCCCGCTGTGAGCAGGCCACGCGCTGAACCCGGCCGCGGCCCGGGTGGATTTCCTCTCCTCGGCCGCTGCGGTTAGACTTCCTGACGCCCGGCCCGTGGCCTGGCACGCCGCCTTAGCTCAGTCGGTAGAGCGTCTCACTCGTAATGAGAAGGTCGCGAGTTCGATTCTCGCAGGCGGCTCACCCCGCGATCGGCCGTGATCCGTCTTCCCGACGGTTCGCGGCCGATCGTCGTCCGGCAGGCGGTCCGCGCGGTGCGCCCCGGACCCACTCCTTCGGACAAAATCGGGACTCGCGTTCCGACGGGCTACCTGTTAGCGTTGATTTCGGCGACGGCGTTCGCCGTTCCCCCCTGGCGGCCGTCGCCCCGTGTTCCGTCGTACACCTCCCCCCGGTGGACGGAACCCTCCCGCCCCGCTCACCTCCCCCGGAGAGCGGGGCGGGACCTATTCTCCCGGCCGGCGCAGGCCGCCCCCCGGGGCGGGCACGGCGCGGCGAGCGCGGCAGGTCGTCCCCGGTCGGCGATGTCGACGGCGATAGGATCGCGCCGACGCGGCGACCCGCCGCCGACCGGCGACCGGAGGAGGAGACCGCGGTGAAGGGGATCATTCTGGCGGGCGGTTCGGGCACCCGTCTGCGGCCGCTGACCCGGGCGGTGAGCAAGCAGCTGGTGCCGGTCTACGACAAGCCGATGATCTACTACCCGCTCAGCACCCTGATGCTGGCCGGGGTGCGCGAGATCCTGGTGATCACCAATCCGGGGGAGCTCGAACAGTTCCAGCGGCTGCTCGGCGACGGATCGCAGCTGGGCATCTCCATCGACTACCGGGTCCAGCCGCGACCGGAGGGCATCGCACAGGCCTTCGTGCTCGGCGCCGACCACATCGGCGACGACCGGGTCGCGCTGATCCTGGGCGACAACATCTTCTACGGCCCCGGCCTGGGCACCCGGCTGCGCCGCTTCGGCGAGATCGACGGCGGCGCCGTCTTCGGTTACCGGGTCGCCGACCCCAGCGCCTACGGGGTCATCGAGTTCGACGAGAGCGGCACGGCGCTGTCGCTGGTGGAGAAGCCGGACGTGCCGGCCTCGGACTACGCGGTGCCCGGTCTGTACTTCTACGACGCCGAGGTGGTCGAGATAGCCAGGTCGCTGCGGCCCTCGGCGCGCGGCGAGTTGGAGATCACCGATGTGAACCTGCACTACCTGCAGCGCGGACGCCTGCAGGTGGAGGTGCTGCCGCGCGGCACCGCCTGGCTCGACACCGGGACGGTGGATTCACTTCTGGACGCCGGGAACTTCGTGCGCACCGTCGAGCAGCGGCAGGGCATGAAGATCGGCGCGCCCGAGGAGGTGGCCTGGCGGCAGGGCTACATCACCGACGGGCAACTGCAGGAGTTGGCCGAGGCGCAGGTGAAGTCCGGGTACGGTGCCTACCTGCTCGGACTGCTCGGTCGCGGTGCGTCCGGCTCCTGAGCGGGGCTCCATCGTGACTATGCTCACGGCGGTCGGCGATGTGAGCACGTACGCAGCGGACGGAGGGGAGCGAGGGTGACCGTCTTCGGATTCACCGTGGTGGCGTTGCTCGTCGCCTTCGTGCCGGGGGCCGCGGTGGCCCGGGCGGCCGGTGTCCCCGTCGCGGTCTCGGCGGCGGCAGCGGTGCCGGTGACCTTCGCGATGTCGGTGCTCGGCGCACTGACCGTCAACGCCGCCGGACTGCCGTGGAACGGCTGGTCGGCACTGATCACCCTGACCGTCTTCCTCGCCCTGGCCGCCGGATACCGGTATGCGCTGGGGCGCTGGGCCCCGCGCCCGGAAGCGGCCGCGCCGGCCGAACCGGACCCGGGACCCGGACGGTGGGGCTGGGCCGGGGCGGTGGGCGGCGTCGCGATCGGCGCGGTCGCCATGGCCGGCAACCTGTACCGGTCGATGACCTCCACCCCCGCCGGCATCGACGAGGTCACCAGCGGCTGGGACGAGCTCTGGCACGCCAGTGTGCTCAAGCTGATCGACGACACCGGCATCGCCGCACCCACCCGGCTGGGCGCGCTGCGCAACGTCGAGACGCACGCCGAGATCTACTACCCCGACGCCTGGCACGCCGTCGGCGCGCTGCCCATGCAGCTGCTGGGCACCGCACCGGTGGCCGCGCTGAACCTGTGGACCATCATCTCGCTGGCGCTGGTGCTGCCGGCCTCGGTGGCGGCCCTGGCCTTCCGCCTGGTGCGCGACCGGGCCGGGGCGCGCCCGGCCGCGCTGGCCGCCGGGCTCGGCGGTGCGCTGTCGGCGCTGCTGCCGGCCCTGCCCTACACCGAGGTCGGGGCCGGGGCGGTGCCCAGTGCCGTCGGCATCGGTGCGGCCGGGCTGGCCGCGACCGTGGTGATGTCCACGCCCGGGGCCCCGCGGCGGATCCCGCTGGCCGTGCTCTCCCTGGTGGGCGTGTGGTCGCTGCACCCCTCGGGCGCGGTGCTCGCGATCGGCCTGGTCGTGGCCTGGTGGCTGCTCGAGGCGCTGCCGC
>Ga0079226_10004164_pt1 | contig 11045 bp, 6 predicted proteins | sample Poulit2014_FD_76345 | JGI IMG/M metagenome (GOLD analysis project Ga0079226, IMG submission 76345) | Agricultural soil microbial communities from Georgia to study Nitrogen management - Poultry litter 2014 | ecosystem: Environmental > Terrestrial > Soil > Agricultural land | place: USA: Georgia...
ACTTATGAAATGAAAAAGAAAAGTCGAAACTAGATTACAGGACTGTCTAATGAGAATTATTTATAAAAGCTCTGAAAATCGTTGCATCGTTCCCTTTCAGAAGGTTTATCGAGCTGACTAAGACGTTAGAGGATGTACTAGGATCGTTGGTTCTTTCGTTGGAACGAGTAATAGCACTTGACGTGATCGTTGTGAACTGACCTGGATTATCATTATTTAAAAGAGATTTTCGGTGTTGGATTAAGAAACGACATGATGTAGTATACACTCTCTATCTAACACACCGGTATATTTTGTAGACTGTTCCACAAATAGTATCCATTTTGAAGTACCGGATACGTTAAAATCGTATGAGTAAAATGTTTACGGGGATTTGTTGTAATTTTCTTATAATTTCAAGAAAAGAAAAGAGGCTCCTACCTTTGTTATAATAGTTTTTGATGAGAAATAATGCTTAATCATTCGTAAATAAGGTATACACTCGGTGATTGGAACGAAAGGCGGCGACTCCTGCGGAAATAGCATGAGTCTTGAGACCCCGCAGGTAACGAAGCGGACGAGGAGGCTCAATCAGCCCCAAGGAAAGCGTCCGCCTGCAGTGGAAATCAACTGTTCTATTCTCTGTATAAATTGTTCAGGTTAAACACCATTTGATTTAAACAGCATTTGAATGATGAAATTCAAAAGGTGGGAGTAGCTTTCGTAAATAATTGACAAACTCGTTAAAATCTACACATTGGAAAGGTGTGCTGGATAGAGATATAATAAAGATGAGTACATAAAGGAGAAGCGAAAGCCATTGAAAAAGGCAGGAAAAAGAATGTCATTTACACATTTACAAGTTCGTAGTGGATATAGTTTATTAAATAGCACCATTCCGATCGATCAATTAGTACAACGAGCAAAAGAATTAAATTACACCTCCCTCGCTTTGACAGATGAAGAAGTATTATTTGGGGTTATTCCTTTTTATAAGGAATGTATGAGGCAAGGGATAAAACCACTTATAGGACTCACAATAAAAGTGACGATTAATGACACAATTTTCCCCATAATATTACTTGCTAAAAATAACGCTGGTTATAGACAACTTATTAACATCTCTACTTATATACAAACAGAAAATGAATGCACTATTCCTTTTTTGCAAAAAAGGTTTAAAGATCTTATTTGTATTTTAACTACAGAAACAACAAGCCTAAAAAAACTGTTTTTAAACAAACAATATGAGGAAATAAATAACGTTCTACACCTATTAGGTCCTATCTCAGCTTCTCAGGATTTTTATCTCGGCATAGAAGCACATGGTCCAGAATCAAGTACATTGATCCAACATGTCATGGAATTTCATCAAATGACTGAAAAACAAGTAGTGGCACTTCATGATGTCCGTTATTTAGAAGAAAAAGATGCGATTAGTTATGATTGTTTACAAGCGATCAAATATAATGAAACATGGGACTATAAAAACAGAAAAATCTCCTATCAACAAAGATATTTACGCCCGCCACAAGAAATGATCGCTGCATTTTCTACTTTTCCTGAAAGTATTCAAAGAACGCAAGAAATTGTAGACAAATGCCAGGTGACACTTGATTTTAATCGTCAATTGTTACCGTCCTTTCCAGTACCTAAAAATGAAACAGCACCTACATACTTAAAAAAAATGTGTATGGAACAGTTAAAAAGTAAGTATCCTGAAGTAACGGAAGACGTTATCCAACGAGTAGAATATGAACTAGAAACGATTGAACAATTAGGTTTTAGTGATTATTTTTTAATCGTTGCTGACTTTGTCCACTTTGCTAAAGAAAATAATATTATAGTAGGTCCGGGTCGAGGTTCTGCAGCAGGATCCATAGTTTCTTATTTATTAGGAATTACGAATGTTGATCCGCTACAATATGATTTATTATTTGAACGCTTTTTAAACCCTGAACGTGTGACAATGCCAGATATCGATATTGATTTTTCTGATGTCCGCCGTGAGGAAGTCATTGACTATATTCGTGAAAAATATGGACAAGATCACGTCGCACAAATAATTACATTTGGAACCTTTGGTGCGAGGTCGTTACTAAGAGATCTCATGAAAACGATGGATATTAATCATCACGACCAATCATATATTTTAAAACATATCCCGGTACAAGCGAATCGGCCGATCATCTCATATATAAACGCTTCTGAAAGCTTTAGGCAGTACATTAAACAATCAGAAAAGCTGCGTATTTTATTTCGTATTGCACTTACTTTGGAAGGATTACCGCGGCATATTTCTACACATGCAGCAGGAATTGTCCTTGGTAAAGAAGTTTTAACGAAAAATGTACCGCTTATGAAAGGTACACATAACACTTTGTTAACGCAATATGCGATGAATGAATTAGAAGCGATCGGTTTACTCAAAATCGATATTCTCGGTTTACGTAATTTATCATTATTAGAACGAATTACAAACTCGATCAACCGGCGGACAAATCAAACGATAGATCTAAACAATCTACCTGAACAAGATGAAAAAACATTTGCCCTTCTACAGGCAGGGAAAACAAATGGAATATTTCAATTAGAGTCTGCAGGGATGAAACGGGTTTTAAAAGATTTAAAGCCTACTTCACTTGAAGACATCGTTGCTTTAAATGCTTTATATCGTCCTGGTCCAATGGAGAACATCCCTACTTATATCGATCGAAAGCATGGGCGCAAAAGTGTTACTTATTTACATCCTGATTTGGAGCCCATTTTAAATAAAACTCATGGAGTATTAATTTATCAAGAGCAAATTATGCAAATCGCCCATCAATTTGCAGGTCTTTCATTAGGTGAGGCAGATATTTTACGACGAGCAATTAGTAAAAAGAATCGAAAATTAATAGAAGAGCAAAAAGATGCATTTATCCGTGGGTGTCTTCATAAAGGATATCGTGAAAACATTGCTGTAGAAATTTTTTCATGGATCGTTAAATTTGCCGATTATGGCTTCAATAAAAGCCATTCCGTGGCATATAGTAAAATTGCTTATCAACTCAGCTATCTGAAAGCGAATTATCCAACGTATTTCTTTGCTCACTTGCTTAGCACCGTTTTAAATGATGGAAAAAAGCTAGCGATGTATGTGCGAGAGGCTAATGAACTAGATATCAGTATATTGCCGCCATCGATTAATAAAAGCCATGCGTATTATTCGGTTGAAAATACTCATATTCGAGTCGGTTTAATGGCCATTAAAGGCATTGGCTATGAAACTGTTCAAGAAATAATGAAAGCTCGTGAAAATAGGCCATTTACAGATTTATTTGATTTTTGTTTACGAGTATCCATTAAACGAAATGCATTAGAAACACTAATTCTTGCAGGTACTTTTGATGAAACGTATAATAATCGGGCAAGTTTACTCGCGTCGATTGATCAAGCATTAACAAGGGCGGAATTATTTGGAGATCTAACTGGCCAAACAAATTTATTTAGCGAACAGATGAACTTAAAGCCTGATTACACAAAAATAGAAGACTTTAGTCAAATTCAGCGATTAGCCGACGAAAAAGACTTGTTACATATGTACGTAACAAGTCATCCGATAAAACAATATCGTACAAAATTATCTTTACAAAAATTTGTTAGCCTTCATCGAGCGATGCTTTTGGCACATAACGAAAAAGTAAAGGGAGTTGCCATTGTTCAAAGTGTTAAAAAGATCCATACGAAACGAGGAGACTCGATGGCTTTTATCACGATATCTGATGAAACTGACGAGATGGAAGGTGTTATTTTTCCGGAGCTATACCGGGAAGTAAATCGATGGTTAAAGGAAGAACATATTATTTACTTTCAAGGAAAAGTGAGTGTTCGTCAAAATAAGAAACAAGTAGTGATGGATCGGATGAGTCCGTGTAACTTAGAGAAGATGTTTGAAAATAAAAGGAATCATCTATATATTAAAATCACGGAAGACAAAAAAACGCATGCATTAAATTACTTAAGAAAACTAGCTGATGAACACCCGGGAGGTACTTCGTTAATCATTTATGATGAACAGGAGAAAAAGACGTACAAATTAGCAAAAAAATATATGCTTTATGTCAATACAGACGTGATGGAGCTGTTAAGAGAATATTTTGGAAATAAAAATGTTGTGTTAGAATGATTTTACGAATCGGTTACAAGATGCGATAATAAACTTTATATTTAGATTTCTTTTGTTATAATCAATGTATTAATCATTTGAGCTGTCGATATTATCCGTTAAATATAATGAAACTTAGAATTGAAGGAGCGATGTACATGTCAAATTTACGTGACGCGGCACTACATATGCATAAAATAAACAGAGGAAAACTAGAAATACACTCTAAAGTACCAGTTAGAAATGCTGAAGATTTAAGTTTAGCTTATTCTCCTGGAGTTGCTGAACCTTGTAAAGAAATATACTCCAATAACCAAGCAGTTTACGATTATACGATGAAAGGAAACACGGTTGCAGTTGTTAGTGATGGATCAGCAGTATTAGGTCTAGGAAATATTGGGGCTGAAGCCGCATTACCCGTGATGGAAGGAAAGGCTGTATTATTTAAAGCTTTTGCGGGAGTAGATTCGTTCCCACTTTGTTTAAATACAAACGATATTGATGAAATTGTACAAACTGTTAAACTTCTTGAACCTACGTTTGGTGGCGTTAATTTAGAAGATATTGCAGCACCAAATTGCTTTATTATAGAAGAAAGATTAAAGCGAGAAACACAGATTCCGATTTTTCATGATGATCAGCACGGGACGGCTATCGTAACCGTAGCAGGATTAATGAATGCCTTAAAGTTAGTAGGGAAAACATTTAAAGAAATAAAAGTTGTTGCAAATGGTGCAGGAGCTGCCGGGATGGCCATTATTAAATTGCTTGAAAATTTTGGTGTTGGTGAAATTATTATGTGCGATTCCCAAGGCGCCATTTATGAGGGAAGACCGCGAAGAATGAACCGTGTAAAAGAAGTTGTTGCTAAAAAAACAAACCCTAATAAATTAACAGGGACTTTGGAAGAAGTCGTTGAAGGGGCAGATGTCTTTATTGGCGTTTCTGTTGGTGGAGCCCTTACACCTGAAATGGTTAAGAAAATGGCTAAAGATCCGATTATTTTTGCGATGGCAAATCCTGATCCAGAAATTTTACCGGAAGACGCTAAAAAATCTGGTGCTAAAATTATTGGAACAGGAAGATCCGATTTTCCTAACCAAGTGAACAACGTATTAGCTTTTCCGGGTATATTTAGAGGTGCGTTAGATGTTTGGGCAACAAGAATTAATGAACAAATGAAAATGGCTGCCACTAAAGCAATTGCTTCTCTAATCAGTGAAGAAAAGTTGCATCAAGATTACGTGATCCCAGGACCTTTTGATCCCCGGGTTGCTCCAGCCGTTGCTAAAAGTGTTGCAAAAGCAGCGATGGAAACTGGAGTCGCAAGACGAGAAATAGATCCGGAGGAAGTGGCGGAAAACACGAGAAAATTAAGTCAATTAGATTCCTGATTAGAAAACGAAATAATTAAAACATTTGAGACATCTTTAAGAGATGAGCCATGCAAAATATATTTTAATAATATTAGTAGAAATGAGCGTTTGATTACAGTATAGTTAAACTTGGCTAGATTGCTATCATTTCATTATTACGTATCTTATAACATACGATAATTAAATGTAATGCTCTTAGGAAGTATTTTGCTAAAGGAGGGGTAGGCTTGCTGAAGAGAATATTCACTAGGAATAAAAATAATACCACTATTCCGGATAAAAAAGCAAAACAGGATGTACCTGAAGGGTTAATGACAAAATGTGAAAATTGCTCACAGATTTATTATCGAAAAGAAGTAGAAAAGAATTTATTTGTTTGTCCAAATTGCGATCATCACCATCAATTACATTCATGGAATAGAATTAATAGTCTATTCGATGAAGGTACTTTCGTGGAATGGGACCAACATTTAAAATCTGTTAATCCACTTCAATTCCCTGAATATATAGAGAAAATAGAAAAGGATCAAAAAAAGACTGGTTTGAATGAAGCTGTAGTCACTGGAAAAGGACTAATAGGTGGTTTTCCAACTGCTTTTAGCGTAATGGATGCTCGTTTTCGAATGGGAAGTATGGGTTCGGTAGTTGGCGAAAAAATTGCTCGTGCGGTTGAAAATGCGAGAGAATTATCGCTCCCTTACATCATTTTTACCGCTTCAGGAGGAGCTCGAATGCAAGAAGGTGTTTTAAGCCTCATGCAAATGGCTAAGACATCAGTCGCTATCAAGCGTTTTTCTGATGCAGGCGGTTTAATGATTTCTGTCATGACCCATCCAACAACTGGAGGCGTAACAGCTAGTTTCGCTTCTTTAGGAGATTACAATTTCGCGGAACCAGGAGCCCTGATCGGATTTGCTGGTCGAAGAGTTATTGAACAAACGACTCGTGAGAAGTTACCGAATGACTTTCAAACGGCTGAGTTTTTATTTAAGCATGGCCAATTAGATAGAATTGTCCATCGCCATGAAATGAAAGACTTATTGATTACAATATTAAAAATTCATCAACAAACAAATATGAATTCCTCCTCATCCGATAAAGCTTTCGTATCGATAAAAGGAGGACAATCTGTATGAATCACGTACTGGATTTTGAAAAACCGATCGTAAATATGAAGGAAAAAATTACGGAACTAAAGAAAATTTCTAAAGATAGTGATATCGATTTAACGGAAGAAATTCGAACATTAGAGAAAAGACTTGCTGTTTTAGAAGACGATATTTATTCGAATTTAAAGCCATGGAATCGTGTTCAAGTTGCCCGCCATCAAGCACGACCAACGACTTTAGATTATATAAACTATTTATTTACCGACTTTATCGAATTTCACGGGGATCGTTATTTCGCAGACGATGAAGCGGTTGTTACAGGAATAGCAATTTACCATGGTCATCCAATTACAATCGTTGGTCACCAACGGGGAAAAAAAACGAAAGAAAATATTCGAAGAAATTTTGGTATGCCACATCCAGAAGGATATCGAAAAGCTATTCGTCATATGAAGCAAGCAGAGAAGTTTCAGCGGCCTATCGTCACTTTTATCGATACAAAAGGTGCAGAACCTGGTAAGGCTGCTGAAGAGCGTGGTCAAAGTGAAGCGATTGCCTATAATTTAAAGGAAATGGCAGGACTAAAAGTTCCGATTGTATGTATTGTAATTGGTGAAGGCGGTAGTGGGGGAGCACTTGCCCTAGGTGTTGGAAACCACGTACATATGTTGGAGAATTCAACGTACTCAGTTATTTCCCCAGAAGGAGCAGCATCCATTTTATGGAAAGATGCAAGTCTTTCTCAAAAGGCCGCAGAGTCAATGCGAATCACTTCATATGATTTAAAAGAATTGAATGTTATTGATGAAATTATACCTGAACCTAAAGGTGGAGCTCATCGAAACGTTGAATTACAAGCTGAAAATATTGATACGGTTTTAAAAAAATCACTTACAACATTATCAACACTAAACCCGGAACAACTGTTAGAAAATAGATGGGAAAAGTTTAAAAACATCGGAATAATAAGTCGTGCATAATAGAGCCTGTTATTGTTTAAGTTTACTATAAAGACTGAAATCCATAGACCAACCACTATGTGTGTTGTAGATAATTTATAGTTTTTCAGGCATAGAAAAATTACAAAACTCAAGACGGCTAAAGACAACCACGTTTTATAACGTCATCGGCATTAATACTTGCAGCATCTGCACATATTTGATGCAAAAAAATTGTACGTCGGTGACTGAGACAATGTCTGTGAAAAGCGAATGGGTTTTTATAAAATGAAACACTATAGCGTAAAAGGACTCAGATGTTATTGTATTGAGGTTGACAATCGTCAACCTCTTCCTTATTTTCGACGAAATAGTATGATACGATAAGATATAGAATGTTTAATTGAGTAGAAGTTATTGATATGACAAATGATAATTTATTTCAAACGATATGAATCAAACGACATTTTAATTTTTTGTACATAATAATAATCGTTTTATCGTGAGGTGTTGAGATGAAAAGAATAGGAGTCCTTACAAGTGGCGGAGATGCCCCGGGGATGAATGCTGCGATTCGCGCGGTCGTAAGAAAATGTATTTTTCACCAAGTTGAAGTATTTGGAGTCTTTTATGGCTATCAAGGTTTAATTGATGGTTCGATTAAACGAATGGAAGTCGGCTCTGTAGGAGATATTATTCATCGAGGAGGGACATATTTATATTCTGCTCGAAGTGATGAATTTACAACGAAAGCCGGTCAACAAAAAGCGATTGAACAATTAAAAAAACATGAAATAGAAGGTCTTGTCGTTATCGGTGGAGACGGTAGTTTTCGGGGGGCACAAGCTTTGTCTGACCAGGGAATTCCTTGTATAGGAGTTCCAGCTACGATCGATAATGATATAATGGGAATGGATTTTACGATCGGTTTTGATACTGCTTTAAATACAATTATTGATGCTGTTGATAAAATTAGAGATACTGCTACTTCGCATGAACGTATTTTTGTCATTGAAGTAATGGGAAGAGATGCTGGATATTTAGCATTATATGCGGGACTAGCTGGTGGGGCCGAAAGTATTATCGTACCAGAAATAAATCATGACTTTAATGAAGTTGTTTATCGATTAAGAAGAGGGCATGAACGTGGAAAGAAGCATAGCATTATAATCCTTGCGGAAGGGGTAGGAGAAGGATTTCAATATGGAAAGAAAATTAACGAAGCAACTTCATATGAAACACGGGTTACTGTTTTGGGCCACCTTCAACGCGGAGGGTCTCCAACTGCAGCAGATCGTGTATTAGCAAGTAGACTAGGGGCAAAAGCAGTTGATCTTCTCCTTCAAGGACAAGTTGGAAAAATTGTTGGTTTAAGAAACAATCAACTCATTTCTCAAGATATTGAAACTATATTTTCAAATGGTCATGAACTTAATGAAGAGATGTATCATTTATCACAAGAGTTATCGATCTAATAGTTTTAGATGGGAGGATAATAAAATGAGGAAAACGAAGATCGTCTGTACGATTGGACCTGCTTCAGAGTCTATAGCAACATTGAAACAGCTAATGGAAAATGGCATGGATGTTGCTAGGTTGAATTTTTCCCATGGTAATTACGAAGAACATAAACAACGAATTGCAGACATTAGAAAAGCTGCTCATGAAATGAATAAAACAGTATCTATTTTATTAGATACACAAGGTCCAGAAATACGGACACACTCCTTTAAAGAAGGTCAAGCACAATTAAATCGTGGAGAAACAGTAACGATTAGTATGAATGAAGTCGAAGGGACTGCTGAACGATTTTCAGTTACATATGAAGGGTTAATGGATGATGTTGACGTAGGAACAATTATTTCTTTAGATGATGGGCTTATTGAGTTAAAAGTTCAGAAAATCGATGAAGAGAAAAAAGAAATTGAAACGAAAGTATTGAATGGCGGTACGATTAAAAACAAAAAAGGAGTTAACGTTCCAAATGTACGTGTAAACTTACCATCATTAACTGATAAAGATATACAAGATATAACATTCGGTATCGAACAAGGCGTCGATTTTATCGCGGCTTCGTTTGTTCGAGATCATTCAGACGTTTTAATTATCAAACAGTTACTTGAAGAACATCGTGCAGAACATATCCAAATCATTTCTAAAATTGAAAACCGAGAAGGTGTTAATGATTTTGATAAAATTTTAGAAGCAAGTTTTGGCATCATGGTTGCCCGAGGTGATTTAGGGGTTGAAATTCCTCCTGAGGAAGTTCCGCTAGTACAAAAAGATCTTATTCACCGTTGTAATCTTGCTGGAAAGCCAGTAATTACAGCTACCCAGATGCTTGATTCTATGCAATGGGATCCACGTCCAACGAGAGCGGAGGCTTCTGATGTAGCGAATGCGATACTCGATGGAACAGATGCGATAATGTTGTCGGGGGAAACAGCAGCCGGGGGATTTCCGGTTCAATCCGTAAAAATGATGAACGTTATTGCGCTTAAAACGGAATCTGCTTTAGATCATGAAACATTATTCAAAAATCGAACGAAATCCATTTCAATGACAATTACAGAAGCAATTAGCCAGTCTGTAACCCATACAGCAGCAAACTTAGAAGTAAGTGCGATCATTACACCGACTCAAAGTGGCCATTCGGCTCGGATGATCTCTAAATATCGTCCAGAAACGCCTATTATAGCTATTACATTTTCAGAGTATGTTTTTCGCCAGCTGTCACTAGTTTGGGGCGTTCATCCAGTGTATAGTACAGAAGTGAGTACGACGGATGAATTACTTGATACTGCCGTGAATAAAGGGCTGAAAACAGGATTATTTCAAAGAGGGAGTAAAGTAATTATAACTGCGGGTGTCCCAGTTGGAGTAAGTGGAACGACTAATTTAATGAAAGTCCACGTTATTGGAAATGTCATTGCAACCGGCCAGGGGATTGGTCGTGATTATGCTTATGGTAGAGCAGTTGTCACAAATGATGCAAAAGATGCGAATGAACGTATGACAGAAGGGAATATTTTAGTCACAGCGGCAACCGATAGAGATATGATGCCCGCGATTAAACGTGCAAGTGGAATTATTACAGAAGAAGGAGGACTTACTTCACATGCAGCAGTAGTAGGTTTAAGTTTGGGGATTCCAGTTATTGTCGGCGTAGATAACGTATTAAATGTCATTAAAGATGGTGAAGATATAACGATTGATGGTGGAACTGGGAATATTCATCAAGGACATGCAAGTGTGTTGTAAAATGCGAAAATGCTCGGTTAAAAATAGGCAGAGATTTGTTGATCGAAATGAAGAAAGGTTTGGTTTTCATGTACTGGCTTATTTTAATATTTATTCTTATTCCCGCAATTGAAATAGGAATTTTTATTTGGACGGGAAATTTGATTGGCGGCTGGTCGGTCGTTCTATTGATCATTCTTACTGGTATTATTGGTGCCGGTCTTGTAAAACAACAAGGAATGGTAACGTGGAAGCG
>Ga0079226_10004165_pt1 | contig 11044 bp, 12 predicted proteins | sample Poulit2014_FD_76345 | JGI IMG/M metagenome (GOLD analysis project Ga0079226, IMG submission 76345) | Agricultural soil microbial communities from Georgia to study Nitrogen management - Poultry litter 2014 | ecosystem: Environmental > Terrestrial > Soil > Agricultural land | place: USA: Georgia...
TATCTTCTTTCGCATGTTAAAAAATACGCTTATTGCCTACCTCATTATTATGTTACACCGAGTATGACTAATCCCGTAATTATTAGAACATAAATTATCAATGCGGAAACCTGGACAAGAAAATTTTTCTTATTTGGAAGATAAATAATAGCTGTAGCCAAAAATCCAGTTAATAACCCACCTAGGTGTGCGCCATTATCAATTTGCGGCACCAAAAACCCAAATATCAAATTAATTCCGATGATAATAAGTAATCCCTTTCCCATCGTTTGAAAAAATAATTTTTTATAAATAAGCCCAAAAAATAACAAGGCGCCAAATAAGCCAAACAAAGCCCCAGAAGCTCCTGCAGATACACTAATTGTAAATGCGAAACTTGCTAAGCCACCCCCTGCACCAGCCATGAAATAAATGAGTATAAAGCGCCAAGATCCATATATTTTTTCGACAATGGTGCCTAAATAAAAAAGTGCCAGCATATTCATAAACAAATGGGCAAAACCGATATGTAAAAACATAGATGTTAATATTCGCCACCACTGTCCATCAAGTAAAGCAGGGTTATAATTGGCACCATAATAAATTAAAGTTGCTATATTTTGACTTCCTCCATTCAGTTCAAGGAGAAAAAACATTATGGTGTTGATTAATATTAATAAATAAGTGAAAAAAGGTTTACCGTAAGATAAAACATTTTCTGTGCTTTGTAGCTGATTATAATAGGTGTTGGCGAGATACGTTTTATATTTATTTATGCTTTCTTCATCCAGATTATTTTTAACTGGTTCTACTGAAGACATATCAACGATTTTTTTAAGTTTTTCTTTTTCATCATTAAAATGATGTTCATCTAAGTAATACACTTGCATTCTTACTGATTTTTTTTCATTCAACTGCATTGGTTTTTTTAACATTTCCCAGTCATCTACAGGAGAATATGGAGATATATAAACATTGTGTATTTCAATATGCTTACCAAGCAATAGATGTTTCGCAGCTTTTATTTTCTGAAATACAATAGCAATATCCTGTTTTAAATAATTTTTCCAATCGAACCCCTGGTGTACAAATCGAAATATTTTAGACGTTTTCTGTTCCAGTTTTTCTAACCAAATTTCTTCCTGCTTTTCGTTTATGTATAAGATATGATAACCATTATTAGCTACTAAATTGTATGCCAGTTGGTACATCAGTTTTTCGTCTAGTGCCATATTTCCCCTCCCTCCCTCTACATATATGATATCAAAACAAAGCTTCTTTTTCTGCAAATAAGAAAAAGAAGCTGTTTTAACTATTTTTATTTATTCCGAATAAGTATGTGCTGGGCGCTTAAATAAGTTAGGAAGAAGTTTATTTTTAATTATAGGCATATTCATCGTAATGGTAACTGCTATTTTTCTTAATAATGTAATTGCCAAAATCATATTCATTAACTTATATCGCCATTTATAAATTACAGATATAATGGTTAGCAGAACTGCAAAAGTGACTACTATTCTCAACCTAAAAACTCCTTTATATTTTAATCAAGGGTGTTATTAGGTAGGGTTTTCTAATAGGTCATATTTTATGCATCACGAGCCGATATAACGGTCATACCAGTTTCGAGCTTTCGTTGTATCTTCTGTTCCCTGAATAAGTACACGACCATCTGGAAAAATCACAAAATTTATTTCGTTGTTAAACTGTACTTTTAATAAAAAAGGTGTAAGCTGTGTCTTTGCAACACGAGCTAGTTTTTTTTCCGATTTTTTTAAATCCATATTCGATTTTTGGTGAATTTGCACCGTATTACGACCGCATAATACAGTTTCATTTTCTGTTGCCTTTCTTTGTAATGATGGATATATAGCGTGTTGACATGTAGGACATTTAGGGTGTGGCGAAGGAAACTTCATTTCATATTGTTGATTGTACCAAATATCATAGGTTTGTAATGTATTTCTTAAATGAGCTTTATTGCCTGTTATGTATTTAAATACTTCTGTAACTTGCATTGATGATACTATATCAACTGCAGGAGCAATAACTCCAACTGTATCGCATGTTTGTCCACTTTCAGCTTCCTCTTTTGTCAGACACCGCAGACAAGGTGTTTCATTCGGAATAAAAAATGCAGACATTCCACGCGACCCCACAACGCCACCATAGGAAAATGGGAGAACTCTTTTATAGCATATATCATTTAATAAAAATCTTGTAGAAAAATTATCAGTTCCATCTAGAACAATATCAATTCCATCAATAAATTTATTGATATTATTATTTGTAACGTTTTCAACGAATGCTTCGATATGAACTTCGCTATTTATTTTCTTTAGTTTTTGTTTAGCTGCCACAGCTTTAGGCAGTGCTTTCTCTACATCGTCTTCATCAAATAACATTTGTCTTTGCAGATTACTATATTCTACATAGTCGCGGTCTACTATACGTAACTTGCCAATTCCAGCGCGGACAAGGTGATTACTAAGTACAGTACCTAGAGCTCCGACTCCTACAACAAGTATAGAACAATTACCTATACGCTCCTGACCTATATCGCCAATAGGTGAAAATAACCTTTGCCTAGAGTAACGTTCAATATTCATGGAATCTCCCCCTATAACACAATGCCATTTTCCGTAATAATATGATTCACTGGGATATCGAAAGAATCATTCGGTAAGTGATCTCTAAGTTGCATCGTACTTATTATCGAAACGGTTTTATTAGAAAAATCGGTTAAAAAGCGATCATAGTAGCCGCCGCCAAACCCGATACGAAAACCTCTTTTATCAAAAACAATGCCAGGTACAACCAATAAATCAATGTTCGATTTGACTATTTCTTCTGTTTCTTCTGGTTTGGGCTCCAGTAAATTATAATAGACAATCTCTAATTGATTAAAGTCTTGTAATTGATAAAACGTAAGTTGTTTGTTTTGTGGATTACATTTGGGGACACAAATTGTTTTTCCATTATTCCATGCTTCTTTGATTATTGGTTTTGTACTCCATTCAAATTCCTGTGCCATTGTAATTCCAATCGTTTCTGCTTGTTTCCATAAAGTGGAATTCATTAAATTTTCGGCTAATTTATTTTCAATTTGTTTTTTGTCATGGTGTGAAATATTTTTTAGTGACATAATTGCTGATTTACGTAACTGCTCTTTATCCAACTAAATCACCTTTCTCATCATTTACTAAAAGTATATCGTAGGAATGTAAATAAATAAAAATAAAACTCCTATCCTCGGATAAGAGTTTTATTTAAACATATCATTATTTTGTTTCACGGTGTAATGTATGTTTTTTTAGGCGTGGACAATATTTCATAAGCTCTAAACGCTCAGGATTAGTACGCTTGTTTTTTGTAGAAATATAATTTCGATCACCAGTTTCAGTACAAGCTAATGTAATGTTTACTCGCATGTTTATCCCTCCAAATCATGAAAACTTGCCATTTAGCTTTTATATCTTCACATCGGACTTAATTATCATAGCAGATCTTTAGAAAACAATCAAGATACATCTTAAAAAAATAGGTTATTGTTTCGTATTTGCTTCGTAATTTATGACATTATGGACTGAATTCCAGAGTTACTCTGCTCTATTTTTAATGTCATCTATTTTTGATTTTGCATCTTCTAGATTAGAACGAAATTCATCAATTTTTTCTTCATATTCTTTATATTTTTCACGGGATTTTTCAATCAGTTCCGTATTATTATTGTCGATGCCTTTTTTCCGCATTTCCAATGCTTCTAAATTATTTTCAGTGGCCTCTTTTAATTGATCAATAGATTCACTTAATTTTTCTGGATTAAGATTTTGAGTCCGATCTCTATCCAATATTTTTTCTAATTCTGGAAAAAGGCTCTCTGTAAATTTTTCTGTTAGCTTATTTCCAGAAGTAGATTGATTTTCTATTAATGCATGCAAGGCATTCAATGCTTCTTGCTGGAATGCAATCAATTCCTTTAAATGTTTAGAAGAAACTTTCAAATACTCTGCTATTTCAATGGTCCGTTTAATTTGTTCTTTTAAGACATTAATATTATCTAAATTAAAGTCCAAATTATATTTCTTTTTAATAGCTTCAAGCTTGTCATAGTAAGATTTTAATTCTTCTATGTATTTCTTCACATGTTCTTCATATACTTTTTCTAATTCTTTTTTCTTCTGTTCTGATTTGGTTTTCATCAATTCTCCTTTGTATTCTAATAAGTTTACAAACGTATTTAATGGTTTGACTAATTTTTCCTCTAATTGATCAAGATCTTTTGGATTTGAATTGGCTTTAAGTGATTTTGCATCCCTTAACGCTTTCTTGGCCTCAGGCAATACTTCATTAATAAATACCTCATACTGTTCTTTTTCGATATCCATATTTTGAGCTTTGTCGATCGCTTCCATCGCTTTGTTGTGATGTTCGATTGCGTCGTTCATATTAATGTTCATATATTGATTAATTTTATCTCGCTCTTCCTCTAAATGATCATCAATATCCTTTTGGTTACTTTCTGATTGAGCACTGTTTGTATCTTCCGATGTTGTCTCGATTGGTATTTCCTTATCCTCACAACCGGATAATATCAACATAGCACTCATTAACGATATCCAAATAAATTTTAACTTCATTCGACAAGTACCCCTCTCATTATCTTGGTTGATTTATTATCAAGTCAGTGGCACTAAGCATTGCATAATAATAATGATATTAAGAATGTATTATACTAAGTATTATTAAGTTTGGAAAGGAATTTACATATAGTGATCAAATTAGGGAATTAGAATTACTTAATACAGATACAGTTATACCAGACCACCATAAGACGTGAATAAATCATTCGTTTTGACAATATAGTAAAAAAACTAATGTTTTACTTTTTTCAATAAAAATCTACATGAATGTCTATTTTATAATGGTTCTTCCCTTCATTTTATGTTATAACTTAATAAGGAATGACTAAAATGGAGGTTAAATAATGATTTATGTAATTTTGACATTAGTAATAGTCGCTATTGTGTTATTTATTTTATCTTTTTTTATGAAAGATAGGTTTGATGAGATGGAAAGTCAATTAGAACAAATCTCTATTTCAACAATGCAAGATACATATCAATTAAAAAAGAAAATCAAAGTTTTAGAAGAGGAACTTCTCTCTGATGATATTTCTCTAGATAACTATTCCAAAAATAAATAAGCAATTAGCTATATGAAAGCATATTAATATTCATTGAGGGGATATACATGAAACAACCTATTCGTTATTTTGCTATAGGATTATTTACAGCGGCTGCAATTTTATTACTGGCATTCTATAAATTTGATACATCAAAGGCAAACTTAGATAATCTATCAACCGATGAAATGATTGAAGCCATAAAAACTGATGGGTATCACGTTGTTACAGAAGATGAATATATCACACTATCTGTAAATGATGAACAAGATAACAGCAAAAACAGTAGTTCTAAGCAAAAAGAAAAAAACCAAACAAATACTAAAAAGAAAAATAAGGCAGAGAAAAATGGTAACAAAAAAGAAAATGATGAAACGCAAACAGAATCAGAAACTTTTACAATTAACATAGAGTCTGGGATGTTACCTTCAGAAATCAGCGAGACTTTAGCTGAAAATAATATTATTAAAGATGCAACTAAATTTGATCAATACTTAGAGAAAAACGATTACAGCCAACAAATTCAGCTAGGAAAACATAAATTGAATAATAAAATGAGTAGAGAAGAAATTGCAGAAGAACTTACGAAATAGCAGTAATTAATAAAAATCCTAAACTTTTGTTTAGGATTTTTCCTTTTTAATTATTCTCTTTTTTACTTTTCTTATCTCGTTCCTCTTTAAGGTCAAAATATTCATCTAAAATCTGCTCTCCAATTAAATTGTTAATTGGATGTTGTCCACTTACATTCCCCGTATTAGGTACAACGACAGCAAAAGCTACTTCAGGTTCGTCAAATGGTGCATATCCGACTAATGTCAGATTTTCCGTCTCAGCTAGTTTTTTCCCATCCTCGTACACTTCGTGCTGTGCAGTACCCGTTTTACCAGCCGGATCGTAATCTTTTCCTGAAAAATAGGATGAAGCTGTGCCTCCAGTTTCCTGGAAGGCTTTACGAAATCCTTCCTGAATTCGATTAAGATTTTCATCCTTAATCCCAATTTTATTTAGTACCTTCGTATTAATACTTTTTTGAATAGGGCCAGTCCCCTCACCTTCAGAATCAGGGTCTCGAATTTCTTTCACGAAATGAGGACGTACTCTGTAGCCATCTGACGCAATTGTTGAAATATATTGTGCTAATTGCATTGTTGTGTACGTATCATATTGGCCAATTGAAAAGTCGAGTAAATTAGGTGGTGTTTGTCCTACATACCCAGTCGCTTCATAAGGAAAGTCGACTCCTGTTGAAACCCCTAAGCCAAATTGGTGAAAATAATTCCTTATCTCTTGAACGGATTCAGGATTAAATTGAATTGATTTTCCACGTTGATAATCATATTCCCCACCCATGCGCATAGCGATATAAAACATGTATACGTTTGAAGACCGTTTTAAAGCATTTATATCATTAATGGATCCTAAGTTAGAGACAGAACTTTTTTCTGGTGTACCTGCTATCTTGATTGGGGCATCGTAAAATGTTTGACCAGGTGAAATAACATCTGATTGATATCCCGCTGCTATTGTTGCCCCTTTAATAGACGATCCGGGTCGATGTGCCTCATATAATGCTTTATAGGCTGCATTTTCAAACTTGCCTTCCTCACGGTCATAATGCTGGCCGGACACTGCTAATAATTCGCCAGTTTGAGGATTAATGACAACAGCGAATGCATCGTTCAAAAATCGGTTTGCATGCGGGTGTTTTTGAATTGCTGTTTTCAGCTCTTTTTTTACAATTTTATCTACGCGTTTTTGCAGTTCCATGTCGATAGTTAAAACTAAATCTTTCCCGCGCTGTCCTTCTACAATAACCTCGGAATCAATTACTTGTCCAGATTTCGTTGTTGTATATTGCACTTGCTCTTTTCTGCCACGTAAAACTTCCTCATATTGTTCTTCCAAACCACTTTTACCAACACGATCATTTCTACTATAACCTCGTGTTAGGAAATAATCGATTTTTTCCGCAGGGAGTCCCTCTTCTTGCGATGTAATCGATCCTAGAAGTGATTTAAAGCTATCCTTAAATGGATAGGAACGATTCCAGTCGGTTGTAGCATTAACTCCAGGAAGTTGGTCTAAATGTTCTGCAACACGTGCATATTCTTTCGGAGTAACATCTTCGTTTTTAATTATTTGTGGAGTTAGGGAATATGCTTTATCCAACTCTTTTTTAATGACCATTACCTCAAGTTCTTGTTTTGTAAAATCACTAATTTCTTTCTCTGTTATCCGGTCTAAAATCGTATCGTATTGTTCTGCATTACTCATTTCATTTGCTTCTTCTTCAGAAAGGCGTTTATCTGCTTCTTTTTTATTTTTTAAATACCAATACTCTTTTTTGTTGCGTTCAGTTAAGCCATCGATTCGCTCTTTACTGTCCATCGATATATATTCCGCTAATTTTTCCGCTACTTTTAATTTATCTTCAGCCTGTGTACCTTTTGCTGGTGTATAAGTTATTGAATATAAAGGTTTATTGTCTACGATTACATTTTGATTTCGATCAACAATTAATCCACGAGGCACAGGAATTTTGGTTGTATCTTTAATTGTACGGTCAATTTCTTCCTGAAACCCTTCGCCATGTAGTATTTGAACAACTCCCAATTGAAGAATTAAGCCACAGAATAGTAGAAACACGATAAAAAAGATGATATTTAAACGGAAAGGAAGTTGTGGTCTTTTTTTTCTTTTTTTATTTTTCACTATTTATTCCCCTCATTTTGTCTAAAGCTATATAAATCCTTTCCTATTATAGCATTTAATTTATGAAATTCTAACTCATTTAACGATTTTTTTCATCAGTTATTCGATCTTTTATCATGATTTCTTTTTCTGGGGAGCTAGTCAAATATATATTTTTTACAAATAAATAAATAAAAAGATGACCTGAACCAAAAATCATTAACAATATAGGAATTGCCAGTTCAGAAGAGAAATTGATAACAGTCAGAAGAAAAATACTAATGGATATTACTCTCCCGATATTCACAAAAAATTCTCTGACAACGATATATTCAACACGTAAATCTTTTGCATCCCGCGCCTTACCGATTACATCATAAGTTAATGATACATACGGTACACTGATAATTGGATAGGCAATACCAATTATAATCGCATATATAAGCAATTTGGTATAACTAATTTGAAATAAAATGATATAAAGTGAAAAGTACAGCATGGCAGCTCCAATTAATATAGCTAACTTCCTTCGGGCGGGTTTAATGAATTTCGTTGCAATAAAATAAAATACTAATGATAAACCAGATAAAAGTAAATTAAACATACCCAAGGCAAATTCACTTTTGGTCACTAAAAATACCCAGATTGTGATAACAAATAGGAAAATCCCTTCCCTTAAACCTTGGAAAATATGGGCATATAAAATTCGGTTCCAATTTTTATTATGGTGCCTTTCTCTTAAAATTTTTTTAAATTGAAAGCTTCCTTCTGCTTGACGCCGTTTTAAAAAGAAGCTACAGGCTACAGCACAGATAAACAAAATAAAAGAAATCGTAAATATTGTCGTATACCCTGTATTATCTGACATTTTCGCAATGATAAACCCAGCAATTAACGGGCCAACCATTCCTCCAAAAGATTGCAAGACACCTAGGAATCCATTAAAAAAATCACGTGTATCTGGTTCGGTAATTTCAAATGTTAAAACATCAAAAGCAAGCCAGTAAAATCCATAACCGATACCGAGCAGGCTCCCGAGTATGAAATTATAAGTAGCTGCCTTTTCTCCAATGATTAATACACTCATAAAAAATACAGATAAGAAGATAACCCCTAGTCTTAATACAATAATACGATCAATTTTTTTTGCAGTCTTTCCTGCCAAAATGAAAGTAATAGGTTGAAACAGGTATATAGCTAGGTTATAAACAGCGATAGTAATATAGTCACCCGCTTGTTTCCATAAATAAACATTTACAAAAGTGTTAGAAAGAAAAAGCCCTAACGAATAGAGCCCTCCAATAATTAACAAAAAAATTAAATCACGATCAATATCCATTTTTTCTGATAAAAAACTAAGTTTTTTTTGCATATCTCAAGGCTCCTTTTTCTCTTTAAATAGTGTGAGCAAATCGGCATGAGATATACAAAAAGCCCTCACAAAAAAATATATATAAAGCCAATATAGCTGTTTTTGCATAAAAAAATACGAGGATATTTCCTCGTATTTTTAAACTCATTCTTATTTAGCATTGTTATAATTCTTGGCTACCTCATCCCAATTTACTACATTCCAGAATGCAGAAACATATTCAGGACGTCTGTTTTGATAGTTTAGGTAGTATGCATGCTCCCAAACATCTAACCCCAATATAGGCGTTTTCCCTTCCATTAAAGGACTATCTTGATTAGGAGTACTCATTACTTCTAGTTCACCATTATTAACTACTAACCATGCCCATCCAGAACCAAAACGTTTTTTTGCAGCTGTTTCGAATTCTTCTTTAAATTTATCAATGCTTCCGAATTTACCATTAATTTTATCAGCAAGTTCTCCTGATGGATTTCCTCCACCGTTTGGTGATAGAACTTTCCAGAAAAGACTGTGGTTAGCATGTCCACCACCGTTATTTCGTACTGCAGTACGGATGTTTTCAGGTACATTCTCTAAATTGCTTATAAGGTCTTCTAACGATTTAGATTGAAGGGTTTCATTACCTTCTAAAGCACCATTCAGGTTTGTAACATAAGTATTATGATGCTTTGTATGGTGAATGTTCATTGTTTCCTTGTCGATTGTTGGTTCTAAAGCATCGTATGCATAAGGTAGTTCAGGTAATTCAAATTTAGCCATGATTAAATTTCCTCCTTCAAAATTATTCTAAAGTAAAAGGATATATTATTCACCTTTACTTATCAAGAGTACCAAAGCGTTTCAACTCATGCAAATATTTTGCATTCTCTTGAAGTCCTTGATTAATGTAAGTTGGATGAAAGATGATCTACGCTTTCACATACTTTTTCTAGCAATAAAATAAACAATGAAATTTCAGAAAAATTACCCTCAAAAAAAACAAGCATTTTTGCTTGTTACGTCATTTAGTGGTGGCTCGGGACGGAATCGAACCGCCGACACAAGGATTTTCAGTCCTTTGCTCTACCGACTGAGCTACCGAGCCATTATTTCTATTTATCTTAGCAAGTTTATGTATGGAGGAGGAAGAGGGATTCGAACCCCCGCGGGCTTTGACACCCCTTTCGGTTTTCAAGACCGACCCCTTCAGCCAGACTTGGGTATTCCTCCGTATAATGGTGGACCCTGCAGGATTCGAACCTGCGACCGATCGGTTATGAGCCGATAGCTCTAACCAACTGAGCTAAGGGTCCTTAATAAAATATTTTACTAATGTAATGGGGCGACCGGTGGGAATCGAACCCACGAATGCCGGAGCCACAATCCGGTGCGTTGACCGCTTCGCCACGACCGCCAAATGAAGTAGATTGGTAGCGGCGGAGGGGATCGAACCCACGACCTTACGGGTATGAACCGTACGCTCTCGCCAGCTGAGCTACACCGCCAAATAAGGCTCCACAGGTAGGATTCGAACCTACGACCGATCGGTTAACAGCCGATAGCTCTACCGCTGAGCTACTGTGGAATGATTTTAGTATCTATTAACAATCGTTCTTTTTCCCTGGCATCTACATGTTTATTTACAGTTAATTGGTTCTTCAAGGTTACTTATAACTAGATCGGTAAAGTTTAACAAGTAATTAGTTAATCAAATTTACATTTTCTCTATGAGATAATGTCTTTATATTTTTTGATATTGGTTAGGCACGAAATATAATTTATCATGTTCGACACGATCTGTCAATTATTTTCTTGAAATATTTTTTAAAATA
>Ga0079226_10004166_pt1 | contig 11043 bp, 7 predicted proteins | sample Poulit2014_FD_76345 | JGI IMG/M metagenome (GOLD analysis project Ga0079226, IMG submission 76345) | Agricultural soil microbial communities from Georgia to study Nitrogen management - Poultry litter 2014 | ecosystem: Environmental > Terrestrial > Soil > Agricultural land | place: USA: Georgia...
AGTACTACAAGGATTAGGAGGTTGAAAAATGCTCATTTCTTTAAATTTGTTACAAAAATACGTTGATATTGATGGTATAGAGCCCGAAATATTAGCTGAAAAAATCACAAAATCAGGGCTGGAAGTAGATGGGATTCATTACATCGGTAAACAATGTAAGGGTGTTGTGACCGGTTATGTCACCTCATGTGAGAAACACCCCAATGCAGATAAATTAAATGTTTGTCAAATAGACGTCGGAACAGAGATCCTGCAAATTGTATGCGGTGCACCGAATATCCGTCAAGGGGTGTATGTACCTGTTGCTAAACCCGATGCCGTTCTGCCAAACAATATTAAGATAAAAAAAGTTAAATTGCGGGACATTGAATCAAACGGGATGATTTGTTCGTTGGAGGAACTAGGTTTTAGTGAAGAACATATACCAAAATCACAGCAGGACGGGGTATTTATATTTCAAGAGGATGTACCAATAGGTGAACCGATCGGACCATTTTTAAATATAGGTGATGCGGTATTGGAGCTTGATTTGACCCCGAACCGGGCAGATTGTTTAAATATGATGGGTATCGCTTACGAGGTAAGTGCCATATTGAATAAGGAAATACACTTACCTGAAGTGACAGTGGGAACCATTCATAAAAAAGTGGCAGAACACGTTACAGTCGATGTAGATGATACTGCCCTATGCCCATATTATTCGGTATTCATGTTGGAAGATGTCGATATTAAACCAGCGCCATTATGGATGCAGAACCATTTGCTTGCGGCCGGTATCCGTCCGATTAATAATGTGGTCGATATTACAAACTATGTTTTATTGGAATATGGGCAACCGTTACATGCATTTGATCGTGAACGTGTCGACTCTGATCACATTTTGGTTAGAAGGGCAAAAGAGGGTGAAAGGCTAACGACATTGGATGAAAAGGAACGCATATTATCATCCGAAAACTTGGTTATTACAGATGGGAAGGAACCTATCGCCTTAGCGGGAGTCATGGGTGGCGCAAATACAGAAGTACACTCACAAACAACGGATCTTCTTTTGGAAGCGGCTCTCTTTTCTTCCGCGACGACACGACGGACTGTGAAGCAAACAGGATTGAGAAGTGAAGCAAGCACGCGATATGAAAAAGGTCTGGATCCCAATCGAATCAAAGAAGCGGGCTTACGCGCTTGTCAGTTACTCAGGGAATATGCAGGCGCAAAAGTGTATGAAGGTGTATCGGAATATAATAGCCTGAAGAAAGAAACGAAGACGGTCCAGATGAAAAGAAATATTATCAATAAACGTCTGGGCACGGACATCACAACTGCTGAAATTGAAAACATATTAACCCGGCTACGCTTCCCATTTGATGTGGAGGGTAACTCATTCATCGTGGAAATACCCTCAAGACGTGGTGATATTAGCATCTTTGAAGATATGCTTGAAGAAGTGGCAAGAATTTACGGTTATGATCATCTTCCATATACACTTCCTAAGGGATCTTCACAAATGGGCGGCCTGACCACGAAACAGTATATCAAAAGAGAAGTGAACCGTTATTTACAGGCAGCCGGCTTGATGGAGGCCAAAACGTATTCACTCATTGATGAAAATAAGATCAACTTATTTTTAAGTCCAGAAATACAGGAAATCAATCCAAAGCCGATTCAAATAGCCAAACCAATGACCGCCGATCATCAGTTATTAAGGACAAGTCTTTTGCCGGAATTGTTAAATGCACTCACTTATAATATCGCTAGGAACGAGGAAAATATCGCCTATTATGAGGTTGGTAAGGTGTTTGTCTCCGGAGAATCAACCATTACAAATCTACCAGATGAAAAACTCCGTGTGGCTGGTGCAATAACAGGAAACTGGGTTGAACATTTATGGCAAGGGGACACCAAGAAAGTTGACTTTTATGTTGTCAAAGGGATTGTAGAGGGATTGTTTGATCATCTGGACATACCGGTTATCATCAAGCAAAATCGTATGGAGCAGATGCATCCGGGACGCTGTGCTACGCTTCATATCGGAGAACAGATTATTGGTTTTATGGGACAAGTACATCCAACCTTCGCAAAAAAATGGGATTTAAACGAAACTTATGTGTTTGATATCAACTTGGATATTTGTCTTGAGCATTTTGAACACGTTCCACGTTTTACACCCATACCGAAATATCCAGCCATTGACAGGGATATTGCCTTTATAATGGATAAATCCATTGAATCAGGTGTCATTAAGGATGCCATCGAGAAAATAGGTGCGCCATTGGTAAAGCAGGTGCATATATTTGACGTGTATACGGGTGAGAATTTGCCTGATGGTAAAAAGTCAGTCGCATTCAGGCTTCTATACCGAGATCCGGATAAAACCCTGACAGATGCGGAAATTGAAATGTCGTATGAACAAATTATAAAATCCATTAATGAAACATACGAGACATATGTAAGGGTGTAGAAGATCAAAACCACAAAGGCAATATACAGTAAATGATGTTATAAAAGTGGTGCCGATCACCTTGGCGATGATGGCACCACTTTTTAGATTTTTATCGAAAATTGATAAAGAATTCCAATTATTTGATTCGTTTCGCTTCTGACCCTATAAATAGTGTTCTGCTTTGTGTGTATTTGCAAAATGTACTTTAGCACACGTTGCCAAATAATCAGGCCCATGTTTGTGAATGATTTCGGCAGCTGATTGGTCTACCTTTTTTGAAGCTCCTTTCGGTAATTCAAATCCAACTTTTTTGGATAAACGTTCCATCTCTTGTACGAAGCGGGTGCGTGCAAGAATGGATCCCGCAGCAACTGCAATGGAGTGACTTTCCGCTTTTGTTTTAAAATACAATCCCCTAGGTAGCGATTCATTTTCGGAATGAACGTGACGTTTATAAATGGAGGGTTCACAAAATTGATCAATCAGAATACCTTCCAATGGTTGATCCTCAACTTTTTTCAATAATGTCTTGATAGCATGGTGGTGCATAATGGATTTCATTTTCCCTTGTGTCCAGCCGCGTTTTTGGAGTGTGTTGTATTTTTCATTGGATAGCACTAGAAGGGAATAGGGAACTTTTAAAGCAATTATTTCATTTGCCAGCTCTTGTATACGTTTATCCGAAAGACTTTTTGAATCCTTTATACCCGATCTTTTTAGCTTTTCACCGGTTGCGGGTGTCACATAAACTGCTCCTACTGTTATCGGTCCAAAATAATCGCCTGTCCCCGCCTCATCTGAACCAATATGATATGACGTATATAATGATTCCGGAGGGTGAAAAGGGCCCACATCACTTTTTGCCACTTTCATATGGGAGAGTTTGGCATGTTTTCCCCATTTTTGTGCCTCTTCCATTGGTGTTGTCCCTTGGAACAACACTTTACCGGAGCGATAACCGGTAATAACACAGTTATTGGTTTTTGCACGAAAAATGGCTCCATTTGGAGCGGGGGTGAGGACCGCTTTATAAAATAGTTTCATCTCGTCAATTATGTTCAAGGGAAAAGACTCTACAATCTGTGACATGGGATCACTCCTGTTCATAGTATAGTTATACTATAGCAAACCATCTAAATGCAATGAAATATTTCTATTGAAAAAGCGTCTGAAATGGGTTCCTGATGGGAAACATCATTACTATTTCCCAAAAGTTTAGCTTCATGTTAATATAAAGTGAGTGATTTTACTTTCGTGGGAGGATTTACAGTGGCCCAAAATGACAAAACTAAGATAACTGTCGAAATACATCATCAACAATATACGATTATTGGTAATGAAGAAGCGAACCATGTGCAATTGGTCGCAAGTTTAGTTGACCAGAAAATGAAGGAAATGAAAAATAGCAATCCACAATTGGACACATCAAAACTGGCTGTATTAACAGCTGTCAATACGATGAATGATTATTTGAAACTAAAACAAGATTATGCTGCACTACTTGGTTCAGTGAAGAAAGAGGAAAAATGAAGCATGATGAATTTTATTTTGATCATTATACTGTTATTTGGATTTCTTATGGGATTGAAGCGTGGATTTATTTTACAAGCCTTACATCTTGTTGGATACATTGTTTCTTTTGTCATCGCTGTCATGTATTATGATAAACTTGCCAGCAAATTGAGCTTATGGATACCATATCCAGATATATCAGATAATAGTCTTTGGGCGAATTTTTTGCAATCGTTACCCCTGGAAAATGCATTTTATAATGCGATAGCCTTTGCCATTATCTTTTTTGCAGTAAAAATTATATTGCAAATCGTTACATCCATGTTGGACTTTGTCTCGGCTATCCCGATTTTGGGAACAATCAACAAACTTCTCGGTGCCATATTGGGATTCATTGAAGTATATGTATTGATCTTCATCGTTCTGTTTATTTTGGCTCTCACACCATTGGAAAAGGTACAGACATGGATGAACGATTCGTCCGTTGCCATGTTTATTGTCGAGAAAACACCGATATTATCCGAAAAGATCATGGAACTCTGGTTTGGTTAACTTATGCCCGCTCCTTAATGCTGTCTCAATTGATTAGAGAATACGGATATGTACAAACGTATTATCTAATGATGTTGACACAGCCTTTTTTGTAAAAGTTTAATTGTGCATTAGAGGTGAGATAATGGCAATCAATAAAAAAGATGTCATACAACTGTTGGAACACATTGCGGTTTATATGGAGTTAAAAGGGGAAAATCCGTTTAGAATAGCGGCATATCGAAAAGCTGCCACCTCCTTGGAACGAGACGAACGTTCATTGGAAGATATTGACGATTTCAAGGAATTGAATGGTGTCGGAAAAGGAACGGATGAGGTTATAAGGGAATATATCGAATCAAACCATTCAAGCCAATTGGAAAAACTCAAGGAAGAAGTTCCTGCCGGCTTGGTACCATTGCTTAAATTACCGGGACTTGGTGGTAAAAAACTTCACAAACTATATAAAGAACTTAATATCGTAGACGCGACATCCTTGAAAGCGGCATTAGAATCAAAACAAGTGCAATCACTGTCCGGATTTGGAAAAAAATCGTCTGAAAACATCTTAAATGCATTGGAGGAGGCAAATAAACGTCCGGAACGCTTACCGATTCAAGTGATGTTACCAATCGCCGAGCATATCGAGGCTCAACTTGAAGCCATCCAGGAAGTTAATCGTTTTTCTCGTGCAGGCAGTTTAAGGCGTGTGAAAGAAACAATTGGTGACTTGGATTTTATCATTGCCACTACTGAACCAGTCAAAGTACGGGATGCCCTTCTTCGACTGGAAAATATCAAAGAGATTATTGCTAAGGGTGAAACCAAAGTATCAGTAACAATTGTGGGCGAATATGATATTAATGTAGACTTCCGGTTGGTGTCTGATAAACAATTTGCGACCACTTTACATCATTTTACAGGCTCAAAAGAACATAATGTGGCGATGCGCCAATTGGCAAAATCACGCGGTGAGAAAATAAGCGAGTATGGAGTAGAAGTAGAGGAAACGAACCAATTGTTGACTTTTAATACGGAAAAGGATTTTTTCAATCATTTCGGGCTCCATTTTATCCCTCCAGAGGCACGTGAAAATACTGGAGAAGTCGATATGTACACGAAACAATATCCGCTTATCGACTTAACGGATATCCGGGGGGATCTGCACATGCATACGACGTGGAGTGATGGCGGACAATCCATTGATGAAATGGTACAGCGTGCAATGGCAATAGGCTACGAATATATTGCCATAACCGATCATTCCAAGTTTTTGCGTGTAGCCAATGGATTGAACGAGATGAGGTTGCGCAAACAACGGGAAGAAATTGATCGAATAAATGAAAAATATGATAACATACATGTTTTTGCCGGTGTTGAAATGGATATTTTACCCGATGGGACACTGGATTTCACAAATGATTTCCTTAAGGAAATGGATTTCGTTATCGGTGCCATCCATTCTGGTTTCAATCAATCCGAAGAAAAAATAATGTATCGCTTGCAAACAGCCATGGAAAACCCTTATGTTTCATTAATTGCCCATCCTACCGGTCGTTTGATCGGAAAAAGAAATGGTTATCAGTTGGATGTGGAAAAACTGATTGCACAAGCTAAAGAAACACATACGGCATTGGAAATAAATGCTAATCCAAACAGATTGGACTTGAACTCCGATTGGGCTAGAAAGGCTGGCGAACGAGGTGTGACGATTGCGATAAATACAGATGCTCATAGTTTCCCGATGCTTACTGACATGAAATATGGTGTGTCGACTGCCAAAAGAGGCTGGATAAAACGGGAGATGGTGTTAAACACGTGGTCTGTTGAAGATGTGAAATTATTTTTGAAGCGTAAACGTTAATCTGTTGAGTATGAAAAGGAGTAGGCAACAATGAATGAACGAATGATGCGGGTACTCGAATTCAATAAAGTAATAAAACAATTAAAAGCACATGCCGCAACTACTTTAGGTAAGGAACGTTGCCAACAATTGATACCCTCTGGAAAAATGGATGTTGTGGAACGGCTCCAAGCGGAAACGGATGAGGCGATGCAAGTCGAACGGTTGAACAAAAGAGTACCGTTAGGAGGGATTGTCGATATCCGCTCAAATTTAAAACGAACGGCAATAGGTGGTGTCCTTGCGTCGGAAGAATGTTTGGACGTTGCAAACACTTTATACGGAGCCAGACAGGTACACATGTTCATCAACAAGATGGATGAAGATTTGCCACTGTTACGTGAACTGGGGAATCAGATCATTGTATTAAAATCGCTCGAACAAGCTATTTTGAACTGTATAGATGAACATGCGAAAATACTTGACAGTGCATCAATGAAGTTAAAAGGGATTCGTTCTTCCATTCGCACTTTTGAAGGGCGTATCCGGGAGAAATTGGATAGTTACACGAAATCGAAAAGCAGTATGCTGTCTGAATCAATCATTACAATCAGAAACGATCGCTATGTACTCCCTGTCAAGCATGAACATAGACAGGCGTTTGGGGGGATTGTACACGATCAGTCCGCATCCGGTCAAACTTTATTCATGGAGCCTAAAGCATTGATTGATTTAAACAACCAGCTCCATGAATCACGTCTGAAAGAACAAGAGGAAATTGAACGCATTTTACGTGAATTGAGCGAAAAAATAGCCGCCAATCATACCGTTATTGCTGAAAACGTTTCTATTTTAGGAATGATTGATTTCATCTTTGCAAGAGCACAACTGGGTATGAAAATGAAGGCGAGCATGCCAGAAATGAATGATAATGGCATCATAGACATGAAGCAAGCACGCCATCCGTTAATAGCTGACGAACAAGTAGTGGCAAATGATATCCATATCGGCGAAGACTATACAGCTATTGTCATAACTGGACCAAACACTGGTGGGAAGACAGTGGCTCTGAAATTAATCGGATTATGTACGTTGATGGCACAATCCGGTCTGCAGGTTCCAGCACTTGATGGATGTAAAATGGCAGTATTCCAAGATGTCTATGCTGATATCGGCGATGAACAGTCGATTGAACAAAATTTGAGTACATTTTCCTCCCATATGACGAACATTATTGATATTATCCCACGTGTGAACCATCAGTCACTCGTTCTGTTTGATGAACTTGGTGCTGGCACAGATCCTGAAGAAGGTGCGTCACTCGCTATGTCTATATTGGATGATTGTATCAGGAAAGGTGCGAGAGTCGTTGCTACAACCCATTATCCGGAATTGAAAGCCTACGGATATAACCGAAAGTCGGTTGTTAACGCGTCGGTAGAATTTGATGTAGAGACATTACAACCTACCTATCGTCTTTTAATCGGGGTACCAGGTAGAAGCAATGCATTCGAAATATCCAGTCGGTTAGGTTTGTCTTCCGATATTATCCGACATGCAAAGGAATATATAGGTGTGGAATCCAGCAATGTTGAAAATATGATTGCTGCCCTTGAGAATGCCAGAAAACAGGCCGAATCAGATTATGATGAAGCACATGATGTCTTACTGGCTGCCGAACAGCTGCAAAAAGAAATGAAACAAGAATGGCACACATTTGAACAACAACGTGAGCATCTATATAAAAAAGCTGAGGAGAAAGCAAAAAAAGCCTTGCAAAAAGCGCGAACGGAAGCTGAGGAAATTGTTGCGGAAATCCGCGAAATGAAAACAGATGCAGGATTGAAGGAACATGAGTGGATTGAAACGAAAAAGATGCTTGATGATCTATCACCAAACTTATCTGCAAAAAAAGAACCGGTCTATCAAGAACAAGCGACACCTGATTCTGGAAGTGTCCGTGTCGGTGATGAAGTCAAATTGCTTACTTTGAATCAAATCGGTACGGTTGCCGATGTACTTGGTGATGATGAATTTTTAATCCAAATAGGTTCCATGAAAGTAAAAGCCAAGCGGGACAACCTAAAAGTTTTAAAACAAAAACAAACCGAACCTTCCACTCCAGTGACAACTGTTAGAGCAGCAAATACAGAAATCCGTCCAGAACTGGATTTGCGCGGAGAAAGATATGAAGAGGCTATGATCCATTTGGAACGATACATGGATGATGTTTTATTACAAAACTATCCAAAGGTAACGATCATTCACGGCAAAGGAACGGGGGCACTTCGAAATGGTGTAAAAGAATATGCGAATAAACATCCATATATACACACTTATAGACCTGGAAATCAAAATGAAGGTGGTAGTGGTGTCACCGTCTTTGAGTTAAAGTCCTGATACCTAGGGGGCACATAAATATATTTTCCCCCTTGCAGGTTCAGGCGATAGGGAGTACGTTTTGCCAAATCAATAAAAGGAGTTAATCGAATGGAAACATTGTCCAAATTACTTATTGTGATAGCGATCTTATTTGTTGTAATCGGTATTATTTTCCTCATTTAATCATATGTTGAAGAGGATGTAGTTATATAATATTTTAAATTTCAAAGATATATCGGTATAATAGAAACGAGTAAACAAAAAGGAGGAGAGTATATTGATTGAATCTAAGGTATGGCATTCGCATTATCCCAAGGAAATAAACCCACATATTGATTATGATGTAAGCGCATTACAGGACTTTCTTATAACAAATGCAAAAAAATTCCCTGATAAGAAAGCGCTTCACTTCATGGGCAAGGAAATGACCTTTCGGGACTTGCACCATCAGTCTTGCCAGATGGCATCATATTTTCAGAGTATCGGGCTTGAAAAGGGTGACCGTGTAGCCATTATGTTACCGAATTGTCCACAATCTGTCATCAGTTATTATGGGGCGTTAATGGCAGGTGGAGTCGTTGTTCAGACGAATCCATTATATAAAGACAGGGAACTGGAATTCCAGTTGAAGGACTCTGGTGCAACGTTTATTGTTTGTCTGGATATTTTATTACCTTTAGTGACAAAAGTAAGGCCAAATACGTCTGTTGAACATACAATTGTTACTGGGATCAAAGATTATCTACCATTTCCGAAGAATATGATTTATCCGTTCGTACAAAAAAGAGAGTATAAAATGGTTGTTAAAGTGGAAGAAACAAATGAAACACATATATGGAAAAATATTTTTGATCAATCTTCAACAGATTATAGAAAAATCGTTCTTGATCCAAAAGAAGACCTGGCTCTATTACAATATACAGGTGGAACAACCGGGTTTCCAAAAGGGGTAATGTTAACGCATTTTAATCTGGTTTCAAATGTTCATATGTGTCGCCAGTGGCTGTATAAAATCAGTTATGGAGAAGAAGCAATACTTGGCGCATTGCCATTTTTTCATGTATATGGTATGACGACGGTGATGAATTTATCTGTCATGATGGCATCTAAAATGATTCTTGTACCTAAATTTAATCCTGGTGAGATATTGAAAACAATTGAAAAACAGAAGCCAACACTATTCCCTGGCGCACCAACCATGTATATCGGACTATTGAATCATCCAAATGTGAACAAATTTGATTTATCATCCATTAAGGCATGTATAAGCGGTTCAGCTCCCCTTCCCGGAGAAGTTCAGCAAGAGTTCGAAAAAATAACAAAAGGCCGGCTCGTCGAGGGTTATGGCCTGACTGAAACGTCACCAGTGACACATGCTAATTTTGTTTGGACAAAACGAGTCGAAGGTAGTATTGGAGTGCCATGGCCTAATACAGACTGTGCAGTTTTGGATATGGAGACGCATGAAGAAGTGCCAGTTGGTGAGGTTGGTGAAATAGCCGTCAAAGGACCACAAGTCATGAAGGGTTATTGGAATAATCCGGAAGAAACGGAAAACACATTCAAGAATGGGTGGCTTCTTACAGGTGATTTGGGTTCTATGGATGAGGAAGGGTATTTTTATGTGATTGATCGCAAAAAAGATATGATCCTTGCCAGCGGATTTAATATTTATCCACGTGAAGTGGAAGAAATTCTTTATGAAATTGAGGGGATACAAGAAGCAGCCGTTGTCGGCAAACCGGATCCATACCGCGGGGAAACCGTGAAGGCATACATTGTCCTCAAAGAGGATTCCGAACTAACTGAAAAAGATATTAACGCCTATTGCAGAGAGCATCTTGCAGCATTTAAAGTGCCTCGACTTTACGAATTCAGGGATGAACTACCAAAAACAACTGTTGGAAAAATATTGCGGCGTCAATTGATTAGTGAAGATAATGAAAAAACTATGCAGGATGATGCAGGTGTTAAATAAGGTGAAGTGGAATTGACAAACTATTGGGGTCATTGTATAATAAAATATGAATGATTATTCATTCATTATTTGCTGTATGATATTTTACAGTATACGAGGAGATTTATAATGAATAATAAGAAACCAAAGTATAAACTAATCATCGACGCTGCCATAAGTGTTATAGCAGAAAATGGTTTTCATGCCTCACAAGTTTCAAAGATTGCGAGTAAAGCAGGAGTTGCAGATGGCACGATATACTTATATTTTAAAAATAAAGAGGATATCCTCGTATCTGTTTTTGAAGAAAAGATGGGACAATTTATTGAAAAAACAGCCAAAAGCATTAAAGAAGAAAAAAATGCGAGTGATAAACTTAAG
>Ga0079226_10004167_pt1 | contig 11043 bp, 11 predicted proteins | sample Poulit2014_FD_76345 | JGI IMG/M metagenome (GOLD analysis project Ga0079226, IMG submission 76345) | Agricultural soil microbial communities from Georgia to study Nitrogen management - Poultry litter 2014 | ecosystem: Environmental > Terrestrial > Soil > Agricultural land | place: USA: Georgia...
TATTCCTGCATTAGAAGCGGAAGCAGCTACAGCACTCCGTGAGCAAATAGCTCTTTTTGCAAAAGTAAAGGAAGTTGAATAAATTGTCGCTTAAAAGATATCATCCGTTCGTCATTATTTTAGAAATGGCTACTGTTTTGAAAGATAACATTTTTATTTTAATTATTTTATTCGTATTAAACTACAACTCAACATCAACAATTATGAAAATTGGTCGCTACGCGATTGTTGCTTATTTTATTTATAAACTGATTCAAATAATTGCTAAATGGTTTACACATAAATATAAAGTAAATGAACATTCCTTTTATTTATATGAAGGTATTTTTGTGAAAAAAGAACGAACGATTTCATTTAAGAACATCCAAAATATTCAACGAAAAACGACTGGTTTACATCGTATACTTCGATTAACATCGCTTTATTTAGATACAGGCGTTGGTCGTTCTGAGGAAGCAATTACATTTCCAGGCTTAACGATTGAAGAAGCTGAACGGATTGAGTATATGTTAGAGCAGTCAAAAGAGACAGTTGAACAGACGGTCATGGATGAAGATAGCATAAACAGTGAATATGAAGTTGAAGAGCGTGTAACGACGCATTTTACACCGACAAAAAAAGATACGATTAAAGCTTCTTTTACTTCATTAAGTTTTTTAATTGTTTTTCCTTTGCTCGCTTCACTTTATTCACAGCTTGATAATTTTATTGATATTGAAAATAGGGCCAAAGGAATGCTATTGCCCATTTTACAATCGAAAATAACAGTTGCCTTGATTATTCTTGCAATTACATTTATATCAATCGCATTTGGTTTTATATCGACATATTTAAAATACGGAAAATATGAAATTCGTTCTGATGAAGAGCGCATTTACATTACGCAAGGTGTTCTGAATGAAACGTCATTTTCAATCATTAAAAATAACGTACAAGCAATCGTCATAAAACAATCAATGATGAAACGAATACTCCGTTTAGCCGAAGTAAGACTTGTGAGTGTGAGCAGTCAGCAGGTGACTGAGACAGAAAGCGAAGTAAGCACGTTGTATCCATTTCTTCCTGTGGACCGAGCATACGATATGATTCAGGAATTATTACCAGCATACAAAGTCACTGAAAGTATGGAGCGTCTATCAAAACAATCGCTTATATACCGATTGTTAAAACCGAGTGGTATGTGGCTCATTGCTTCAGCGATACTTATTTACAATCGTCCACTATTTTTAGGTATGAAGCATTCTTGGTGGATGATGATTATTCTATTACTGTTAGCCATCTTATTGATGCGGATAATCGATTACGTGCAAACGCGGTATACATTTGACAAAGACCGTGTACAAATACGAACAGGAAGTTTACAAACATCACTTTTTATAACGAATCGCAAGAAAGTGATTGAGGCAGTAGTTACTGAGAATATATTGCAGCGCTATTTCAAATTGAGCACAGTTAAATTAGCGACAAGAGAAAACCCCGCTCATTATGCTTTTCTAGAAGATATATCAATCAATCGAGCAAATGATTTTTTTGCGTGGTATCGTGAACGGGTAACAGATGTTAACTATGATTCGAAAACAGATGGACGAGGAGATTATTACTATGAATAATGAACAATTAAAACGAGAATCAAATGATATAAAGCAATGGCTCATAGACGTTCGCCGGGATTTTCATAAACACCCAGAGTTAGGTATGGAAGAGTACCGTACACGCGATCAAATCATTCGTTACTTAGAAGAGATGGGCATACCTTATGAAAAAGATATCGCAAATACGGCTGTTGTTGGTTTAATTACGGGTGAAAAGGAAGGGAAAACAGTCGCTTTACGAGCAGATATTGATGCGTTGCCAATTACAGAAGCGAATGATGTGCCTTATAAATCAGTTCATAAAGGGAAAATGCACGCTTGTGGACATGATGCACATACGACGATGCTACTTGGTGCTGCTAAAGTGTTACAGCAAAATAGAGAACATATCCGTGGGCAAGTGAAGTTATTTTTCCAACCGGCTGAAGAGACAGTTGGTGGTGCAAAACCGATGATTGAAGAAGGCGTAATGGAACATCCGAAAGTAGAAGCAGTTTTCGGTATTCACGTGGCAACAGATTTGCCGACAGGGGAGGTCGCCGTTAAATACGGGCAAATGAACGCGTCGTCGGATACGATCCTGTTAACCGTAAAAGGCTCTCGTGGTCATGGGGCCTATCCACATAGTGGAAAAGATGCAATCGTTATGGCGGCACAAGTCATTACTCAACTACAAACGATTGTCAGTCGTAACGTTGATCCAAGGGAAGCGGCTGTCATTTCTATCGGGCAAATTGAAGGTGGTAAACAAAAAAATATTATTGCTGATGACGTGCACATGGTCGGTACTGTTCGTACGTTCCACCCAGATGTACGTGATTATGTGTTAAAGCGTATTGAAGAAGTGTTGAAATATACGACGAAAAGTATGGGGGGCGATTATGTATTTGAGCGAGGAACGGACGGTTATGCGGCCCTCATTAATGATGATCAGATGGTTGATATCGTTTATGAATCAGGGAAAGATTTACTCGGTGAAGACAACGTCAGCATTCGCAAATTGGCGAACATGGGTGTTGAGGACTTTGCTTACTTTGCTCAGGCAGCTCCAAGTGCTTTCTTTAATGTCGGATGTCGCAATGAAGAGAAGGGTATAGTGCACGGCGCACATACAGAAAAATTCGATATTGACGAAGATTGTTTGCCGATTGGTGCTATGATGCAAGTGAAAAATGTGTTAGCTTTTTTAAATAGAAAATAAAATAATACAGGTTCTCATCAATAACGAGAACCTGTTTTTTAATTTTATGAAGTTGTCGCAAAAAGAAGTTTCGCCTTTTTCAGTCGTTGGCGAACGAGAACGCCGATGGATGCAGCTAAATATGCTTTAATAAGTCCGACAATGAGAAAAGGTGCAAAGCCGCTCATAAAAGCAGCTCCCCAACTTAGTTGTGCGCTTATTTTTAACCACGTCATACCGAAACAGAGGGTAATAAACATACCTAAAACATTAGCGATTAGTGCATGGCCAATGGTGAATGATGTTTTTTCTAAATACAGTCCGATAATAAATGCTGTTGGAATAAATCCGACTAAAAATCCACCTGTCGGACCGACAACGACTCCTAGACCAGCGGAGAATTGCGCAAAAACTGGAATACCAATAGAACCGATAATAATATATAAAATAACTGCTGCTGTTCCGTTGCGCGATCCCATAATAGTTGCGGCCAGTCCGATGGCGAGTGTTTGACCAGTAATAGGAATCAAAGGTAATGGTATCGTTATTTGTGAAAAGACACCGATAATTGTTGCGAAAAGTGCGATTGTAATCATTAATTGTAGCTTTGATTGCTGATTCATTTGTTCACTTCCTAACGTTAACTTTTTTATAATGACGTTTACATTGTAAATAATAAAACAAAAAGATACGTTTGTCAACGTATCTTTTTTTAGGTTAACGTATATTAATGATAAGGGTTTATGTGTACGAGTACATCTTCAATTTCATGATGTGTTTCGAGCAGCGTATTACGTACGTCAACAGCAATATCATGACCTTTTTCAACGGTTATATATGGGTCGACACTAAGTTTAATATCAACAATGACGTAACTTCCGTGTGTTCTCGCTAAAATTTCATCGATACGTTCAACGCCTGGAACTTTTAAAACGGTATAAGTGAAGCCTTTCGTATCTTCTTTGCCGAGAACCTTTTCAAGCATAACTTCGGAAGATTCTTTCGCTAGATCATAACCGACTTTAATAACGATAAATGAAACGATAATTCCAGCGACAGGGTCAGCATATAGTAGAATTGATACGTTAAGTGCTTCTCCAACAATCGCCGCACCGATACCGATGAGAGCGGCTAATGATGATAGCGAATCTGAACGATGGTGCCACGCTTCAGAAATAAGCGCTGTACTATTATATTTTTTACCTAAGTAATGTTTATAGTGGAAGAGTGCTTCTTTTATAAGAATCGATACTGCAATAATAATTAATGCAATTTTTCCAGGTGCAGTAGGAGGGCTTCCTTCCATAAGTACTTTAAAAGATGAAATACTTATTTCTATCCCGACGACTATTAACAATAATGCAACGATAATTGATGCGATATTCTCAGCTTTTCCGTGCCCATACGGGTGTTCTTTATCTGGAGGTTTGTTTGCGATGCGTACAGCAAACAAAATGACAATTGACCCTACAATGTCGGATGCTGAATGAAGTGCATCTGCTATAAGTGCCTTACTTCCTGATATAATCCCCCCAGTTGCTTTTAAAACAGTGAGTAGGCCATTAACGATAATGCCAACCCATGTTGCTATGTAGACCTGACGGATACTTTCTCTCATGATATATCACCACTTAATAACATTTATTGTTGTCAATGATTTGTTCGTTTACAATAGAAGATAAGTACGTATTTATTGCCTCAGAACAAACAGTGAACTTGTATTGTATACGTTTTTAAAAAGTAGTCAAGAAATATCGTTTATTTTGTTTGTCCTCTAGAGGAAATTGTGTAACAATAGAAAAGGCAAATTTGTTAAAGGGAGGTACAAAACATGTCACAACGAGTTGTTATCGCTTTAGGAGGAAATGCAATATTACAACCCGGACAAGAAGCTACATATGAAAATCAATTAGAAAATGTGCGTAAAAGCTGTGAAATTATCGCGAAAATAATCGCCGCTGGAAAACAGGTGATTGTTACACATGGGAATGGTCCGCAAGTTGGAAATATATTGCGACAAAATGAAGTGGCTAGAGACGTTGTACCCGCGCTACCTTTAGATGTATGTAGTGCAGAATCACAAGGATTTATTGGTTATATGATTAATCAAACGTTAAAAAATGAATTACACAAATTAAACCTAGATCATGAAGTTATTAGTTTAATGACACAAACTGAAGTTGATAAAGATGACCCGGCTTTCAAGCGACCGACAAAGCCTATCGGGACGTTTTATACGAAGGAAAAGGCTGAACAATTAGCGCAAGAGAAAGGCTGGGACGTTAAAGAAGATGCTGGTAGAGGTTATCGCCGCGTTGTCGCGTCACCACGACCAAAATCCGTTATCGGAGCAAAAATGATTAAATCATTGTCTGACGCAGGTGCGATTGTTGTCGCTTCAGGTGGTGGAGGCATTCCAGTAACGAAAGATGATCAAGGCCTTTATAAAGGAATTGAAGCAGTGATTGATAAAGATAGAAGTGCTTATCAACTAGCGAAAGAAGCAAATGCTCATACGCTTATGATTTTAACAGACGTACCTAACGTATACGTGAATTATGGTGCAAAAGACGAGCAATCACTCGGTAAAGTATCCGTTTCTGAGTTAAACGCATATGTTGAGGACGGGCAGTTTGCAGTCGGTAGTATGGGACCAAAAGTTGAAGCGGCTATCGGATTTGCTAAAGAAGGCGGCGAATCAATTATTTGTTCGCTTGATAAAGCAGACTTAGCTCTAGCAGGTGAAGCTGGAACATTAATTACGAACGATTAATTATCTATTTACATGCGGTTGTCATCAATAAATGGCGATCGCATTTTTATTTGAAAAATATTCTGACAATACGGTGCGATATGCTACACTAAGTAAGAAGAACATTGGTTAAATGATTAATTAGGAGGCGTTATACGTGCGCGTAAATAGCGAAGAATTACATACACTTATCATGAATAAATTACATGCGGCTGGTTTAACGGAAGATCATGCAAGCGGTGTTGCTGATGTCCTCGTTCATGCGGATAGTCGTGGGTATCATTCTCACGGTGCGATGCGTGTTGAATATTACGCTGAACGAATTGCTAAAGGGGGAACGACCATTCATCCGCAGTTTACATTTGAAAAAACAGGTCCGAGCGCGGGCATTTTTAATGGTGATAATGGTGCTGGACATGTTGCAGCGAAAGAAGCGATGGATGAAGCGATTCAATTAGCAAAAGAAACGGGGATTGCTGTCGTTGGTGTTAAACGAATTGGTCATAGTGGTGCACTTTCTTACTTTACAGAACAGGCAGCAAATAAAGATATGATCGGCATATCTGTCTGTCAATCGGATCCTATGGTCGTTCCTTACGGTGGAGCGGAACCTTATTATGGAACGAATCCGATTGCTTTTGCAGCGCCAGGAGAAGACGGGAAAATGATTTCTTTTGATATGGCGACGACTGTGCAAGCGTGGGGGAAAGTACTTCATGCGCGTTCTAAAAACGAAGCGATTGATGAAGGTTGGGCAGTTGACGAAAAAGGGGAACCGACGACAGATCCATTTAACGTGAATGCCCTTTTACCAATTGCTGGCCCGAAAGGATACGGGCTCATGTTTATGGTAGATATTTTATCTGGTGTCTTACTCGGACTTCCGTTCGGTAGTCGTGTGTCGTCAATGTACAATGATTTAACGACAGGAAGGAATTTAGGACAGTTACATATCGTTATTAATCCTGAATACTTCACAGATTTGCCGACGTTTAAGAAAAATATCGTGCAAACAATGGAAGACTTAAATAATATTAAGCCTGCCCCTGGTTTTGATCATGTGTATTTTCCCGGTCAACGGAGTATGGCACGCGAGCAAGAGTATTTAGAAAACGGCATTGAAATTGTTGATAACATTTATGAATATTTAATTTCAGACGTTATTCATAATGATTCATTTGGAAAGACAGATCCATTTGCTAAATAATCATTTCTAAAGGAGATTGATAGTTATGAATGAACGAAAAGACATTTTAACGAGTCGTGCGATTATTAAACACGGGTTATATGCACTTATTCCTCCAGAAGGATTAGTTAATAATGTTATTCCAGGCTTTGAAAACTGTCACATATCAATTTTAGCTTCACCTAAATTAGGCGCTAGTTTTGTAGATTATTTAGTAACATTATATGAAGGTGGGAAAAACAAGCAAGGTTTCGGTGGTGACGATTCAGTCGAAACATTCGTTTACGTTTTAGAAGGGGAATTAACAGCTTTTGCCGATGATGAGGCAGTTCATTTATCTGCAGGCGGTTATTTATATTGTCCACCACATGTGACGATGTATTTAGAAAACGGACAAAAAGAAGAGACGAAGCTATTTTTATATAAGCAAAAGCACCGCCATTTAGAAGGGCATACGCCGTGGGTCGTCTCAGGAAATGTGCATGAGATTGAAGCGGTCGCTTATGAAGGGCTCGAATATATGCGTTTGCAAGATTTATTGCCAACAGATATAGCGTTTGATATGAATTTTCATATATTAACATTTGATCCGGCAGGTAGCCACCCGTTTATTGAAACGCACGTTCAGCAACACGGGGCATATTTACTTAGTGGACAAGGTGTTTATAATTTAGACAATAAATGGGTACCTGTTAAAAAAGGAGACTATATTTTTATGGGACCATACGTCCAACAAGCAACTTACGCGGTCGGACAAGAAAAGCTTTCTTATTTATATTCAAAAGATTGTAATCGTGATGAACCACTCGATTAAGTCGTCGGTTAGTTTTATATTAGAGGTAGGGATTTAATGAAACAATTATATCAAGTGAATACTTGGATTGCTGCAATCCAGTGGGTTTTCTTTATTTTTACGAATACAGTCGTTATTCCAATTACGATTGGTTCTGCGCTACACTTAAGCCAAGGAAAAATTGTATCGCTTCTCCAAGTATCATTTGTATTAACTGGAATCGCTTGCGTCATTCAAGCCCTTCTCGGTCATCAAAGAAGTATCATGGAAGGACATTCTGGGCTCTGGTGGGGTGTCTTTTTAGCAGTAGTCACATCATTAGCAGCACAAGGAGTTAGTTTACAAGTCATTGGGGGAAGTTTGACGGTAGGATTTATAATATCAGGATTAATAACGATGATGATTGGTTTAATTGGACTCGGACCTCTCGTATCAAAGCTTTTTTCACCAGCTGTTATGAGTGTCTTTTTATTTCTGTTAGGTGTCCAGCTTGTTGGAACATTTTTTAAAGGGATGATTGGTTTACCGTTTGGTCATCCGACAGGCGAAGTACGAATTGACTTTCCAATCGCTCTTCTATCAATACTAACAGCTACATTTGTTATCTTTCTTAATGTGAAAGCCAAAGAGTCGATTAGGCAGTACAGTCTGCTTATTGGTATTGTTTTAGGTTGGATCATATATGTCATTATTTTTAAACCTTCATACGTTAAAACTGAACGCGCATCTTTTATGGAATTATTTCCTTTGGGAGAACCCGTTATAGATGCTGGAATTGTGCTACTTGCAATATGTGCGTGTTTATTGAACCTAGCAAATACATCGGTTTCATTAAAAGGAACAGATGTATTTTATAAAAACGAATCAACACGATCACATTATCGGGCCTCATTCACAATTACAGGGGCCATGTCAACTATTGGGGGCAGCTTTGGACTCATTCCGTATGCGCCTTACGTTTCTTCCATTGGTTTTTTAGAACAAACGAAACTCCCTGAACGATTACCATTTGTGTTAGCAGGGTGTATGTTTATTTTGTTAGGCGTATTCCCAACGATAGGAACATTTCTTTCAAACTTACCATTAAGCATTGGAAGTGCTGTTCTGTTCGTTGCCTATTTGTTGTTATTTCATTCATCTATAAACTTTTTAAAAACAGTCATACTTAATCGTGTGAATGTTTATCGGCTAGCCATACCGATTTTCTTAGGTGTCGTTATTATGACAATCCCTGACGATTATTTTCTTTCCATTCCCCATTCTTTTAGACCACTAATAAGTAACGGTCTTATTGTTGGGATAAGTCTTTCCGTTTTAATGGAGGCATTTATTCGCTGGGATCATATGAAAGATACGTAATCATATATTTATATGTCACACAAAAGTCCTGCCTTTCCTTACTTGGTTATATATGTCAATGTTATTAGAACATATCGATGTGTCAATCGTTTGATAGTGAACTTTTGTCATCTAAGTGAGGAAGGTAGGCAGGTTTGTAGTGAGAATCATTTAATTAATCGCCGTGTTTTAAAAGAAGTATGTGTTCAAAATAAATGTTAGAATGTCTACTAATATTTTAATTTTCCTAGGTTCCGCTTAATGACAGTCATTACAGACTGTCATTTTTTTCATTCTGGAGGAAGTCATAGCATACGGCTCGAAATAGGAGTAATCATTACATATTTATCGGTCACATCATTCATAGGTGATTTAAACGTTTCATATCGTATGTAATCGTATAAGATTCGTTTTGACTCTAAATTCGATAGACTATAGTGTTATATATAGAATAAAAAATGCAGAACGTACGACAATGACTGGAGAGTATCGTTGTGACGATTATTTGCTGTCCGCTGAAAAATCCAGAATATTCTGTGACTACAGGGAGGTGGAAACCCATTTTAGAAGCAACCAGTGAACCCCATATTAATGACACACTATTTAAGGAGCCAACTTTAAACGATGGGGCGCACGTATGGCAGTTAGTTAAAGATACAAAAGTCCTTGATTTAAACTCTTCTTATAGCTATTTATTGTGGTGTGACTATTTCAGTGAAACATCTATTGTCGCAAAAGTTGACGAGGAAGTTGTAGGATTTGTTTCTGGATTTGTCAAACCTAATTCTCCGAATACATTATTTATCTGGCAAGTTGCAGTTGCAGAGTCCCAACGCGGTAAAGGAATAGCATCAAGAATGATCAAACAATTATTAAGCCGTGATGTGTGTAAAAACATTTCATTTATTGAAACGACAATTACACCATCAAATGGTGCATCACAACATCTTTTTAAAAGTATAGCAAGAGACTTGAGTGCGCCATTAGAAATATTTGAATGCTTTTCTGCAATCAATTTCCGGAAAAAGGGCATGAAGATGAACAACTTCATCAGATTGGACCGATTGAACAATAAATTATAAATAATTATTCATGAGGAAAATAATTAATGACAATCTTAACGAAAGATCCGTCAATGACAGTTTTTGAAACGTATGAATCACAGGTAAGGAGTTACAGTCGTAGTTTCCCAACTGTATTTACTAAGTCTAAAGGATATAAAATTTGGGATCAAAACGACAATGAGTATATTGACTTTTTCGCGGGAGCGGGAACTTTAAATTATGGTCATAATAATGATGCTATGAAGAAGAAGTTGATTGAATATATTGAACAAGATGGTATTACTCACAGTTTAGATATGGGAACTGAAGCACGTGCTGATTTCCTAGAAACCTTTAACGAAGTTATTCTCAAGCCTAGGGAACTTGATTATAAAGTCATGTTTCCTGGACCAACAGGAACAAATACAGTTGAAAGTGCGCTGAAGCTTGCACGTAAAGTGACAGGCAGAGAGACGGTTGTTAGTTTTACGAACGGATTTCATGGGATGTCTATTGGTGCATTATCCGTTACAGGTAATATTTCACATCGTGAAGGAGCGGGTACACCACTTAATCACGTGACGCGTATGCCATTTGATAATTATATTGATGGTTATGATTCTGTATCTTATTTAGAAAAGATGCTAGAAGATAATAGTAGTGGTGTTGAAATTCCAGCTGCATTCATTCTTGAAACTGTTCAAGGAGAAGGTGGGATTAATGCTGCAAGCTTTACTTGGTTAAAAGAGATTGAACGTATTTGTAAAGAACATGATATTTTACTCATTATTGATGACGTTCAAGCAGGAAATGGTCGTACAGGAACATTCTTTAGCTTTGAGCGAGCGGGAATTGACCCAGACATCGTTTGCTTATCAAAATCGATTGGTGGATATGGCTTACCAATGGCGATTACGCTAATTAAACCAGAATATGATATTTGGGATCCAGCTGAGCATAATGGAACGTTCAGAGGGAACAACTTAGCTTTTGTTGCAGCAACTGAAGCACTATCTCACTGGGAAAATGATGATTTTAGCGAGGAAATTATTGAAAAAGGTGAGCTTGTCAGTGATAAACTGATTGATTTAATCGTTAAATATCCTGAACTAAAAGGTGAACTGCGTGGGCGTGGCCTGATGAAAGGAATCGCTTGGAA
>Ga0079226_10004168_pt1 | contig 11042 bp, 10 predicted proteins | sample Poulit2014_FD_76345 | JGI IMG/M metagenome (GOLD analysis project Ga0079226, IMG submission 76345) | Agricultural soil microbial communities from Georgia to study Nitrogen management - Poultry litter 2014 | ecosystem: Environmental > Terrestrial > Soil > Agricultural land | place: USA: Georgia...
ATCGTTTACTGCAACCTCTCGTGTTTTCATGTAATCCTTTATCGCTTTTTTAGCCTCGTTATCTTTTCCTTTAACTACCTTACTTCCAAATGTAACCCCGTTTTCTTGTACCAATTCAGCCATAACTCTTTTAATCTCTTTATAGTACCTATCTCTTAATATGTTGTCGTGACCCTTCTTCTTTAACCAGTCAAATAACAACCTATTCTGATTGCATAACACTACCTCATCAAATTCCTCTGCCTCAATAATATCCAACGCTAACAAATACGCCTCTAACTCATTTTCGTAAAATGTTGCCCCCGATACTACATCCTTCTCTTTTATAATCGGTTCATATAGCGTTGTTCCCTCAATTATTTGCACCGCTAAAATTACTTTACTACCTTCCTCTTTTGCATGAAAATGTACGTCAAATCCCATTATTATCCTCCTTTTTTATTTAACCCTTTTCCTATCCCTATTTAAAACATGAACATAATCCTTGAAATAATAGTTAAAATAACTACAATCAATAAAAATCTTACTGCCATAAACAAAATGAAATGCCAATCTTCATATAAGAACTCATCTACAAAACTCATTCTAGGTGGAATTCTTTCATCGTACTTTGAATACCACTCAAATTTAAAAAGTACTGTTGCAAAGAATACTAACCATAGAAACACTCCTAACCATCCAACTAAACCTAAACCCTCAAAAAATGTCTCATTTCCCATTTTACCTACTCACCTACTTCCTATTTATAGTTTTCTCTCTTTTATTTTTTGCGTACCCAATCCGGACTCCACCCCAAATTTCTTCCAGCTAGTAGTTCTTGTATCACTTTAAAAATCTGTGTCCCGTCTTCGTCATTTTCCTTTACTGCAACAATCATATCCTCAACAACCGTTTCAACCAATTCCACAGATTCCCCAATCTTTTTAGCAACACGCTTATATTGGTTTTCAACGTTTACCTTCTTTCCAACATCTCCCACATCTAAATACATATAGTAAACCAGTTTTTCATAATCAAATTCCTTATAAGACCTATCCAGCAAAAATCCATCGAACATTACAAGTAACCCATCATATAACTCATCCCAGTACCCAAAATCTGACTCAACATATACATCTATTTCACTTGTTTCCTCTCTTGCAAAGTTCTCTTCAATCTCACCGTAATAGTAATCTGACTCCGCTTGCGTAAGTAATGGTGTTGTTTTTGTTTCCTCTATTTCTTTTCGATATCGCAATACAATATATTTGATCCTATTTAATACAAATTCAGCAATTCCATACCCTGTATCCTCACCAAAGTAGTTCTTATTGAACTGTAACTTTGTTTTGGTATTGAATTCATTTAAAAGTAAGTCGTAACAGTCATCTACATTTCCCCACGCAATTCCCTTTGTTCTAAACCTACTTTTAATACTGTTTTTTACTATCTTTTCGTTTTGTATAACCCACTGCGCTGCCTCACTATTTTCAAGTCTTATTGAAAAAGGGTTATTCATTATTTCCCCACCAGTTACAAACACTGTATCGTTTACGATTATATTGTCATCGGTATCTTCTCGTATGCTGTCTAAAATACTCTGGTTGTCTACCATCGTCCTCACTCCCTTTTATTACCTTTATCCTTTCAATTAATTGATGTAAATCTTCCTCCCTATCTCTTTTACACATATACAATGGCTCCGCGATTTTCAGATACTGCCTATAAGGTACTTCTTTTACAAAATCTAAATATATTTCTTGTTTATATTCCGGAAATTCCAGTAACCTTTCCCCTGTATCCCACCGCAAACCCCTGACCCGTTCCTCTAACCTTCCCTTGCTTTCAGGAAGTAACAATACTCCCCCTCGAAAGGCTTGATAAAACAATCCAATGTTTAAGTACTCTTCTCTAAACTTGCTTAATATCCACCTCGCCGAGTACTCTTTTACATCTAAAAAGTAACTCAACGTCTTATGATTTTTATGTTTTACACTTCCCTTAAACACTTTAAAGATAAATTTACTTAAATTATTAAAATCGTTATCGATAAATAACTCATCGATATCAACCTGTTGCATTACTTCTCCTCTTACCTCTTTAACTTCCCACATTAAAAATACATCTTCCCACTCCAACGCACTCCTTGCCATATTCTTTTTCAACTGTTGCATTACCGCCTTACTCTCACATTCCACACCTTTTCGATTAAGTATTTGACTTACAACAGCTAAACGGTCTTCGTACGCCCTTACTGACGGAAATCTCTTTATCGTACTCTTACCAAATCTTTTTTCTAACTTTCCTACCAAATCACTTCTTTTTACATCAACAGCAAGCATCCGCCTTTTTCTATTCATCTTTCCAATATATTCTAAGTGACTTGCTATCTTTTCATCGTCTCCCGTTATATACACAATCTCTTTTTTACTTAATATACTTGCATACTGTAATCTACTGTTTTTAATTTTAGAAATCGGTATTTCTCTTACTGACATGTTTTTACGACTTCCAAAATCTCTTAATATCCATTCATGGATTGGCTCATCACCATCTAATACCAACACATTAGAAAAACTCACCTTATTAGACATTTTTACCAACCTTTCTCTACTTGTAGTGTAGCAAAGGTTTCCGTCTAAAAAGGTGAGTTCCTTATCAAAGTCACATCTTTTTATTTCACTTTATTTATTTCTCTATTCTTCTTTATTTTTGTTTTCCTCTTTTCCATCATCTTCTTTTGTTTCACTATCTTTATCTATTTCACCTTCATCATTTCCTTCATCCTCGTCTTTGTTTTCATTTCCTTCTTTATCTTCATCTACTTCTATTTCTTGTTTATTTAACTCCTCTAAATCCCTGTTATCCGTATCATCTCTTATATTAAATTCTTCTAGAGTGTACACACCTTCTACCGTTAAATACTTTGTTAAATCCTTTTGATCTTTTTCTTCTTTATTATTGCCACCGTCCTCAATATCTTCTTTTTCTTCCTTCGTAATTTCTTTGCTAACACCGACTAAAATGTCTTGACCTTCTTCGATTTGAGTTACCAATACTACTACCTCAGGTTTCCCCTCATATACAGCAACACGCTTTGGATCGTTACCTAATTCAACATCATATATTCCAATTTCTTCTCCATCTTTCGCATAAATACTAAAGTCCTCCGGTAAAAACGTTAAATTATCCTTACCGTCTACACCCCAGTTATATACTTCAATCTCAACCATGATCCACTGCTTTCCTTCCTCTACATCCTCCCGGTAACTATCATGTACTCTGTTTTTAGCCGCATCCCCTACTAATACTCGTTTTATCCCTACAGAAAATTCCCCTACACTACTTAAATGCCTTTCCGTTTTTAAATGACCTTTTATATTTATAAATTCACCTGCCCCCGCAGGTTTATCTAACGTTCCTTTTCCTTTTACTATTTTAATATCTTCTTGTTTTACATCCGACTCATACGTTTTAGACTTCAACTCTTCCATTCCCTGTTGTCGTTCTTCATCCGTTAAACCGTACTCATCTACTTTCTCGGACTTATCTCCACACGCTACTAAAACAATTACGCTCATTGCCGCAACTACTAAAACTCTTATTCCTCTTTTAATTTCTCTTCTCCCCCTCCTATTCCAAATTCTTTAATTAGTTGCTTCTCCCTCTTTCACTTCTTCTTGCCCTTTCACTTGTTTTTCTTTCGCATCTTCCTTCGTTTCACTTCCAAAACCTATCCCAGCTAACTCTCCTTCAACATCTCCACCAAATGCTAAACTTTCTGTTATCTCGTAAAACTTATTATAAGGTGCTCCATTGTACTCCTCTTCGCCCCTTAAATTCATTTTAGCTTTCTGTATTCCCTGGCCAATTGTTAAAACACCTTTATCTACTTGTGCGCCTACTTCATGATACTTAGTTCGTAGCAAATGTATTGCTTTCTTTCTTACTCTTAAAATAATATTACCAAGTACAACAATTCTCTTAATATCATTTCTTCTATCATAAGTGTCCTGCTCAGGTAAAAACTCGGCTCGTTCGTATTTATGGACTAATTCGTGACAGTTATTACATAATAAAATTAAATTTACCTTACTATCACTACCACCAAACTGTACAGGTATTATATGATGTACTTTAAAAACTACCATTAAATCCGGCTCATCTTCCCCATACCCACAACACTCACATTTTCCTTCTGCTCTTGACTCCACGTACCTTCTTGTACTCGCATCTAAAATCTTACGTTTTCCTAACTCCTGTTGATTTGCTTCACCCTGTATATCTGCTAAATCATCACTTCTTAATTGATCATCCAATTCCCCACTGTTTAACGCATCCATATTGTCTAATTCTTTTTCCTGCTTTTCAATCTCTTTATCTATTTTTTTGTACCCTTGCTCAACCGACAACTTCTCCGTCTCGACTTGCTTATATATGTCCGGAAAATCATTCTTAAACTGTTCGATATATTTCATCTTTAAATATTCCCCAGCTTTTAACCCTAACGACTGCTCGATTGCATCTACACCTAAATTTCGTTGTGTGTTCTCTACAAACTTTCCATACTTTAACTTTTCATCAAATGCATATTTTAATACGTTATTCATTTCCACTTGATAATACTTTGCTAACTCTGGTGGAATCGTAGAATCTACAACAGCTAAAATGTTTTTAAACCCTAAATTAATACTCGCCTGTAATCGTCTATATCCCTGCAACAATAAATAATAATCTCCGTAAGGAACTACTTGTACTGGCTCGAGCATTCCATATCTTTTTATCGAATCTTGCAATCCGTATACTTCACTGTCATCTTTTCTAAATCGTTTCACCTGCATGATCTCGTCTTCAATGTTTAACATTTTTAACTTTACTCGTCCCTTTTTTCTTGCCGGGATTGTATTTCCATTCTCGTCTAGAAATTCCGATACCGTCTGCATTTCCGTTCGTTTTTCAATTTCACCCTGTGCCTGTTTCTGCCTTTCCCTCAGTTCACTTACTTTTTCTTTCCTCTGCTCTACATCTTCCTCGCTCTCTTCCGTTTCAACTTCGGTAGTTTCTTCACCTCTAATCTCGTTTCTCTTATCTTCCTCTTCCAACTTTTCTAACCGCTGCTGCTCTTCCGTGACAACATCATTTAATAAAGAGTCTTCCTCTTCTACATTTTCTAATTGTCTTTCACCCATATTTTTATCCATCCCTTTATCCTCTCCACTTATTCATATCTTTCTCCATAAAAAAAGAAAGGTGTAGTTTATTTATATTACACCTTTCCTCTTACATATTATTTCACTCTCACTCATTTTCACTTCAGTTTCAGCAGGATATCCCTAATTTCCCTTCCTCATATGTTTTTGCAAGTTCACCCGTATTTCACTACCATTTCACACGTTTTTCACGTTTTTTCCTAATAGTTCACTATCAATTTCACTTTTGTTCACTCACAAGTTCACTCATTGTTCACTCATCTTTTGCTTTAAGTTCACTCACTTTAGCACAATAGTTCACTCATCTTTTCTAATAAGTTCACTTCCCTTTTCTTACCCCCTATTTCTTACAACCTTTTCTTTCTTGCACAAAATAACAAATATCCCCCATTCTTATTTTCGGACGTTTCAAACCTTTCTGGTGTTTCACCATTCTCTAAAATTATCATACCCCAGTTTTTGTAATCTGGTGGAATCCTAATATAAGTTAAAACGTCTTTGTGAGATAAAAACCTCCTGTAAATATTTTCTATACCAGATCTCTTGTTTAATTCTAACTCCACCATTCCTCCTGCCTCATACGCTAACCGAAATGGTTTCCTTAATTTTTTAACAATCTCTTTTTCACGTTGTTTTTTTAATTCCTCGTACTCTTCCATTTCTTGCTCAACATCATTTCCCTCTAACTCGCTTTCCCCTATTAAATTGTCCTCAAATATTTGGAAATGTACTGGCAATCTCTTATTATACTTTGCCTGCTTATAAAAATTCTGTTTACCTTTTCCTTTAATCATGACCGCAATTCCCATTCCAATTGCATCAAGTTCATCCTGTACTGTTACTCCAATTAAAGGAAATATTTCTTGTACCCATTTACGTACTTCTTTTTTATCATCTTTTCCAAATTTAAACGTATCGGGTTTGGCCATATTAGACTTCCACGTTTTATGTGACAATCCTAAAACTTCTATATCCCCTCTAAAATAACCCAAATCCTTTATCGCATGTTTTAAATAAAACAACACTTCCGTTGTAATCATATTCGCGGAATCAAATACTTCCTCGTAAAATATTGTATCTACTTTATACTTATCCGCTAAATCCGAAATGTACTTTATAAAGTTTTCCTTAAACTCTGGTAACTTTGTATTCCCTCTCTTAAATACCCCACTCATAAATAACCGCGAATCCGCATCATATAAACTATACCCACCGTTACTCGCTTGGTCTAAAAACATCGTTACAGGTGTTTTTACTTCTTCTAACGTTACCTCTTCTTTTCTCATAAACGTTTGATGTTGTCTCCGTCTCGGTTGTATCTCATAATAATTTCTAGTTACTTTCATTTCTTATAACACCCTTTATATCAAAATATACTTCTTTCGCATCTCTCCGTCCTAAAAGCATATCGTCTATTTTCCGATATAATCTTACTCTCGATTTATTGCTTAATTTATTAATGCTACTTTCAATACCTCTTATCTTTTCAGTGTAAAAACTGTTTCCTACATTTTCTAATTTCGTATTCGCTCTCCTAAACTTATTGACCCTTCCTCTTTTAAACCGTTGTTCAAACATATCCGGCAATTTCACATTAAATTTCCTACTCAAATCGTTTACCGCTTTTATTCGTGTGTAACGATCATTATCAACTTTTAACATGTAATAGTGTAAGTTGACTACATCTCCCCCTCGCCCACACCCAAAACAGTTAAACAACCCTTTTTTATTATCAAACGAAAATGATGCCGTCCCATCATCATGGTCAGGGAAAGGACATCTAATAATTCCTTCATCACCCACATCCCCATACGCATGTTTATTCTTAATAAGATATTCAGATATCTCTACATCTTCTTTTAGCTTTTCGCATGCCTCTCTAAATTTATCTCTATTTAACAAAACCTTTCCCCCTCCCTTTTTTAGTACAACTCATCCTCTTCGTACTCTTCTAATTCATCCGATGTATACAAGCATTGCCCTTGATATGCTAATACATCTAACTTACTCACTACTGGATCCCCTAAACGTACCTTTTCTACAATCCAACGCATTTTATTTACTTTCTTCATTTCCTCCGTTTGCTCAATCGTATATACGTAATCCGCACCTCGTTTTAAATAAGAGGTTTCAGACCCTCCTGTTCCCGATAAATCGTAATCTCCTTTTGCAAGTGCCTCTTCTGCTTTATTCGTAAGTTGGTTAGGTAACACACCTAAAAATCCTTGTCCCTTAAATGTTTTACACTCCGCTTTAAATTGGTTGACCACTTCCGTTAGTTGCTCGTAACGCATTCCTCCACTTGTATCTAAAATTCCTATATAATCCAGCATTACCACATCAAAATGAAATCCATCATCCCACACTTTATCTAAGTAACTTCTAACATCTTCTGCCCTTAAATTTACTCCCTCAATCCGTATTTTTCCGTATTCATCGTTTGTAAGTAAATCGTCTACCGCCACATTCACTATCATTTTTTGATGCTCATCTAAATCCCCTCGAATATAGCTTTTATCCGATACCCACTCAGACTCAGACTCTCCAACACGAGTTGTTTGTTTTGCGATAACCATTGGCCATATACGTGATGCCTTTTGCTCTAAAGATAAAATTAATGCGTTCTTTTTAAACTCCGTTGCTGCAGAATGACATATATTTACTCCCTGTCTAGACTTACCTGCTCCAGATCCACCTTGTATTACTATCAACTCTCCAATAGATAGAGGATAATGCCTATCCCACTCCTCTACTCCTGTTGATGCTACTATTTCATAATTATCTTCCTTCATTTTTCTTTCTATATCTTCTGCAGTATCTTCAGACGTATCTATAACGTCACTTAATCGTTCTACATCTCCCTCAACTAATGACCTTATTAAATCGTACTTCTTTTGTGCGTATGCATACGCATCTTGTACCCCTTTAAATAGTTTTCCATTGTATTTTTTACCTTCTCGAACTATGTTATCTTGCGCAACTAAACCTCGCGCATATTCTTCCTTTGCCCACTCCGTTACATACAATTTCACGTTAAACCTTAATGCTCTTTTAGGTGACTCATCTTCAATATCGTATTCCTCTAACATTTGATAGGTAGATGACACGTATTGTTGAATTAAATTTGCCCGTTCGTTTTCCGTATAAGACTCTTCCCCATCTTTATACAACGTTACTTTCTCATCTTTTAGTAAATCATCTAAATTACTAAGGACAATCTGCTCTAGATGGTCTAACGTCACTTCCATTTTATACTCCAACCCTAAACTGATAACTTTGTATAAAATGTAATATTCGTCTTTAAAAATATTTACAGGTACATCTGTTAAAAACGCCCTCATATTCCCCAATACATCCATTTCCACGTCTTCTCGTGGTATCACGTATTTAAACAGCTCATCTTCCGTTATAACTTGTGCCATACATTTCTAACCCCTTTTCAAATATCCCTAATTTTTCCCTTTATCTCTTTCTATTGTTATATTCTCTCATCTTGAGTTCCTCTCGAGCGTCCTCATACAACAAATACATTTTCTCCCTATTAAACCCCTTTAACTCTGCCTTACCGTAATCTCCTCGTACTGTTTGCCTTACACCTAAATAATACGACACGAACGGATCTCTATCATAAAACCTATCCGGGCTAAACCTAGATAATATTAATAAAGGTACTCCTATCCGTTCACAATGTTCCAACAATGTTTTAAGTACGATTATAGATGTTTTAGATGGCGCTCCTCCCGTAGTTATAATCGCCACATCCACATCTTCCGTTTGCCCATAAAATTCTTCGTACTTTTCTGTGTTTAAATAGTTGTACATAACATGTGCAGATAAAATAGGTGTTGGCTTTAATCCATGCGCTAAACACTCTTTAATGACTTGATACGCAAATACCTTCTTCCCAAAACTATCCGGTGCTGCAATATAGTATGATTTTTCAGGTACTCTCCCGTTTTGAATTCTATTAATATAATCATCTAAAAAATCCGCATAAACCTCTACCGATATATCCCTATCCCTCCGAGATATAGGTAACTCCTTTAACAACGTTCTTTTATTAAAATCATTTATTCTAAAATACTCATTTTTTATATATTCACGTAGCACACTATCAGGAACTTCCATCTCTTCCTCTACACCACGTAATTCGTCTACTCTTCTTCTCTTTTTTATTTTTATATATTTATTTTTTTCTTTACTCCACTTTAATTCGTATGCCACCTGTCTCACTCCTTACCCACATCTTACAACAAAAAAGGAACGTCAAATGACGTTCCCTTATCTAAATCTGTTTTATTCGTTTGTTCACTTTTTCGTTTTATCGTAGTTTTTGCTTTTCCTTATTTCACTATCTTTTTCTCTTTCCAACTTAAAGTTTATCGAAACACCTAGCACATATCGCCACACTTATATCTTTATCATGTGTAAAGAACTCTTCATCAGGCCCGAACTCTACCTCGCACCCACTACATTCAATACCTTCCATTCCCCACTCCACAATAACATTTTCTGACCCGCATTCTGGACATTCTCCTTCTTCCGCATCAGCATACTGTCCGCAATCCTCACACTCAATAGCGATAATTTCTTGATCGTATTGTGTGAAATCATCTTTACTGTACTTACTTAAACTTTCTGCCATCTTTTGTTTCCTCCCTATATTCCAAGATATTTCCTTTTCTTTATTTCCACCCCTTTGTTCTTTCCTTCCAGCTAAACTAGACAATATCATCGATCATATCTACCCATTCATCACTATCAAAGAAATCCTCATCAGTTTCTGAACGTTCCTTTACCTTTTCCATTACATCCCTGCCATAGTGCGTACTTAATTGGTCGATAATAGATTGATACACATAACTTTCTTGTCCTGTAAATTCATTCCCCGACGTTTCCCTAAATAACGATAACCGAATGATGTTATCCATTTCAGGACTCTCTAAATAACAAAAGAAATCGTAAAACTTTGGTATGTCGTAGTTATTCCTATCAATACGTCCAATCAACTGTCTCGTCTCATGCGGCATTATTGGTATATCGTAAAAAAGTATTCTATCGCTCGTAGGAATACTTATTGCTCGTTTAATATTAAATACCAGCATATCCAATTCGTAATTATTAAACTGTCTAACAATCTCTGTTTTATCCTCCGGCTTTACGTTACCATTTATTATTTCTACTCGATACCCTAGCTTTTTAAGTTCCCTCTTCATTGCCTTCTGCGACTCTATATTATATACGTAAATTAATGGCCTATCTTTATAAGTCTTATCCGCAAACTCCACCACTTCGTTTAATTTAGGTGCATTCCTTAAAGTCATTTTTAACTTCTCATCCCTCGTTGGTGGACTATTAATAATTGTTGAACTCCGTTCCTCTTTTAGCATCTTCCGTTGTTTTGGTGTTAATTCCACTAAATGCATAATATAATTCTTCTTCGGTAGTTGGTCACTAAAGTCTGCTTTACTTCGAGCGATATAGTAATATTTTAACCTCTCTCGTAATTCACTCGCATTTTTATAACCTTCAATCTCACCCATATACTGACGTATCATACTCCTCTGGTTTCCACTCGATCCTAATCGGTTTAATGCATAATAAGATGCTCCACCTCTTATAACGTAATTATCTTCTAAAAATTGCTTGTTTGGAATTAGTTTCGGTTTCAATACCTTAAATTGATAAAAGAAGTCAAACACATTACTTTCAAAACTACTTCCATTTAAAAATAAAACTCTATCTATACCTTTCTTGTACCTATTGACTATTTGATCCACTACTTTATATAAATCACTTTTATCCTTTTTAAGTACCCCCGTTTCATCTAGAACCATGAAATCGTAGTTTTGA
>Ga0079226_10004169_pt1 | contig 11042 bp, 10 predicted proteins | sample Poulit2014_FD_76345 | JGI IMG/M metagenome (GOLD analysis project Ga0079226, IMG submission 76345) | Agricultural soil microbial communities from Georgia to study Nitrogen management - Poultry litter 2014 | ecosystem: Environmental > Terrestrial > Soil > Agricultural land | place: USA: Georgia...
ACCGGGATTTATTGACGGACATGTTCATATTGAATCGGCGATGGTTACACCGGCAGAATTTGCGAATGTAGTGTTACCTCATGGTGTTACAACCGTTATAGCAGATCCTCATGAAATTGCGAATGTTAGTGGTACTGAGGGGATTCAATTTATGATGGATGCCTCAGCTGACATCCCACTTGATGTGTTGTTTGGCATTCCATCATGTGTTCCTGCTACTCCATTTGAAAATGCCGGAGCAATTCTTACAGCAAAAGATTTACTTCCTTTTTATGATCAAAAAAGAGTAATCAGTCTAGGAGAAGTAATGGATTATCCAGCTGTCTTAAATGGAGACGATGGCATGCTGGATAAATTAGTAGATGCAATAAATCATCATAAAATCATCGATGGTCATGCAGCTGGTATTGATCCAAATGGCATTAATGTTTATATGGCAGCAGGGATCGGCAGTGATCATGAATGTACTACTGTTCAAGAAGCAAAAGACAGACTCAAGCGAGGGATGTACGTGATGCTTCGTGAAGGGTCAGCTTCTCGGGATTTAAAAACACTGTTGCATGCTGTAAATGAAAAAAATGCTCGGCGCTGTTTATTTGTTACAGATGATAAACATCTAAATGACTTGCTTGAAGAAGGCAGTATCGATCACAATGTACGCGTGACCATCCAACATGGAATCAACCCAATTACCGCCATTCAAATGGCTACATTGAATGCAGCTGAATACTTTCATTTAAAAACGAAAGGCGCTATTGCTCCTGGATATGATGCAGACTTTTTACTTCTAGATAATCTAGAGGAAATGGATATCGATGAAACTTTTGTAAAAGGAGTATCTGTTGCTAAATGCGGTCAATGTATATCAACCTATAAAAATACAGTGAAGACTTCTTCAAAATTAATGAATAGTGTACAGATGAAAGGGATCACAAGGGAAGATCTGCAAATAAAGCTATGCAAAGACCAAAAGGCAAATATTATATCTATTATTCCTAACAGTATTGTGACCAAACATAGAACACAGATAGTAGATGTAGAGCATGGCTGTTTTCAAGCCTCCATTCGAAACGACCTATTAAAAATGGCAGTAATCGAAAGACACGATCGGAAAGAGCGTGTAGGTCTTGGTATTTTACACGGTTTAAAAATTAAATCAGGTGCTATTGCTTCTACATTTGCACATGATTCGCATAATCTTGTTGCAGCAGGAACAAATGATGATGATCTTCTAAGCGCAGTTAATAAGATTAAGGAAATGCGCGGGGGATTAGTTGTAGTAGAAAATGGAAAAATACTTGCTTCACTATCCCTATCGATCGCAGGTCTTATTTCAGAACAGGAATTTCATACCGTTAATAAAGGATTGCATCAATTAGAAGATGCATTGGAAATAATTGGTTTTTATGGTGATTTTAATCCTTTTATCACCTTGTCCTTTATGGCTTTGCCGGTAATACCAGAAATTAAATTGACAGATCAGGGATTATTTGATGTTACATCTTTTAAACATATACCAATAAATGCAGAAGCATCCACATCTTATGCCTAAAAATGAATGGATTGATTGGGTTCTGAAGATAAACTGATTCAGGGCCCTTTTAAATGCAAAAAATTTTGACATATTCTATAAAATGGATGGAGGCCAGTGGCTCAATAAATTCCCATTTTAAAAAGAAGGCTGCGAGGGGGAGTGCCCCTCACAGCCTTTCGCATTCTATATGACGTAATAAAAAATAGAGAAGAAGTGGAAAGCGGATCCCGCTATAACAAACAAATGCCATACGGCGTGATGATACGGTAAACTTCGCCATATGAAAAAAATAGCTCCTACACTATAGAGAATCCCTCCAATCATTAATAAAGTAATTCCGTTGCTAGGCACAATCGATGTTAACGGTTCCCACACTAGTACAATGAGCCATCCCATGAACAGATAGAAAAGTGTCGACAAGAGAATGAACTTTTTTACGAAAAATATTTTAAATACAACACCGACAATTGCAATTCCCCAGATCACACCGAACAGTGTCCATCCTACATCTCCTCGTAAGTGAACAAGCAGAAAAGGAGTGTATGTTCCGGCAATAAAGAGATAAATGGAAGAATGATCAAAGATTTGAAAGATGTCTTTCCATTTTCCTTTAGGTAAACTATGAACTACAGTGGAAGCAATGTACATGAGCAGCATGGTTGTACCAAATACGATCCCGGAAATAATTTGCCAGACGTCTCCCTCAAGAGAGGCAAAAATAATTAATAAGACTAATCCTGCAATACTAAGCAGAACCCCGATCCCATGTGTAATGGCATGCGCAATTTCCTCTTGCTTTGAAAATGTATGTGTTCCCATTTAAAAACCTCATCTTTTATTTATTTTAAATCCCTAAAACGAATCACAAGAATCGCATTTTTCATGAATGTTTATGTGACTTCCTTCAATTTGCAAAGTGCAGTGCGCTATTTGGAAATTACTTGTAACCACTTTATTCGCTTCAACCAGTAAATGATCACGGTCAATGTCATCACCAACTACTAAATGGCAGCTCATTGCAGGAAACTCAGATGTAATCGACCAAACATGCAGGTCGTGAACATTTTCTACCCCGTCTAATTCGGATAAAGATTTTTTTAGTTCATCCACATCGACATGATTCGGTTTTCCTTCCATTAGTATATGGATTGCGTCTTTTGTAATACGAATTCCTGAATACAAAATTAGTACAGAGACAAGAACGCTTGCTATTGGATCTGCAATATTCCAATTGAAAAAAAGGATTAACAAACCGGCAACAATGGCTCCAATTGAACCTAATAGGTCCCCCAGTACATGAAGCAAAGCGCTTTTGATATTTAAATTGTCCTTAGAATCTCCACGCATTAACATCCATGCGACTACAATATTCACTACTAAACCAATAAAAGCAATAATCATCATACTCGCACTGACATTTGGCGGCTCGACGAATCGGTGAAAAGCTTCGTAAAAAATGTACAGGGAAATAGCAATTAAGGTGATACCATTGATAAAAGCGGCAATAATTTCAAAGCGTTTGTACCCATATGTTTTTTCTTCGGTTGCCTTTCGTTCTCCGATTTTAAAAGCAATTAAACTTAAACCTAATGCCGCAGCATCACTTAGCATATGTCCAGCGTCAGATAATAAAGCAAGACTGTTGGTTAGAAAACCTCCAATTGCTTCAATAATCATAAATATGAAGATAATCAAAAAGCTTAAAAAAAGCACACGCACATTATTAGTATGATGGTGTGAATGGTCATGATGGTTTCCCATTTTAACAACCTCCTAACTGATTGTATGTTTCGTATGTTTCATTGCTTGCTCTAATAAACTCATGACATGGTCATCATCTGGAGAATAATAATACATCGTTTTTACTCTTCGGTATTTTACAAGATGAAGTTGTTTTAAATATTTTAACTGATGAGAAATAGTTGATTGTTTCATATCTAAATGCTTAGTAATTTCACTGACCGAACATTCCTGCTTAGAGAGCAAATGTAAAATTTTTAGACGAGTCGGGTCAGATAATGCCTTGAATATTTGTGAAACATTTTCAAGTAATGCCGGATCGATTGGATTATAAGGCATGATATAACTTCCCTTAACTATATGATCATATATTCATATTATATAGCAAATAAGAATATATTCAAAAGAATAAACAAATAGTTAATGATGTTTCTTATCTCCTTATTATGGTAAAATACATTTAGGTAAATGATCACTCCTTTCTAGAAAGTGATGAACTACATGTGTTTGTGATGTTAGTATTTGAAAAGGAGCGTTTTATATGAGTATGTTACAAGATAAACAGGCAACAAATAAGCAGGTTGTAGATTTAATGATTCCTTCTGAAAAAGTTGCACATGTACAATTAAATAATCCACTAGAACATGCATTACTTGTCTTAGTAAAATCAGGGTATTCTGCTGTTCCAGTTTTGGATACATCTTATAAATTAGTTGGAACAATTGGAAAAACAGCGATTTTAAATCAGACTTTAGGGTTAGAACGATTTGAGTTTGAACAACTGTCCGATATGCGCGTCCATGAAATTATGAAACGGGATATACCTCGTTTAACCAAAGAAGATACTTATGTGCAAGCGTTAAAAACCGTCATTAATTCTCCATTTGTCTGTGTTGCAGATCAAGAGGGATATTTTGATGGAATTATAACAAGAAGAGCAATTTTAAAACAAGTAAGGAAAGAGATGTATACGTTATCATCGGAGTCTGAAACAAACGTAACGGATTAAAGTTGATAACACCCTTGCCAGATTGTAAATGACAAGGGTGTTTTTAACATTAAAAGGAGTTTACTGAATAGAGAAAAGCTGGGATAAATGATGGAAGCAGGAATAAATAGACAAAGTAAAAAAGAGTTAAAACGTCCACTCATATTGGCATCGGTCATGTTAGGGATGTTTTTATCAGCCATTGAAGCAACCATTGTAGCAACAGCAATGCCGAGCATTGTTGCTGATCTTGGCGGATTTTCTTCATATAGTTGGGTGTTTTCTGCTTATTTACTAACAAATGCTTCGACTGTTTTGATCTTTGGAAAATTATCCGATATTTTTGGGAGAAAACCAATCTTCGTGATTGGAGTGCTATTATTTTTACTAGGATCCACGTTATCAGGGTTTAGTATAACAATGGTTATGCTGATTATATCCCGTTGTATACAGGGATTTGGGGCGGGAGCACTTATGACCATTGCGACAACGATTGTTGGGGATATTTATAGTAAGGAAGAGCGAGCAAAAATACAAGGTTATTTATCGAGTGTATGGGGGATATCAGCAGTAACTGGACCGCTCCTTGGTGGTTTTTTTGTTGATGCTTTGAACTGGAGATATGTATTCTGGATGAATATACCTCTTGGCTTGCTTGCTGTACTTGGAATTATTCTCTTCTTGCATGAAGATATTGAAAAACAAAAAAAGCCGATTGATTATGCAGGTGCTGTCTGGATAATTGTTGCAGTAAGCTCGCTCATGCTCATATTAGTTGAAGGAGGCGTCGGCATTGCTTGGAATTCCTCCTTCATGATTTTATTAATAGGTGTAGTTATCTTTGGAGCAATAATGTTTTTGTATCAGGAAAAACGAGCACTGGAACCGATGATGCCATTTTCGATATGGAAATACCGGATCATAAGTGTTGCTAATTTAACCTCGCTAACGACAGGAATGATCTTAATGGGGGTCTCAAGTTATTTACCAGCGTTTGTACAAGGAGTAATGGGACAAACTGCTACAGTAGCGGGTTTTACGCTCACAACAATGTCGATCGGATGGCCTGTTGCTTCGACAATTGCTGGGAGGTTATTATTAGTAATCGGTTTCCGCAATACGTCTTTGATCGGTGGTGTAGCTTTAGTTATTGGTTCTTTTTTCTTTTTTACGCTATCTCCTGATAAAGGTCCTGTTTGGGCTGGGATTGGGTCGTTTTTTGTGGGAGTTGGAATGGGCCTAACCACCACCTCCTTTATTGTTGCGATTCAAAGTACAATTGGATGGGAAGTAAGGGGTATCGCTACCGCGGCTAATATGTTTATGAGATCATTAGGAAGTGCACTCGGTGCTGCTATGTTAGGTGGCTTATTAAATGGACAAATAAAAACGTACATAGAGAATAATGGATTGGAAAAAAGCGTATCCGTGGATTCTGCTAATAGCTTGCTTGATCCAAATCTGAATACAACCTTATCTGATGATGTACGTTTAGTATTGCAAGAAGGATTGACGGCAGGGCTTCATGTCGTTTATGTCGGTCTTCTGATTCTGGCGACTATAAGTCTTATCCTCATTTTGTTTATGCCTAAACATGAATAAGAATAAGAATGAAAGTATACCGTTGCGTCTCCTTGGGGAAACTAACAAAGAATATAAAGCGCTAGAGGAGGAAAAAAGATGGCACGTATCGGAGTAGAACCAGCACTTTCAGACGTTAAAGAAGCATTAATGGAAATGGGGCATGAAGTGGTCGATTTACGTTCAGAAGATGATGTACAATACTGTGACTGCTGCATCATTTCCGGTCAAGATAAAGATGTAATGGGCATTTCTAATGTAACGATAGCTGGACCGGTCATCAATGCACAAGGCCAAAATCTAGAAGAAGTTTGCCAAGCAGTCTCAGAAAAATTAACCTAAGAAATAAAACAGCTAACTCTTAAGCGAGCTAGCTGTTTTTTCTAATCTTGTTTTTCTTGGATATATACTTGATGAGGATATGGAATAGTAATTTCGTTAGCTTCAAATGCCTCTTTCATTTGTTTTCTGAGATCTCGTTCGCATTCCCATTGTAATCCGTTCTCTGTTTGTCCAACTACACGCAAAATTGTATTATAAGTTCCGATTTCCTGGACACCGATACAATTAGGCCCATCTTTAAAACGATCATCTGTCTGGAAACTTTCGCATACATGTTCTAAAACAGATATGGCTTTGTCGATATTATCATGATAACTAATACTAATATCTACAAGTGCTCGCATGTTTCCTCGAGAATGGTTCGCAACTCCTTCGATAAAACGATTCGGTACAAAATTTAATGTACCATCAAATGCCCGTATTTTCGTAGTCCGTAAGCCAACCTCTTCGACGATACCATCAAATTCTCCCACAGTGACATAATCATCAATTTCAAGTTGTCTCTCAAGTAGGATAAAAAAGCCTGTAACAACATCACTAACGATACCCTGAGCCCCAAAACCTATCGCGAGTCCAACAATTCCAGCACCAGCAAGCAGTGGACCGATCGGGATATTTAATATAGCAAATACCATTACAATGAAAAGAAAAATTAAAATATAGGAATATAAATTAACTAATAGCTTTTCTAATGTTTTCATGCGATTTGCAGAAACTTTTCTTGATTTACCTGTTTTTTGAATGGTTTTTTCAATTACTTTTCTCCCAATCGGTTTGAGAATAATAAAGGCTAGGATTAGAAATACTATTTTAAGTGTAATTGGGATGACAACACCTAAAATGTTACTAAGATCAAATGAAATTCCAAAAATATCCATTTTTTGTCTCCTTCCTTAAATATTTAAAAAATATGTAACCACTTCATTATTTACCCAATAGTTCACTCGTTAAAACCTGTCACCTTTTGAAAAAATGAGTATGATATTCTCAATTGTTGGACAAAATTTTAAAACAAATGGTAATATGAACATATATACTTTACAATAACGTTTGAGAACATGTCAAATGGGTATACTTTATATGTGCATGATATGACAACTTCTTGTCTTTTTTACACTAATTCTAATTTAAAATTGACTAAAATTAACAAGTCGTTTATAATAATAAACGGATGCAAAATATGACATTATTTTTGGAGGGATTTAACAATGGCAGAAAGAATGGTAGGTAAACAAGCACCACGTTTTGAAATGGATGCTGTAATGCCAGACAAAGAATTCGGAAAAGTTAATTTAGAGGAAATTATGAAAGAAGATAAATGGACAGTATTGTTCTTTTATCCAATGGACTTTACTTTTGTATGTCCAACAGAAATTACAGCAATGTCAGACAGATACGATGAATTTGAAGACTTGGATGCAGAAGTAATTGGTGTTTCCACAGATACAATTCATACACATAAAGCATGGATTAATACATCCCGTGATGATAATGGACTAGGTGATCTTAAATATCCATTAGCAGCAGATACAAATCATGCTGTTGCAAAAGATTACGGTGTACTTATTGAAGAAGAAGGTATTGCATTAAGAGGCCTGTTTATTATTGATCCTGAAGGTGAACTAAAATATCAAACAGTATTCCATACTGATATTGGCCGTGATGTGGATGAGACATTACGCGTACTACAAGCACTACAAACAGGCGGACTTTGCCCAGCAAACTGGAAGCCAGGTCAAGAAACGCTATAATTAGCGTTTCTTGAATGCAGAAGCTGACTCATGAATAAAGAATATTTCTTTTGAAATAGAAGGAAGTTCTTTGCTTAAGGAGTCAGCTTTTTCTAAGGGAACCTAGGAGGTAGGAATATGAAGTTAAGAGAACAAATGCCTGATTTGCCGGAAGCGACAACATGGTATAACAGTGATCCGATTCAAAAAAGTGAACTAATTGGGAATAAGCCAACACTGATTCATTTCTGGTCTGTAAGTTGTGGTTTATGTAAAGAGGCTATGCCGAATGTAAATGAATTCCGTGATGAGTATAAAGATAAGCTTAATGTAATTGCTGTTCATATGCCCCGCTCGGAAAAGGATTTAGATCTGGATCAAGTTCAAAGTGTGGCGAAAGAACATGACATCACACAACCTATTTACGTAGATAATCAACATGCATTAACAGACGCATTTCAAAATGAGTATGTACCAGCTTATTATGTGTTTGATGAAGAAGGGAAGTTACGTCACTTCCAAGCTGGTGGAGGCGGTATGAAAATGCTGCGCAAACGGGTCAATCGGGTTTTAGGAATTAAATAAAGAAGATAAAAATTACTTCTGCCAGTATGCAGGAGTAATTTTTTTGAACAGAAAACAACCTGCGTTTCATATTTATATAAATCTTTGATATGATACACTTAAAAAACTGAAACAGTGATGGAGGAAGAGGGATGAAACAAGATTATGCCGTTATTGGTCTAGGTAGATTTGGTGGCAGCGTTTGTCGCGAATTAAGCATGGAAGGAATGGATGTTTTAGCAATTGATATTGATGAAGAGAAGGTAAATGAATTTAAAAATATTGCTTCTTATGCTGTTATTGATGATTCGACAGATGAGGCAACATTAAAAGAATTAGGCATTAAAAATATCGACCATGTGATTGTATCGATAGGGGACAATATTCAGGCAAGTATTCTGACTACTGTTATTTTAACCGACTTGGAGATAAAAAAAATCACAGTAAAAGCACAAAGTGATTATCATGAGAAAATTTTAAATAAAATCGGAGCAGACCAAGTGGTTCATCCTGAGCGAGATATGGGGAAACGTATTGCACATAGCGTCATATCAAATAATATACTGGATTATTTGGAACTGTCTGATGAACATAGTATTGTTGAAGTGAAAGCAGGAAAGAAAATGCAGGGGAAAACACTTGTAGACTTAGATATACGTGCTAATTATGGCTGTAATGTGGTAGCTATCAAACAAGAGAATGAAATTAATGTATCACCAAGTGCAGATGAAGTCTTAAGGGAAGATGATATTTTAATTGTCATTGGGGCAGATAAAGACATATCGAGGTTTGAAAAACATTTAGTTATGGATCATGCTTAAGTTTCCATGAAACCCGAAGAAATAGTACCAATAAAAACAGGTCTACCATCATAGGTTTTTTGCCTAATAGATGATAGACCTGTTTTATATTTTATAATAATTTTACACTTCCATGATAATAGGCAGTACCATCGGCTTACGTTTTGTTTTTTCATAAAGAAATGGTGCGATGGTATCTGTTATTTCATTTTTGATTTCGGACCACTGTGTTGTTTTTCGTTCCATCACGGTAGTTAAATGCGAGGCTACAAGTTTTTGGGCCTCATTGATCAAGTCTTCCGATTCTCTCATATAAACAAAACCTCTGGAGATGATATCAGGACCTGATGCTATTTTAAACTCTTTCATATTTATACTTACAACAATGATGACAAGACCTTCTTCAGACAATATTCGGCGGTCTCTTAGGACGATGTTTCCAATATCGCCAATACCACTTCCATCAACATAAATCGATCCAGAAGGAATCTTACCTGCAATAATCGCATTATCTTTCCCTAGAGCAAGCACATCCCCATTATCCATTATAAAGGAATGTTTTAAATTCACTCCACATACTTCTGCAAGTTTGGTATGTTGTTTTAACATACGATATTCCCCGTGAATAGGCATAAAATATTTAGGTTGGATAAGTCTGAGCATTAGTTTCTGTTCTTCCTGGCTGCCATGCCCGGACGTATGGATATTGCTTAAAGGTCCGTGAATTACTTCTGCTCCCGCACGAGATAACTTATTAATTGTGCGGCTGACACTGATGTTGTTACCAGGGATTGGTGATGATGAAAACACAACCGTGTCACCAGGGATGATTTGAACTTGTCTATGCGTCCCGTTCGCTATTCGGGATAAGGCAGCCATTGGCTCACCTTGAGAGCCAGTACACAGAATTGTTACATCCTGTGCTGGAAGACGATTAATTTGGCCAGCATCAATAAAGGTATTTTTAGGTGCTGAAATATAGCCTAACTCTTGGCCAATGGTAATATTTGATTCCATACTCCGGCCAAATACAGCAATTTTTCTGTTATGTTTTACAGAGGCCGATACAACTTGTTGAAGACGATCAATATTGGAAGCAAAAGTTGCAAAAATCAATCTTCCTTCCGTTTTGCTAAAGATATCTTGTATACTTTCACCAACAACTTGTTCAGACATTGTAAAACCTGGAACTTCACTATTTGTACTGTCAGATAGTAAGCAAAGTACGCCTTCTTTGCCTATTTCAGCCATTTTAGCTAAATTAGCTGGCTCTCCAACTGGAGTAAAATCAAATTTAAAATCACCTGTGTGTACGATATTTCCCGGAGGTGTTTTTATGACAACACCATATGAATCAGGAATACTATGGGTAATACGGAAAAAACTAACTGCTGTTTTACGGAACTTAATAACGTCTTCTTCTTGTATCGTGTTTAATTTTGCATTTCTTAATAAACCATGTTCTTCTAATTTGTTTTTGATTAATCCGATCGCGAGTTTACCAGCATAAATAGGCACATTGATCTCACGTAAGAGGTATGGGATTCCACCAATGTGATCCTCGTGTCCATGTGTGACGAATAAGCCTTTAATTTTGTTTTGATTTTTGACTAGGTAGGTGTAGTCGGGAATAACGTAATCGATTCCAAGCAACTCATCTTCAGGGAATTTTATACCCGCATCAACTAGGATTATTTCATCTTGAAATTGAATACCATACGTATTTTTTCCAATTTCACCTAACCCACCTAGTGCAAAAACTG
>Ga0079226_10004171_pt1 | contig 11037 bp, 9 predicted proteins | sample Poulit2014_FD_76345 | JGI IMG/M metagenome (GOLD analysis project Ga0079226, IMG submission 76345) | Agricultural soil microbial communities from Georgia to study Nitrogen management - Poultry litter 2014 | ecosystem: Environmental > Terrestrial > Soil > Agricultural land | place: USA: Georgia...
AACATCCGTGCGTTCGAGAGCCTCACCGGCGTGGACCTGATCATCGACGACACCCCCGAAGCGGTGCTGCTGTCCAGCTTCAATCCGCTACGCCGGGAAGTCGCCAAGCTCGCGCTGAGCGAACTCGTCGGCGACGGCCGCATCCACCCTGCCCGCATCGAAGAGGTCGTCGCCCGGGCGCAGCAGGACATGCAGTCCTACATCCGTGAACGCGGTGAGGAAGCGGCACTCGAAGCGAACGTGGTCGGCATCAAACCCGGCCTGCAGCAGCTGCTCGGCCGCATGCACTTCCGCACCTCGTACGGACAGAACGTCCTCCGGCACAGCGTGCAGGTAGCCCACCTGTGCGGCATCATCGCTGCGGAAATGGGACTCGACGAGGCGCTCGCCCGCCGGGCCGGCCTGCTGCATGACGTCGGCAAGTCGATAGACCGTGAAATCGAAGGCACGCACACGGAAATCGGCGCCAACCTCGCGCGCCGGTTCAGTGAACCGCCCGAAGTGGTGGACGCAGTCCTCAACCACCACGATCTCGACCGGGCGGAAACGGTGTATCCGGTACTCGTGCACGCGGCCGACGCGATTTCCGCAGCCCGTCCCGGTGCGCGCAGGGAAAGCCTCGAAAGCTACCTGAAGCGGCTCGAAGGCCTCGAAGCGATCGCCAACAGTTTCCCCGGCGTCGAAAAAAGCTTCGCCATCCAGGCAGGCCGGGAAATCCGCATCATGGTTGAACCCGACAAGGTCGACGATGACGAAGCGCTGCTGCTGGCCCGGGACATCGCCAACCGCATCGAACAGGACATGGAATATCCCGGGCAGGTGCAGGTGACCGTCGTACGGGAATCCCGGGCGGTCGAATACGCACGCTGACGCGCGCAGAAGCAGCCGCTTCCGGCGCTGCTGCCCGGGCAGGGAGTGACTGCAGGCCCGCTGACGGCCTGCGGTTGCCCTCCCGCGGCGCGCCGCACTGGTTATAATCCTTTCTGGTCCGCGGTTCCCGGCATGGGAACCCGGCAATATCAGCAAAATGGTCAAGTCGGCCGGAAGCTCCCATTCCCAACTGTGAGGTACTGATGCCCGTCATGCTGCACCACGATGCCCCCGCTCCTTTGAACTCGACGACACGATGCTGACCGGCGCCGAAATCAAGCTGTTCAGCGGAACGGGCACGCCGGGACTCGCCCGCGCGGTTGCCGACCAGCTGGGCCATGAGCTGGCCCACGGAACCGTCTCGCAGTTCCCGGACGGTGAAACACGCATCAACATCGAGGAGTCCATCCGCGGAGCCGACTGCTTCATGATCCAGTCGACCAGCTCTCCCGTCAACCACAACCTGATGGAGATCCTGGTCATGGCGGACGCCCTGCGCCGCGCTTCCGCCTGGCGCATCAACGCGGTGATTCCGTACTTCGGTTACGCCCGCCAGGACAAGAAAGTCCAGCCGCGGGAGCCGATCACCTCGAAGCTCGTCGCCAACCTGCTCCAGACGGCGGGCGTGGACCGCGTCATCACCATCGACCTCCACGCCGGACAGATCCAGGGGTTTTTCGACGTTCCGGTGGACCACCTGACGGCACTTGACCTGCTCGCCGACCACCTGAAAAAGGCGGACCTCGAAAACTCCGTCGTCGTTTCCCCCGACGTGGGCCGCGCCATCGAAGCGCGCCGGCTGGCCAACCGGCTGAACCTGCCGCTCGCGATGCTGTACAAGCGGCGCACCAGCCCCACGGAAACCGAGGTGACGCACGTCATCGGTGAAGTCGAAGGCAAACGCCCGATCTTCATCGACGACATGATCACGACGGCCGGTACGATGCGCCGCGGCATCGACAGCGTGCTCAGGCTCGGCGCCCGTGAGGACATCACCGTCGTCGCCACGCATCCCGTGTTCACCCATCCGGCGCTCGAACGCCTGTCGATTCCCGCGGTTTCCCGCATCGTCGTCACCGACACCGTCCCGTTCGAGGTGCAGGACAGCCGCGTGGAAGTCCTCTCCGTGTCGGGACTCCTGGCGCAGGCGATCCAGAACGTCCACAGCAACGAATCCGTGAGCTCCCTGTTCAGCAGCTGAAGGAACACAGGCGCTTGCATGGCACCCGGGTCAGGCGGTATGCTCTTTGGCTGGTGACCTTACAGGCCCGCCGGGCCTGCACCCGCCTTGACCCACGTGTGGGCCTTCGGCCGGGCGGTCGACGAGCAACACCGGTGGCAACACCACTCCTGGAGGAAACATGATACTTGCAGCTTCAAAGCGGGACGCCGTCAAAGCCTCGGCCCTGCGCTCTGCCGGCCGCATCCCCGCCGTCATCTACAACCGGGAACTCAACATCCCCATCAGCGTGGAACTGCGCGACTTCGACAGGATTTTCCGTGAAGCGGGCAGCGGCTCCCTCATCCGGCTGGACCTGGGCAAGGAAAAGATCAACGTCCTCGTCCGTGCCGTACAGATGAACAAACGGCGCCGTGAACCCATGCATGTCGATTTTTATGCCGTTACCGCCGGCCAGCAGGTCGAGGTCGGCATCGACATCGAACTCGAAGGCACCCCGCAGGGTGTACGTGATGGCGGCGACCTCGACGTGCAGCGCCGTGAGGTCACCATCATGATCGAACCGCACCTCATCCCGGCGGCCCTGAGCCTCGACATCAGCGGCCTCGAAATCGGCGATGCCATCCACATCGGGGACCTCAAGGCGCTCCTGCCGGCGGAAGCTGAACTCGTGGACTCCGAGGAGATGACCGTCTGCGCAGTCGTCGCCCCGCGCCTCGAGGAAGAGGAAGAAGAAGAGGTTGACGAAGCAGCCGAACCTGAAGTCATCGGTGAGGCCGCTGAGGAAGAAACCGAAGACGAAGACTGAGCAGCAGCCCAGTTTCATCACGTGTGAAGAGGGTGCCGCCACTCGGTGGAGGGCACCCTCTTTCCTTGTCCGGACCCGGACTGTAAGGAGCTTTCCCCATGAAAGAGGACGTCCCGGCAGCAGCAGCCGCCCCGCTCAGGCTCGTGGCCGGTCTCGGCAATCCCGGACCGCGCTATTCGCGTACGCGGCACAACGCGGGTTTCCTGGTGCTTGCGGAGCTGGCGCGCAGGCACGGGCTCTCGTTCACCCGGCGCGGCGGTTCGGAGCAGGCCCGCTTCGGCAGCGCCCTGCTGCTCAAACCGCTGACGTTCATGAACCGCAGCGGAGCGGAAATCCAGGCGGCCCTGACCAGGCAGCGGCTCCGCCCGGAAAACCTGCTCGTCGTCCATGACGACGTCGACCTCGACACGGGCCGGCTCCGCTTCCGTTTCGGCGGCAGTTCGGGCGGTCAGCGCGGCGTTCAGGACACGATCAACCGGGCAGGCCGTGACTTCTGGCGGCTGAAGCTCGGCATCGGCCGGGCACCCGCGGACCGGGAAACAGCCGACTGGGTCCTGAGCCGTTTCCGTGACGAGGAAGCCGGACTGCTCGAAGAAATGGTTGCCGCTGCCGCCGATGCCGTGGAAACGGCCCTGCGTGACGGTCCCGAACACGCCGCCAACCGCTACAGCGGCTTTCAGGCCGGCGGCTCCCGCAGCTGAGCCCTGCGGCAGTTCAGCTGCGGCCCGGTTCAGCTGCCGGTTACTTCCTCGAGGCTGCCGCGCAGCTGTTCCAGCAGCGCGGTGTTTTCCGCGTGCCGCTTCCGTTCTTCGGCGACGACGTCCGCCGGCGCTTTGCTCAGGAATCCTTCGTTGGCGAGTTTGCGGCCCGCCTGTTCCACTTCTTTTTCAACCTGCTTCAGACGCCGTTCCTGACGGGCTTTCCACTCGGCCAGGTCGACGAGGCCGGACAGTGGGAGTTTCAGCTCCGCTCCGTTCAGCGGCTGCGTCAGGACCGGACCGTCCGGCTCCCCGGCGGCGGTCTCCGCCCGGGCGAGCACTTCCAGGATGCCGGCGCTGTCCAGCAGCACCCCGGCGGCTGTGCCGCTCACGTGGACGGAAACGGCCTGCCGCGGATCGAGTCCGGCTTCCGCCCGCAGGTTGCGTACCGCGCCGACCGCTTCTTCGAGGAGTGCAAACGAGCGTTCCGCTTCCGGGTCGGTCCGGGAGCCATCCGCTTCCGGCCAGCGGTCCTCCGCCAGCTGCGCACCCGAATGGCCGAGCGCTTCCCACAGTTCGCTGGTGATGAACGGCATGAACGGGTGCAGCAGCCGCAGGATTTCCTCGAGCACGTGCCGCAGCACCGCGGCCGTCTGCGTGCTGCCCCGGCGCAGGGCGGGCTTGCTCGCTTCCAGGTACCAGTCGCAGAATTCGCTCCACACGAACTCGTAGGCAACCCGGGCAGCCTGGCCGATGTCGTAGTTTTCCAGGTGTTCCGTCACCGCTGTTACCGCTGCAGTCAGGCGGCTCATGATCCAGCGGTCGGGCAGAGCCAGGACCTCCCGGTCCGGCAGGCGGCCGCCTGCGGCCCCGTCTGCCTCCAGGTTCATGAGGGCGAAGCGCGTGGCGTTCCACAGTTTGTTCGTGAAGTTGCGGCCCATCTCGACCCGCCGGTCGTCCCAGTGGATGTCCTGCCCGTGGGTGGACATGTGGCACAGCGCGAAGCGGAGGGCGTCGGCGCCGTACCGGTCGATCACTTCGATCGGGTCGATGCCGTTCCCGCGGCTTTTGGACATCTTGCGGCCTTCGCTGTCGAGGATGAGTCCGTGCAGCAGGACATCCGCAAACGGGGCGCGGCCGGTCAGCTCGAAGGCGGCAATCTGCATGCGGGCAACCCAGAAGAACAGGATGTCGTACCCCGTGACGAGCGTCGAGGTGGGGTAGAATCGCTGGAAGTCCTCCGCAGTGGTGTCGGGCCAGCCCAGCGTGGAAAAGGGCCAGAGGTTGCTGGAAAACCACGTGTCGAACACGTCCGGATCCCGGGTCAGTTCCAGGCCGGCGTTGCGGGGATCAGCGGTCGGGTCGAGGTCCGGGTCGTCGGCCGGCGGCACGAAGATGTTGCCGTCGGCGTCGTACCAGGCCGGGATGCGGTGACCCCACCACAGCTGCCGGGAAATGTTCCACGGCTTGAGCTTGCCGAGCCAGTCCGCGTTCACTTTCGTGTAGCGTTCCGGGTGGAGTTTCATCTCCCCCGCCTCGAGGGCCGCGAGCGCCCGGCCTGCCGCTTCGCCCGTGTCGTAAAACCACTGCAGCGACACGAGCGGTTCGACCGGTTCGTCGGTGCGTTCGCTCAGTCCGAGCGACACGGTGTGGTCCTTCACTTCCACGAGCGCTCCGGCTGCTTCGAGCGCTTCGACGACGAGCGGGCGCGCTTCAAAGCGGTCGAGTCCCCGGAACTGTCCGGGGACTAAGTCGCCGCTCAGGTTCGCGTGCAGGTCCAGCACTGCCGGTGCCGGCAGGCCGTGCCGTTCGCCGATGTCGAAGTCGGTCGGGTCGTGCGCGGGAGTTATTTTCAGGGCCCCGGTACCGAAGTCCTGTTCGACGTCCTCATCGGCGATCACGGGAATCCAGCGGTCGGTGAGCGGGATGCGCGCCTTCCGGCCCACGAGGTCCTGATAGCGGCTGTCTTCCGGGTGGACGGCGATCGCCACGTCGGCGAATATCGTTTCCGGCCGTACGGTCGCGATGTCGATGCTGTTTCCGTCCCCGAGTTCGTAGGCGAGTGTCCAGATGCTGGCCTGGCGTTCTTCGCGCCGCACTTCGAGGTCCGACAGCGTCGTCTGGCTGACCGGGTCCCAGTTCACCATGCGTTCGCTGCGGAATATTTTTCCTTCGTGGTACAGCTTCACGAACTGGTGCCTCACCGCCCGGCTCAGGTCCGGGTCCATCGTGAACCGCTCCCGGCTCCAGTCAGCGGCGACCCCGAGCCGCTGCAGCTGCTTAAGGATCGCCCCGCCGGACTCTTCCTTCCACTCCCACACCCGCTCCAGGAATTTTTCCCGGCCCAGGTCGAAACGGGTGAGGCCTTCGGCACTCAGTTCCCGCTCCACGACGATCTGGGTGGCGATGCCGGCGTGGTCCGTGCCCGGCTGGAACAGGGCTTCGTAACCCTGCAGCCTGCGGAAGCGGATCAGTGCGTCGATGAGCGTGTTGTCGAACGCGTGCCCCAGGTGGAGGTCGCCGGTGACGTTCGGCGGTGGCATGACAATCGTGTAGGGCGGCCTGTCGGACCCGGCGTCGGCCCTGAGCGGCGTTTCCGCCCAGCGGCGCAGCCACCGTTGTTCAACCGCGGCCGGATCGTACGCTCCGGCCAGGGATTCCGGGCCGCGGCCGTCGTTTCTGCTGTCTTCCGTCATGCTGCTGAGACCTCCAAGTCGGTACCCAGCTTATAGCAGCAGCATGGCGTCTAGCCACCCATGACGGGCAGCGTCATCTGTGACTGCTCGGAAATACGGGCCGCGAGCCGGCGGGCAGCGAGCCGCAGTTCCCGGCTGGCGGAGTTGGCGGGATCCGCCACGACCAGGGGCGCTCCCCCGTCCCCTGATTCCCGCAGCTCGGTGCGCACCGGGATGCGTCCCAGCACGGGGATGCGTTCCGCCTCCGCGAAGGCGGCAGCGCCACCTTCCCCGAAAATGTGGTCACGGGTTCCGTCGGGCAGCTCGTAGTAGCTCATGTTTTCGACGAGGCCGAGTACGGGTATGTGGGTTTTCCTGAGCATCGTATGGGCCCGGCGCACGTCGAGCATCGCCACTTCCTGCGGCGTGGTGACGAGCAGGGCTCCGCTCAGGGTCGTGAGCTGCCCGAGCGACAGCTGCACGTCACCCGTGCCGGGCGGCATGTCCACGATCATGTAGTCGAGTTCGCCCCAGAGGGTCTGCTTCAGCATCTGGGTCAGCGTGCCGTGCAGGATCGGGCCGCGCCACGTGAGCGCCTGGCCGTCCTCGACGAGGTTCGCTATGGAAATGATGCGGAGTCCGTGGGAGGAGAGCGGCATGATGCGCTTCTCATCGTCAGCCATGAGGCGCTTGCCTTCCACGTCGAACATGCGCGCCTGGCTCGGCCCGTAAATGTCCGCGTCGAGCAGGCCGACGCTTGCCCCCTCCCGGGCGAGCGAAGCGGCGATGTTGGCTGCCACGGTGGACTTGCCGACCCCGCCCTTGCCGGATCCGACACTGACGATGTGGCCGACGCCGGGGAGCGGCTCCTGGGCCGGCGGTCTGAACAGGGGGCTGAACGTCACGTCGAGGCTGTCAGCGGCGACGGTGCCGGCCAGTGCCTGCCGGATTTCCCGTTCGACCTGTCCGCGGTGCGGCCAGCCTTCCACGACCGTGGTGACGGTCACTGCTGCACGGTCCCCTTCAACCCGGACGCCACCGATCATGTCCAGACTCACCAGATCGTCGTGCAGTTCAGGGTCCTGCACCTGCGCCAGTGCCGTCCTGATCTCGTTTTCAAGGTTGCTTTTCATCTGCCCGCAGCGTACAGCAGCGCCGCTTGGCCGCACAAGCGGCCTCATTACCGGCCCGGCCCGGCAAGCTATAATCTGCAGTTGATGACGGACGACCTGAAAGCCCGGCACGGAGCACCTGCGGCAGCCTGCGCAGCAGGCACAGAGTGACGGCCCGCACCCGCTACCAGGCACAGGAGCCGTACGCGGACCGGGCCGGCGTAAAAACGTTCCGGGGCGTGGATCCCGTCACGGGACTTCCGGTGCTCATCTACCGGTTCACCGGCAGCGCCGGGCGGGAACTCCTGCGGCTCGACAGTGAATTCATTCCCCGGCCGCTCGGCTGGCGTGATGACGGCGACGAAGGCGTGCTCGTGGTCGCCTGGAGCAGCGCCTACGTTCCGCTCGAAGGTCCGCTCGACAACGCGCAGCTGCTCGAGGCGGCCCGCGCGCTGGCCGCGGCTGCCGCCGGCGGCGTCACTCATGGTGACCTGCGTCCGGAACGGTTCCTGCAGGCGGGCGATTCGCTCGTCATCGAAGGTTTCGGGGTGCCCTGGCACGGCCCGGACGGCAGCCCGGAGGCGGACGTGCCCGCCTGGATCAGGAGTGTCCGGGAGCTCGGACATGCGGGCAGTCCCGGCGTGGAGGAACTGTTCAGCACACTCCTCGAAGACGAAACGGCCGATGCGGTCCGGCTGCACGCCCGGCTGACCGACGTTCTCCTGCGTTCCGCCCCGGCGGCACCCGCAGCAGCGGAAGACAATGCCGGCACGGCCGTGCCGGAAGACGGGCCCGGACAGAGCCCGGAGCCGGCCGCACCCGGACCGGAATCCGCTGACGGCAGCGGCGCCACCGGCCGGGAGCAGGGGCATTTCGTTCCCCGCAGCACCTTCGCCAGTGAAAACTTTTCGGCTGCCCGTCCCGCGCCGGACGGCCCGGAACCCGCCGCCGCTCCGGAGCCCGCCGCAGGACGACCACCCGAACGGCGCTACCGCCGCATCGTGATGATTGCGGTGCTCGCGGTTCTCGGCATCGTCCTCGCCGTGCTGCTGCGCATCCCCGACAGCGGGGCCGCCGCTCCGAAACCTGCCGCGGCGTCGCGTGACATCACCTACGTCATCGAAGTGCTCGTCGAACCCGGCGATCTGCCCCCGGTGAACCTTTATGTGGTGGAAAGTCCGGCGCAGTCCAACCTGCTGCCGGGCAGCGTCCGCGGCACCGCACCGCGCCGCATCGCGCTCGATCCCGGCGACTGGGTGTTCGAGGGCCGGTTCCAGGGCCGCGTTTCCGAGCCCGTCAGCATCCGCATCCCCGAAGACCGCTTGAGCTCCGTGACGATCCGCATTCCCCCGGCCGGGGAACCCGCCGCGGACTGAGAGCATTCCAGTGGCCGTATTTTCACGCCGGAACAGGGGGCCGGACCGGTGAGTTTCTGGCTCATCAAATCCAGACCGTCAGCATTTTCCTGGGCGGACTTGGAAGCAGCCCCGGCCCGGACCACCGCGTGGGCGGGAGTGCGGAACTACCAGGCGCGCAACTTCATGCGCGACCGGATGAAGCCGGGCGATCCGGTGCTTTTCTACCACTCGCAGATCCCGAAACCCGCAGTGATCGGCCTGGCTGAAGTGGCGAGTGAAAGTTATCCGGATCCGACGCAGTTCGACCCCGGCCACCGGCGTTACGACCCGACGGCGGCGGTCGCCGAGCCGCGCTGGTACCTGGTGGAGATCAGGGCCGTACGGCAGCTGGAGCGGCCGGTCCTGCTGCGGGAGCTCAGGGAACAGCCCGAACTCGAAGGCATGGATCTGCTGCGGCAGCGGAGCCGCCTGAGCGTGCAGCCGGTACCGCCCGCAGCGTTCCTGCGCGTACTGCAGCTGGCCGGCAGCGACGCCGGCGGAGTATCATGAGGCATGCAGACCGGAAGGCGGCGGCATGTACTGAACCTGGTTGCCCAGGTTTACATCGCTACTGTGAAACCCGTGGCGTCCGCCCGGGTGGCTGACAGGCTGGCGGTAAGCAGTGCCACGATCCGGAATGATTTCGCTGCGCTCGAGGAAGAGGGCCTGCTCCTGCGCGAACACGCTTCCTCCGGCAGGATTCCGTCGCCGGAAGGACTTGCCGTGTACGCCAGCAGTTTCATTCCGCCTGCCGGACTGACCCCGCGGCAGCGTCTTTTCATACGGTCACGCGTCGGTGACGCCCACGGTGAGGAACTGCTGCAGGCGGCCGGCCGGGTCGCCGCGGAACTGTCCGGCTACGCGGTTGCCGTGCGCCTGCTGCCGGACGATTCACTGCGCGCCCTGCAGCTGCACCTGAGCATGCTGCCGGGCACCAGGCTGCTGCTGGTGGCCGTACTGGAAAACGGCCTGGTGCGGCAGCAGGCGTTTGAGCTTCAGCCGGCCCCGTCGCGCGCCACAGTCGCGGAAGCCGAAGAGATCATGCGGCAGCTGCCCGTGCCGGTGGCGCTGCTCGGCCCCGCCCTCGCCGAACGTGCGGCCGCGCTGCACGGTGACCTCCGCCGGCTGCTGCTCGGACTGGCGGAAGCCATGCCGGCACTCACTCCGACCCTCACCTTTTCCTACGGTCTCGGGAACCTCCTGAAGGAACCGGAGGCGCACGACCCTGCGTTCCTGGAAAACGCCATGCGGGAACTGGAAACTGCGGACTGGCCGGATGCGGGCTCCGGGAAGCTCGCCTTCAGCCTCGACGGGGCCACCGCCCGGGTCCGGACGGTACTTCCGTTCAGCCGCCTGAATGCCGAACTCAGCCTCGTGGGCCCGGCACGGATGCGTTACCCTGAGGCATTCCGCATTGCGGGGGGACTGGCGGAAACACTGGCCGGCGTACGGAACCGACCGGCAAGCTGATTTTTCACAGCCTTCCCCATGCGCAGCAAACTAGAGTGGGTAACGGTGCCTGACAGAATGGACAATCCGGTGTACTCCGCAGCCAGGCGGGGTCTGGAACAGCTCGTGTCACCTGCAGCTGCTGCCAGCCTCCTGGAACTGACGCTGTTCAGCGCCGGCCTGGAGCCGGCGACAGTGTCCGCCGGGGAAATGCGGCAGCTGCTGCGCGGTCCCGTGCTCACGGAACTCCGCCATGTGCTGCCGGAATCCGTCCTCGGCCGGGCTCTCAGCGGCCTGGCCGCGGACCTGCCGGAACCGGCTGCGGCGCCGGCGGCAGTCAGCGCTGACCGCGCTGCAGGTCCGGACCCGCAGCGGCCGGCGGTCCGGGAACGCCGGCCGACGGTGACGAGCGGCGTGCGGACCGACCTTCCGGAACTGCGTCCGCCGAGCCGGGCCGAACTGGAAGCGGCCGTGCTGCGCCTGGCGGCTGCTGACGGGGTAAATCTCGTCGTCGCCGTCCGCAGCGACGGCGAACCCGTGCTCCACCGCGGCAGCGGTGACGTGGCCCGGCTCGCCCGCCTGGGCCGGCTGGCGCTCACGCTCCTGAACCGCGGGGATTCCGTCCGCTTCAGTCTTTTCACTTTCAGTGGAACGTCCCTGCTCCTGTTTCCCTGGGCGGACGATGCGCTGCTTCTTGCCGGCACCGGGGAACTCAACGTGGGCAGCGCCGTGGCAACATTCAACGAAACCGTACTGTACCGGGAGGATACATGAGACGTGTTGTAAGCCTGACTGTCATTTTTGTGCTGGGGGCAGTTTTCGCCCAGGGCCGGCTGCTTCCGGACGAG
>Ga0079226_10004172_pt1 | contig 11036 bp, 10 predicted proteins | sample Poulit2014_FD_76345 | JGI IMG/M metagenome (GOLD analysis project Ga0079226, IMG submission 76345) | Agricultural soil microbial communities from Georgia to study Nitrogen management - Poultry litter 2014 | ecosystem: Environmental > Terrestrial > Soil > Agricultural land | place: USA: Georgia...
CGATTCCTTCATCCACCAACTGCTTTAAGCGGCGCTTGCTGGTTACCGTGTAGTTAAGGTTAAGGCGCGCAAACTCATACTGCCGCGGGCGGCTGGGAAATTCATGCAAACCTTCTAAGCTATCAAGCACCCAATCATACAAGGGGCGATGCGCTTCAAACTCAAGGGTACACAAGCTATGGGTGATGCCCTCAATGGCATCAGAAATGGGGTGGGTAAAATCATACATGGGATAAATGCACCACTTATCACCGGTTTGATGATGGGGCACATTTAGCACACGGTATAAAATTGGGTCGCGCAAGTTCATGTTGGGTGACGCCATGTCGATCTTGGCACGTAGCACCGCTTTGCCCGGTTCAAACTTGCCAGCACGCATGTCTTCAAACAATTGCTGATTTTCTTCCACGGAGCGATCACGGTAAGGGCTATTGCGCCCTGGTGTGGTAAAATTACCGCGATATTCAGCGATATCTTCAGGGCTTTGGTTATCCACATAAGCCAAGCCAGCATCAATCAGCTTAACGGCACATTCATACAGTTCATCAAAATAATCTGAAGCGTAGCGCACAGGGCCGTCCCACTCGCCACCCAGCCAACGCACGTTATCCTTAATGGATTCCACGTATTCTAAGGATTCATTGCTGGGGTTGGTGTCATCAAAACGCAGATGACAGTCCCCTTGATAATCGCGGGCAATATTAAAATTCAAGCAAATGGATTTGGCGTGCCCCACATGCAAGTAGCCATTGGGCTCAGGTGGAAAACGGGTAATGATTTTAGTGTGCTTACCTTCGGCAATATCTTTATCAATGATTTGGCGAATAAAATTAGTGGGGGTATCCACGCGCTCTGTCATAGCTTTCTATAATCCTGTGAAAATAGCGTCAAAAACTGGTGGGTTAAGATACCAGTTTCTCGTTAAAGTCGGCATTTTATGCCTTGATGTGACAAAATAAACAATCAAGGCGCCAGCGTCACCCTCAAACGGCGGTTTTATGACCAATAATATTCCCGTTTTCGGTTGCGCTAGTGTACAGTGCACGCCTTGGCAATCAAAGCTTGGAGGACTCCCCGTTGAAAGTACAACTGAATACCACTTATGGCGACATCGTTATCGAGCTAGATACTGAAAAAGCGCCCATTACTGCTAATAACTTTGCGCAATACGTAAAAGATGGTTTTTACGATGGCACTATTTTTCACCGTGTGATCAGCAACTTTATGATCCAAGGCGGTGGCTTTGACGAAGAGATGGATCAAAAACCCACTCGCGACCCTATTCAAAACGAGGCGGGTAATGGCCTATCCAACACTGTTGGCACCCTTGCCATGGCACGCACCAGCGATCCACACTCTGCTTCTGCACAGTTTTTTATTAATGTCTCTGATAACCACTTTTTAGATAAAGAGCGCAGCCAAGACGGTTGGGGTTATGCTGTATTTGGCCGTGTGGTAGAAGGCATGAATGTGGTAGAAAAGATCAAAGGCGTGCCCACAGGCAGCCACGGCTTCCACCAAGATGTGCCCCGCGAAGCGGTGATTATTGAAAAAGCCACACTGATTGATGGCTAAGTAACAACACTCCACAGCCGCAACCTTTGCGGCTGTTTTCTTCAATAAACAATTTCTTTGAATGCCATGAAAAAACTATTATTTGCCACCCTACTTATTTTCGCGTCACACCTTGCTTTTGCTGACACTGTCCGCGTTTTAATCAGCACCTCAGAGGGCGATATTGAAGCTGAGCTGTTTGCAAAAGATGCCCCTATTTCTGTAGAAAACTTTTTACGCTACGCCGATGAAGGCTGGTATGAGAACACTATCTTTCACCGTGTCATCCCTGGCTTTATGATTCAGGGCGGCGGTTTTACCACCAATCACCAACGCAAGAAAACCTATTCCCCCATTCAAAACGAAGCGCAAAATGGGTTAAAAAACACGCGCGGCACGCTTGCCATGGCGCGTACCAATGACCCACATTCGGCCACTAGCCAGTTTTTTATTAACACTGTGGATAACGACTCCCTTAACCACACCCATACGGGCCACCCCGCCAGCTGGGGCTATGCGGTGTTCGGCAAAGTTACCCAAGGCATGGACGTGGTAGATGCCATTAGTACTACTCCCACAGGCCGTGCGGCCCTAAGTGGCTACCCTGCACCTGATGTGCCCAAGACTCCTGTTATCATCAACAGCATTACCCGTATCGATGCCGCTGAGTAAATAAACCCCATGAGCTATATTCTTTTTATCTCAGATTTACACCTTGATGAAAGCCGCCCTGAGCACCTGCAAGCGCTAAAGGAGCTACTGCAAGAACACGCTGGCAAATGCGATGCGCTCTATGTGCTTGGCGATCTCTTTGAAACCTGGATTGGCGATGATGATGACAGCGAGTTCAACCTTACTGCCATAGCGGCTTTCCGCGCCTTTAGTGATGCGGGCAGCCAACTTTATTTTATGCACGGTAATCGGGACTTTTTGCTAGGCAATGATTTTGCCTGTGCCGCAGGCGGCGAGTTGCTAGACGAAGGCACTGTGGTGGATTTATACGGCACCCCCACTTTGCTCATGCACGGCGATAGCCTCTGCACCAACGATGAAAAATACATGGCGTTTCGCGCCCAAGTGCGCAACCCCAAATGGCAACAAATGATGCTAGCCAAGCCGTTGCAAGAAAGACGCATGATTGCGCAAATGATGCGCATGCAAAGCGCGCAAAGCAACGCCAACAAGGCCAGCAACATTATGGACGTTACCCCCGAAGAAGTAGTGCACGAAATGGAAGCCAACGGGGTAAAGCAATTAATCCATGGCCATACTCACAGGCCAAATGTGCACGAGGTGTCTTTAAGCACGGGCACAGGCCAACGTTGGGTGCTCGGGGATTGGGGCGACTATGGCTGGCAAATTCTTATTAGGCCTAATGCCCCTTTTGCTCTTGAACGCTTCCCCATTACGCCATAATTAGCTCAACCTGCGTAGCTTGTGTTCCAACTGTGGGCACAAGCTGCTGCGCGCCAGCGTAACGAAACACAAAACGCTGTTTTCCTAACTCACTCTCCAATTCTAAGGTTAATCGACGCCCACGAATGGTGGCAGATAAGAGTTTAATGGTTTCGCCATCCATCCATGCCTTGCCCACCAGCTTTTGAAAACGCTGATCAAGCGCCACTTCAAAACGGTGTTCGCCTTGATACCATTGCCAGCGCCCGCTCACTGGCGCGGGCACCACCCACTTATACAATCCCAATCCCCCTGCCTCAATGGTTTTATCGGGTTGCCACTGGCCAAGGTTAAATGAATGGCTCAAAATCCGCGCACCAGGTGTTAGCTGCTGTAATAAACGGCTTTTTAGCGCCACATGCACATCGGGCAGCAAATACAAAGTCACCACTGTGGCAGGGCTCACATTGGTTTCAAACAAATCTTCTTCACGGAACTCAACCTTATGCTCAACCCCTGCAAAACTCGCTAACTCACGGCTTTCACGCAAACGCTGTGGGTCCAACTCTATTCCCACGCCACGGGCCCCAAACTCAGAAGCGGCTAGCACGACAATACTGCCATCACCGCTGCCAAGATCATAAAGCACATCGTTTTCATTCACTTGCCCAAGCTCTAACAAGGCTCGCGCCATGGCTTCATCCGTGGGCATAAACGGGGCCACTAACGCCAAATCCGGATTATCGAACTCATCAAAGTACACTGCATCTCCTTAATATGCCTTGGGGCAATTATGCTTGTTGCCGTCGTGGCTTAATGTAATATGTGCGCTTTCCTATAGTCTGACAGGTTTAGGTGTGACATGGCCGCCACTTTGCACGTTTCCCAGCGGGCGCTCAACCGCAAGGATTTCCATGTATTGAGTTTAGCCGCTCTTGGTGGCGCCTTAGAGTTCTACGATTTTATTATTTTTGTATTTTTCGCCAGTGTGCTCGGGCCCTTATTTTTCCCCCCTGAAATGCCTGAGTGGCTGGTGATGATACAGACTTTTGGCATTTTTGCTGCAGGATACTTGGTGCGCCCCGTTGGAGGCATCATCATGGCCCACTTTGGCGACCGAGTTGGCCGCAAGCGCATGTTCGCCCTCTCAGTGTTTATCATGTCGGCGGCAACACTGGGCATGGCGTTATTACCCACGTATGCACACATTGGCGCCGCCGCTCCCATACTGCTCATTCTATTGCGCATGCTTCAAGGAGCTGCCATTGGTGGTGAAGTGCCAGGAGCCTGGACTTTTGTGGCTGAACATGTGCCAGCTAACCGCGTGGGCATGGCCACAGGCTTTTTATGTTCTGGGCTCACTTTGGGTATTTTAATTGGCTCCTTGGTGGCGGCGGGTATTAATTGGGTGTTTAGCCCTGAGGAAGTGAAACACTTTGCGTGGCGTATTCCTTTTTTGCTCGGTGGCGTCTTTGGATTGATTGGTGTGTACTTGCGCCGCTTCTTAAGCGAAACGCCTGTATTTATGGCCATGAAAGCAGCACAACAAGAGCGCAACATGCTGCCCGTTAAAGAAGTACTCGCGGAGCATCGCCATGGGGTTATTATTTCAGCACTGCTTACTTGGGTGCTGTCTGCCGGCATTATGGTCACCACCTTAATGACCGCCACTTTCTTGGAAAAGCTCTATGGCTATACGCCACTAGAAGCCTTACTCGCCAATGCGTTCGGTACCTTATTTTTATTGTTTAGCTGCGTTATTGGCGGCGCGCTCGTGGACCGCTATGGCAGCGCGCGCTTCTTTATGGTGGCAGGGCTTTTATTTGCCTTGGTGACCTTCCTCTTCTACCAGTATGCAGGTGTCTCTTTACCGGTACTGTTTGGGCTTTACGCCCTCATGGGCACAGTGGTGGGCATTGTGGGCGGTGTGCCCTATGTGATGGTGCGCGCTTTTCCTGCACCGGTGCGCTTCTCGGGTATTTCCCTTTCCTACAATGTGGCCTATGCCGTGTTTGGTGGCTTAACCCCCTTAGTGGTGACCACTTTAATGGTGGCCAACCCCATGGCACCGGCTTGGTACCTTGTGTTTATTGGATTACTGGCAAGTGCCACTGGCCTGTATCTTTTTAAGCACGGACACAAAGTGGAAGGGGAAATTGGCTTACACTAGACTGTCGGCACACCCGAGTGGAATCGAAATGTTGTGCTTGGGCCTTCCACCAGCTTGCGCTCTTCGGCCAAGAAGAACTGTACCCGTGCGCTAATATCCTCTTCAGCATAGAGCTGTGCCAAATGCAGGTAATCCTCAAAATGGCGCGCTTCGCTTTTGAGCAAATAACGATAATAACGCCCTAACTCTTCATCCACCATGGGGGCAAGGGCTGCAAAGCGCTCGCAAGATCTCGCCTCGATAATGCCGCCCACAATCAAAATATCCACCAAACGGGCAGGTTCATAGGTGCGCACATGTTGGCGCAACTTGCCCGCATAATCCGATGGCACCAAGTGGCCAAACGTTACCCCGCGTTCGTTCATAATTTTTAGCACCTGCTCAAAATGCAGCAGCTCCTCACGGGCAAGCTGGCTAAGCATAGTCAGCAACTCCTGCTTATCCGCGTACTTGAACATCAGATTAATGGCAGTGGAAGCGGCTTTCTTTTCACAATGAGCGTGGTCGATAAGTAAGATATCTGGGTGCTCAAGCGCCCACTGCAACCACGCCTTGGGGGTTGGGCAATGCAAGAAGCTACGAATAGGAGTTAAATCCACCTGACTCATTAAATTATCCTTATAGCCGACGATAAGTGCGGCGAAAGTATACCTAAGCGCAACGAACAGGCATAATTTGCCGCATTTACTTGCAATGCCAAAACCAAATGACTGATTCGCTTTCTTTTTCTGAAAAACTCAAAAGTGCCCTAGCCTTTAATGCTTTGCGTGGGGTGGCGTCGCTTTCTTTACGTGCAAACCATGGAGTGGCTCGTAAAGTGGCAGGCTTAATGAACTTGTTTCCTAACCGCACTCGTGATGTGGCACGCACCAATATTGCTTTGTGCTTTCCTCATCTTACCGAGCAAGAACAGCAAAAATTAGCCTATGCGAGCTTGGTGGAAGCTGCCAAAGGCAGTGCGGAAATGGGCTGGTTTTGGTTCAACCCCGACAAAGCGCTAAACATGGTAAAGCAAGTGAGCGGCGACGAGCCCTTGCGTGACACCCTTGCTGCCAATGAACCCGCTATTATCCTAGCGCCCCATTTGGGTGCCTTTGAGGTATTAAATTTTTGGGTGAGCAGCCACTTTGAGCTTCATGTAATGTACAAGCCCGCCAAAATTAAGGCGGTGGATGAACTCATGCTCAAAGGTCGCGAGCACTTTGGCGCGCACCTCTACCCCACCACGCCAAGAGGTGTGGTGGGGCTAATTCGTCGATTGAAAAAAGGCGGCGTGATTACCGCTATTCTGCCTGATCAAACTCCAGACGAGGGCAGCGGCGTATTTGCCCCTTTTTATAATATCCCCGCTTACACTGGCACTCTTGGTCCGCGCATGGCGCAACAATCTAAGGCACGAGTGTTTATGGGTTGGGCGGAACGCTTACCTAACGCTCAGGGCTACCACATCCATTTCAGTGAGCCTGACAGCGCCATCTACGATGAAGACCTGGCGGTAGCCGCCACTGCCATGAACCGCACTATCGAGGGCATGATAGCGCAAGCGCCCACGCAATATATGTGGGGCTATAAGCGGTTTCGCCGTGCCACAGAAGGCCACCCCAATCCTTATCAATAAAAAAAGCCAGCAGTAGCGCTGGCTTTACAATGAGCTCAAACTTATTTCGTTAGCTGCACTGCTGTTTTTGCTACCAACTCACCTTGGTGACGTGCGATAGCAAGTTCTGCTTCTGTGGGTTGGCGCGAACCATCAGCACCCGCCACTGTGGTAGCACCATAAGGGGTACCGCCGTTGACCTCAGAAATATCGCCCAAGTTCGGGTGTGTATACCCCAAAGGCAGCAACAGCATGCCGTGGTGCGCAAGTGTGGTCCAAGTAGACATAATGGTCATTTCTTGGCCACCCTTGGTGCCCGTGGAGGCAAACACACTTCCTACTTTGCCCGCTAAAGCACCTTGTACCCATAAGCCGCCAGTTTGATCTAGGAAATTACGCATTTGCGCAGACATATTGCCAAAACGTGTGGGCACACCAAAAATAATGGCATCGTAATCGGCAAGCTCTTCTGGGCTCGCCACAGGTGCCGCTTGCTCCGTTTTACCGCCTGCTTGTTTGAATAAGTCCTCAGGCATGGTTTCGGGAACCCGCTTAATCACCACTTCAGCACCGGGAACTTGCTGAACGCCTGCAGCGATAGCTTGCGCCATGGTTTCAATGTGGCCATACATGGAGTGATACAACACTAATACTTTAGCCATTAACTACCTCGTCTTATTTATTGAATGTATTGCAGCGCTGCTCAACCCTAACGCTTGCTGTGTACCGATATTGAAAGCAAGTGTAGTGAACTCTTTGCTAGAGAAAAACAAGCGAAAACTCAACACATTGTTGCATTTTAATCAACAATAATCGCACTCTTGCTGCATTTGACTTATATCCTTTAAAAGCGAGCCATAACCAACAAGCGCCTATCAGCAGCAAAGGGGCTCACCCTCTTTCGCCCTATGGGGCAATCAGGTATACTCCACCCACCGAAAAATAAGGAATTCACCCCTTACCTTTGTCTCATTTATGAGATCAAAACACCGACAGAAACGAGGGACATCTAGTGTTAGAAGCCTATCGCAAACATGCAGAAGAACGTGCCGCTCTTGGCGTTCCGGCCAAACCGCTGAATGAACAGCAAGTGGCCGACCTGGTTGAACTTCTTAAAAACCCACCTAAGGGTGAAGAAGATTTCTTGATCGAGCTATTTACCAAGCGCATTCCACCCGGTGTGGACCAAGCCGCTTATGTAAAAGCGGCTTTCCTTGCGGACCTCGCTAAAGGCGAAGCCACCTCTCCATTAATCGACCGTGCAGAAGCCACTCGTTTACTTGGCACCATGCAAGGCGGTTACAACGTTGAGCCATTAATCCAGCTTTTAGATGATAATGCACTAGCACAAATCGCCGCTGACGCGCTTAAGCACACCTTGCTTGTGTTTGACGCCTTCCACGATGTGGAAGAAAAAGCCAAAGCGGGCAACAAGTTTGCCCAAGAAGTATTGCAATCTTGGGCCGATGCTGAGTGGTTTACTGAGCGTCAGGAAGTTCCTGAAAAGCTCACCATCACTGTGTTTAAAGTGACTGGCGAAACCAACACTGACGACCTCTCCCCTGCGCAAGACGCGTGGAGCCGCCCCGATATTCCTTTACACGCCAACGCCATGCTGAAAAACAGCCGCGATGGTATTACAGCGGATAAAGAAGGCGAGCTCGGCCCCGTTTCTTTGCTTAAAGAACTCGAAGCAAAGGGCCACACCGTTGCTTACGTGGGCGACGTAGTAGGTACAGGTTCGAGCCGTAAATCCGCTACCAACTCTGTGCTTTGGTTTACCGGTGAAGATATTCCTTACGTGCCAAACAAGCGCGCGGGTGGTGTGTGTATTGGTGGCAAAATTGCCCCTATTTTCTACAACACCATGGAAGACTCTGGCGCCCTACCTTTCGAAGCCGATGTGTCTAACCTCAACATGGGCGATGTAGTGGATATCTTCCCCTACGAAGGAAAAATCACCAAGCACGGTACCGATGAGGTTCTTTCTACTTTCGAACTCAAATCACAAGTACTGCTTGACGAAGTTCAAGCTGGCGGCCGTATTAACTTAATTATTGGTCGTGGCTTAACCACAAAAGCGCGCGAATCTCTAGGCCTTGAGCCAAGCGAACTATTCCGCAAGCCAGAGCAACCTGCTGACACCGGCAAAGGCTACACCCTAGCGCAGAAGATGGTAGGTAAAGCCTGTGGTTTAGAAGGCGTTCGCCCTGGCATGTACTGCGAGCCGGTAATGACCACTGTGGGTTCACAAGATACCACTGGCCCTATGACCCGTGACGAGTTGAAAGACTTAGCTTGCCTTGGTTTCTCTGCGGACTTAGTCATGCAGTCTTTCTGTCACACCGCGGCATACCCCAAGCCTGTAGACGTTGAAACTCACCACACCCTGCCTGATTTCATCATGAACCGTGGTGGTGTGAGCTTGCGCCCTGGTGACGGTATTATCCACAGCTGGTTAAACCGCATGTTGCTCCCAGATACCGTTGGTACCGGTGGTGACTCCCACACTCGTTTCCCCATGGGTATTTCTTTCCCAGCGGGTTCTGGCCTTGTGGCGTTCGCCGCAGCCACAGGTGTAATGCCTTTGGATATGCCTGAATCTGTATTGGTGCGCTTCACTGGCGAAATGCAGCCAGGTATTACCTTGCGTGATCTCGTACACGCGATCCCTTACCAAGCGATTCAAGACGGCTTATTAACCGTTGAGAAAGCCGGTAAGATCAACGCCTTTAACGGCCGCGTACTTGAAATTGAAGGCCTTGAGCACCTCACCGTTGAACAAGCATTTGAGCTATCTGATGCCTCTGCTGAGCGTTCTGCTGCGGGTTGCACCATCACCCTAAGCGAAGAAAGCGTCACTGAATATCTCAAATCCAACATCACCTTGTTGAAGTGGATGATCTCCAACGGTTACGGCGATGCGCGCACCATCGAGCGCCGCATTGGCAAGATGGAAGAATGGTTAGAAAACCCAAGCCTCATGCGCGCAGATGCGGATGCTGAATACGCTGAAGTTATCGAAATCAACATGAGCGACATCAAAGAGCCTATCGTGTGCTGCCCCAACGACCCAGACGATGCCAAGCTATTGTCTGAAGTGGCTGGCGACACCATCGACGAAGTGTTCATTGGTTCGTGCATGACCAACATCGGCCACTTCCGTGCTGCAGGTAAGTTGCTTGAGCAAGTGGAAGGGGGTTCTTTAACTACCCGCTTGTGGATTGCTCCGCCGACCAAAATGGACCAGCAGCAGCTTTCCGATGAAGGCTACTACAACATCTATGGCCGTGCTGGTGCACGCACCGAGATGCCTGGCTGCTCGCTGTGCATGGGTAACCAAGCACGTGTGGCGCCGAAGAGCACAGTGGTATCTACTTCTACCCGTAACTTCCCTAACCGCTTAGGCCAAGGTGCAAACGTATACCTTGCTTCTGCAGAGTTAGCGGCAGTGGCAGCTGTAGAAGGCAAGCTACCTACCGTTGCTGAGTACATGAAGTACGCTGAGACAATCAACTCTATGTCTGGCGAAATCTACCGCTACTTGAACTTCGACCAAATGGAAGAGTATCAAGAGCAAGCGGACAGCGTAAAAATCGCCGTGGCGCAAGCTCACTAAGATTTAACGTTATCAAGAAGAGCCCGGTTTTTAAACCGGGCTTTTTTTTAGGCATTTTTCAGCAGATTTATTGTTTAGCATCTGCTTTATAGGCGTTCTCGTTGAATATCCATAATACGCGCATCCACACTGCTCTGAATCTTATTCTCTGTTTCATCGCATAAAGCATCTAATTCGCGTTGGCTTTTTGCCACCAGCACAAAAGACCATTCGCTGACATCATGGCTGTTTTGATTGCCACTTTCACACACGGCGATAGCAGGGTTGCGCCCTAGCCGCTCGTGTAAGCCGCCAATACGTTGGCGCTTTTCTTTTAATGAACGGCAGCCTGGCAGAGAGAATACAAAGGTAAGAATAGCAATGTGCATGTTTTTCTATTGAATTATTTAAGGAAGTTCAGCTTAGTAAGTTTCGGTAATAAACACAAAGCGTTAGATACTCTTTGGAATATCGCTCACGCGCAAGGCTTTAAAGCAACGTCAATAGGCCGCGGCATCGATGCGCGGCCTAGTAGTTACTACCACTACTCCGCTTGATTTAATCCCGCTTGCCAGAAATCAATTTCAAGGCGCGTGGCGTCGCGGAAAATTACCGACAACTCCTCAAAACGCTCCTGTGAAATATTGGCTAAACGCTTATCCAACCACGCCACTTCTTGCGCTGCTGCCTGCTGAAACTCCTCGGTTTCATACATGGCTAGC
>Ga0079226_10004173_pt1 | contig 11034 bp, 12 predicted proteins | sample Poulit2014_FD_76345 | JGI IMG/M metagenome (GOLD analysis project Ga0079226, IMG submission 76345) | Agricultural soil microbial communities from Georgia to study Nitrogen management - Poultry litter 2014 | ecosystem: Environmental > Terrestrial > Soil > Agricultural land | place: USA: Georgia...
ATCCTTTTTTAAGGATAATAAAAGCCAATTGAACGCGGGCTTAGGTTGCGCAAAGGTTAGTGCTTAGATTTATTGACGGATCTTAAATGGTATCCGCCTGCAAGAGATGCTTAAAGTCAATTTTTAATTCTACATAGCGACCAGATATTTGATTTTCAGATATTTGAATGGATAGTGCCTTGTTATTAGGAAAAGTGAATTTTTTAAATACGTAGATATTTCTAAACGTTTTTCGAAATGGTTGCTTTTTATAGAGTTGAAACTCAGGTTTAATATCTAAAATCTGCTCATTAGTAGCCTTCAGTCTTCGCTTATCTTTTATTTTAAATTGTATTTCTGATGTATCAAACGGGAGATTTGACTTGTTTTCAAAGGATATATCAAAAAACAGATAATCCCCTACAGCATAAATATTATTTAAAGTGGCATTAACGCCCGTATGTTTCGCAGACTTATTGGTGTTTTTAGTTTTTCGAGTTAGTAAGCCTAGTGCCATTTGTTTTAGCTCTGGGTGGCTGATAGAGATTCTCGGGAAATTCAAAGGTCTTTTATCAGAATCTTGGATCTCATGGCTAGTGATTGGATTTATGCTTTGCGCATTGTAATTAACTTCATATTGCGCATAAAAGGATTGCCCAGCAACAGTTACTAGGGCACTTTTATCTGCCGATAACCAGCTTGAATCACTGGGTGAATACTTAAGGCGGACCATATTATCCACGGGGATATCACCAGTAAAGTGGGTCGAAGAAATGTCTACGTACTGCACTGGTTCAGGTGAAATAATATGAATTGTTTCCTTACTTATGGTTAGGGATTTAATTGAGTTTATTTTTTGCGTCTGACTGTAACTAGCAAATAGTACGTTCATCATAATTAATAATAGAATTATCTTTTTCATCTTGATTTGGATTAGTGTAAAAAATTAGTTATTCCCATTCATTAGATATAGATGGGTGGAATATTTGAGTTTCGCTTTGTTTGCCCTTATATTTTTTGATATTGCACTGGTAGTAGACTGAAATGCCCTTTGCAGGGGAGATAATAAAAATCTTGAGGTATTATCAGAGGATTCAGTACTTAAATCAAAGCCTTGGACGCTAGTAGATCCAAAGCTTGTAGTGAGCTCTCGGAAATTGGAGTTAGGGACATATAACCCTTCTAACCCGTCGGTATCATAAATCTTGAGGTTTACCGGGTAGATTTCCCCGTGGTTATGAATTGAGTGAATATCTAGGTTTACGCGTTGTGCGCTAAAGCCTGTGGCGATGGCATAGACTTCGTGCCCTTTTTTTAATGCAATCTTATTATCAATAAATATATCCTCTAGTAATTTAATTCGTACGCGGCTACCTGGATAAATCGTTATTGACTCATCTATAATAGCTTTGATAAGGTTTGATTCCTTAGACTTGAAAATAGTGTTGAATCTTTTCTCAGTCCTGTTCTCTTTGCTAACGGTTTGACGGCTAGTAAAAAACTCTGTTTTCTTTTCTTCTCTCTGTTTTTCTTTCTCCTGTTTTAAAATCTCCGATTTATAGTCAGGATCACTAGCGCGCTGAAAGGAATCTAATAGCTCGAATTGTTTTCTCATTTGATCCAGCGGGTCTTCCTGGGGTGTATGCGCCTGAGCTGGCGACTCACTTATGTTTTGCTGTTGCTCAAGTAATTTTAGAGCTAGTGCCGTATTGCTATCACTTGTATAACTGTCATTTTCATTCTGGTTGAATGGTGAAAAGTTCATAGATTCTATATACTCCTTATCATCATACTGAGCCTCTGGAAAGCTATTGGAATTAAAAAGTTCATCTCCGCCTTCTAAAAGTTCAACCCCAGAGGCAGTGTTCTTATCATTAACAAAATAATCCTTATAAGCCGATAGTTTGTCTTTCAAGTTTTTATCTCGTTGATCTTCTGGTGTGCTACTAAGGTTAGCTTGAAGTGCATTGCTGTCTTCATCTTTTGATACTCGCTGCCCTTTATTATGACTTTGAATTGTGCTGTAAACAGCAATAATTAGAGGCAAAAGGAATAAAGGGAACAGGTATTTAGGATGTTTGAAATTTATATTTTTCATATTTATAAACATTTTATTGAGTTTGACTCTCAAGTAGCTCCTCTAACTTTAGGCTATGGTGAAAAAGTTGAAGGCTATCGTCATAAGTAAGCTTAGTCTTGCTGAGTATAGAGTCCATCGATTTTTTAATATTCAGTAGGGTTGCAGGTGTCGATAGTAAGTCAAAGGGTGAAGCGCCTGCTTCGAGCCGTGTAAAAGGTTGATCAACCTTGTCTTTGGAACTATGACTTTGACTCCAAATGGAATTGATAAAGTTTGCCATGCAGATGATAACTATAGTATACATCAGATATACCACCATGGCTATATTACCTTTTGAAAAGTTTCTTTTTACTTTCATAATATACTTTTTGAAACTTTTTGTAGGTTTTTGTTTTCCGTTGTCCTCCAGCTACTAATTAACAACCCATGGGGATTGTTTACACTCCTTGGAACAGACTTTAACGCCCCTTCAGTTATAAGGCTGCGTACAGTCGAGGAGGATGTTTTATCGATTTTTTGTTTTCCGTAATAAGTAAACCGATCATTTTCATGATCGATATATATGCTATCGGTTAGTAGGGTGATTACCGCTGAAGCGGAAAGTACTTGCATATAAAACCCCTTTTCTTTGAGGTTATTGTACTCCTGAATACCGGACTCGTCAATTAGGTACAGCGCTTTACTGATATTGTGCTCTATATACTCTTGATCGGGCGTTATAGTAAAAAAGAGCTGATGGAAATTATCGATGTGGGATTTGTACTCTAATTTTTTTATGTTTTCAAAACCAGTCCTTTTGCCACTTACTATGGTATCTTCTAAAAGGACATATACGTTCTCCTTATGCTCCTTGATTTGTTCTTTCGAGTGTTTTAATACCGAAACAGATATTACTATAGAAGATACTATGGCTCCTAAAGAGATAATAGTTGCTAGCCTAATTCGTTTTTCTATATTTTCAATGATCATGATTAAAGGGTTTAGAGAATAAAATTATTTGAATAATCTCGAAGCATTAAATGTAGAGGATATTCCTCTTTTAGCTTGAGATACCCCCTCGCTGACTCCCGATGAATTAACAATCCAGTTTGATATGCTTGGCACAGTAAACATAAGTGCTGCGGTTACTAAAAATGCAATAATCACTGTGCCAAAGGAAAGGACCCCATTGCTAGCAAGCCAGAGTAGCTTCTCACCTATATCTACCGCTGGGGTCCCATCTCTTGAGATAAGTTCTTTGTATTTCAGGATTTCTGATTTCATGGCATATTCAACGAATATTCCGCCTATATACATATTCATGCCTGCTATGACATGGTAGAAATTAATGGAAATAAATCGTGCTATCCATACTTGAAAAGAATCTCGGAATGATGGAAGGATAGAAAGAGCAACAGTTATTGGACCGAATATCAAAAGAATACCTGAAAAAACCACTTGAAACGCAAGGACAGCATAAAGAGCTATTCGTAATATCCAAAAAGCTATCGTCTCAATAAAACTTGTCATAAGGAGTTGCATTATGAACTTCATGCGATACTGAAATTGCTTTATTGGCGCACCTACCTCATTCCAAAATTCACGCATGGTATTAGTGAATGTATTTTCATCAATTTTTTCGGTCTCTCGCTGTGCTTGATCTGCCTCAGATGCCAGTACATAGATATTATCTACTAAGGCTTTTTGGTATTCATAACGTATAATTCTAAGGTCGGTTAGTAGCTCCTGCTGGCTTTCGTTTTTTTCATTTATATATTGAGCCATAAGTGAGATAGGGAAGGCAATCATAGAGCAGAATAATTTCCAGTTTAAAATGATTAGTAATAGCCCAAAGGGGCGAAGTAGTGGAAGTATTTCCCAGTTTCTATCGCCCGTAAGCATACCGTAGGATCTCCCTACAAAGAATATTAGTGTACATAGTCCTGCTAGAGCAATAGATATGTCGATAAATATATACCACTCTTCCCATACCATATCGTTCCAGCCGTCAAAAAAAGCACTAAACCAATCCTCGTATATCTTTACTCCTTGCGTATATTGGAGGGCATTTTTTACGGCTCCATCGGGGGCCTGCTCGTAGGCCTCTCCATCTATAGAAGTCTGTGCAAAGCTGGTAGCATTTCTTGCAAGAGCGGTCGTTATTAAGATAGAGAGCAAAAGTGCTTTTCGAAATTTAAATAAAGTTTCTTTACTCATTTCAGTCTTGCTTTGCTAATTACTTCTCGCATAATCTGCTGATTGGAAGAGCTTGTCCAGTCTCGCCAAGATATACGTATTGAGTCGGTAGTTTGGGTATGGTGATGTATTACTTGGAGCCGATCTGTACGCTTTGTGGCTTCTTGGAGAATGTTTGTCCACCGTCTTTGGAGCTCGATGAAATCTAGAAGAATCCTATGGTGTCCCATAATTCTAGCGCCTCTATTAATATCTTCTTTTAGATTTATTTCTAGGCGTTCCTGTAAAATGTGCATCTGCTCATTATACCACTGCAGCGAGTTACTATTATTAAGGGTTTCTTTTGCTCTTTCTGGAGCTGCATCCAGTGGTCTACCGTTATAGTTAAGCAATGGGCTTAGCTCTCTTTTATAATAAAGGTTCCAAAGTGGGTCTACGCTTGCTGTTAACCCGCTAAAGTGTAAGTACTCTTCAATCGAACCGCTAGCAAGGCTAGAGCTTATTTCGGAGAATTCTTCTATTTCCTTGCCTGTATTTAATAGACTAGCATAGCGTACGTTTTGAGTTCCTAGTGGCTTAAGCGGGCGTATATCAGGACCGTTTTTATACTTTCTATTTCTGGGGTTCGCTAATATTCCCCAGGTGAGTAAATAATGCGGGTTTAATCCCAAGAATCCTTTAGAAGGACGAAAGTCAGCCCAGCTGTGGTAGACCATTCGTTTCTCCTGTAGCGTAATATAAGGGTCAGATATAAGTTTTTGCGCCTTAGTAGGTAGGGAGTTAAGTAGGTAAAGAATAAATAGTAATTGGTAGTGTTTCATATTATTTTAATAAAGATGTTTTCCGGGTAATTTCCCTAATGATGGCTTTATTTTTACTGGTGTACTTAGCAAAAGGATTGATAGCTCTCCAGAATCCTTTTTGATGTGCAAACTGTAGACTATTAAGCATGCTGCTTAAAGACCCTGCAATAATCTGCATGCGAAAGGTAATGTCTTGTAGTAGTTGATCCCGAGTGGAATGCTCCATAAGAACTTCAGGATTACTTATCAATAAATTGATGTCTGCTGCGAGAGCCAAAGATTGATCTTTTAAATATTCTGCTGCATTTTTTGTGAAAATTAAATATTTAGGGTGTTGTGATGCGGTTTGATATAGTTCGCTAGATAAGGCGATGATCCTGTTTAATAGGATACCTAAATACTTAACTTGTTTTCCGCTTTTTAGTATTTCATTTACTGAACGCAAAGAGTTGTATAAACGCTCTCTAACTGCAGCTAGTTGTAGGATTTGATCATTAGCATTACTTAGATTATTTTCAATTTCGCTGGCTTTCGAGCTAATAAGCTCTTCGGAAAGTAGCCTATGACTGTGGTTTTTAATGACCTGATTTAGGTGCTCATGATCTAGAGTAATCTCTTGGGCTACGCTACTTGCGCAAGCTGCTAAGAGGAGAGAAGTGGCAAAGAACCTATTTGAATAACTCGATAGCGTTTCTTTTAATTTCCCTAATGATATTTTTTTCACGGCTTATCCAGTTTTCAAAATTGTGTTTTTTAAAGCTACTCTCCCAAATTTTATGGTTGATGATAGTTTCCATTTTATAGCTCCAACTAGAGAGTAATTTTACTTCCTGCCCAATATGACTAAGAAGGATACTGCGATCCCCTTGTTTTAATCCAATAATATCCACCCCCGATAAGGTGAGTCCTATAAGGTAATTTAAGAGCGAGCGAGCTTTGGTAGTAAGCTCATATTCATTTTGGAGGATATATGGAATAAATTGTGGGTGATCTTTTAGCTTTTTAAATACTCGGCTTTGCGATTCAATTATAAAGTCAATTCTTGGCGACACCTCGGCGATTAAAAATGGTACATCTATCAATAACCCTAAAGTCGATAACCTTCTTAAAATATTTTGGTAAGCTTCCTGGATTTTGCTTAGCTCTTTTTTGTTTTCTTGCTCGATTATACTTATGGCTAGCTGGTTTTTCATGTTTTCCTCTTGGAGTTCATGCTCTTTAGTGCTCTGTCGTACTGATTCAGTAAGCATTCCATAAGAGAGATACTTTTGGCTATAGCCTTTAGCGCTTATTACAATAAGAACGATAGTTAACACATACCTCATAGCAAACTGGATTTTCGAATTATTTCCTGCATCAGTGCTTTGTTCTGATCTACATAGCCTTTAAAAGGATTTATTGCCTTCCAGAATCCTATGCGCTGGGCATTTTCCATGGATAGTAATATGCCGTATAGACTCCCTCGCAAAAGTAATAGATTACTGTATATATCATTTAAAAAGGTCTTTCGAATTCCAGAGTCCATTAAAGTCCGAGTATTTGAGCTTAAGATAGAAGCTACCTCCGCATAAATTTTTAAAATGCGTTGATTTGCAATGGAGATGGACTCCCGAGAGAAAACTATGTATTGTGGGTGCTCGCCGCTGAAATCTATTATTCTTTGAAGGTGTGCTTTAGAGCTTTCCAGGGTTGTGAAAATATTTTTAACTGTGCTAGCATCGTTTAAGAGACTAGATGCGGTGGTAAGTCCTTTAAAAATCTTGGAATTGACTTCCTCTAACACCAGAAGTTGTGCTAGCAGCCTTTGTTTTGCAGATTGAATCTTATCATACACTTTATTAGTTTGGTTTATTTTGGAGTTGATATTAATACCGCTTGCCGTTAATGCGGAAGCTGTGGTTATATCAGTGAAAGCCATTTGTGCTTTACAGTAGATTGCCACAGTAAAAAATATAAACGTAATAAGTAGTTTTTTCATGACTTTATTTATTCGTTTTCACATCTTTCATAATGCTGAATATTAAATGGTTTTCATGGTTTTTATAGCTTGAAAAAGGATTTAAGAGGGCCATTATTCGTAAACTAGAAACTCTATTAAAAGATAGATTCAGATTATTGATTGAAGCTCTTAGTAAAACTAGTTCTTGGTGGAATTTATTGATTAGCTTTTTACGTTCTGATGCATCCATGAGTATTGAATTATTACCTTTAGTGATAAGTGCGAGCTGAGTAGTAAACCTTAAAACTCGCTGGTTAACTATTTTAATAGCGTTATTCACGAAAACTACATGGTGCGGGTTGTTTAAAACTAATGTTTTGGTTTCATCGATAGACCTTAAAATGTCCAAGGTAAGTTCAACAGATTCTTTGGTAGTTAAACCATCTGAAATAATGGAGGAAACTTCGCTAAGTGCTTTTTGAACTCTATTTTGTAAAGCTTTTATATCTGCTAACTTAGCTTGAATTAATATACCGTAGTTTCTATGGTCTATTAGTCGTTCCTTTGTTTTCTGATGTGCTTGGCTGACCTGCTTGCCGTGAACCTTGATAGATTGATCTTTTACGATATCGAAGTATACTATTTGCGCTTGGCCAATAAAAATACTAGATATCAAACAAGTAGTTAGTAGAGTTTTAATGAAGGTTTTACTCCAGATATATCCACTTGATAAACGTTAGTGATGATGCGTAGAATTCACTGATGAATTGTTTTATAGATGGCTTTTTATTGTTACTACTATAGTTCTGCAGTCGCTTTACTCCAAGAGGAAGTAAAGGGTGTTTAATTTGATTGATTAACTGAACGAATTCATTGAGGGGCACGTTCAAACTTTTTAGGTCTTTTATGAAATTATGAATAGCCTCGGTATATGATTTATAAAAAGCTACATAAAAACCAACAGCAGCCTTCTCAGGTTTTTCCGTGGTGTAGCTTAAATATTGAGCTAAGGATACTTCCACTCCATAGACCTGACCATAAGGCCCTCTTTTTATATACACCTCTTTAAATGGAGCTCTACCGTCCTTGTTGTCAAGATTATTTATGGTGAAAATTTTTCTTTGTTCAATTTTATTGAGTGATAAAACTGAAGCAATCCGCTTGTAGTTATCCTTGAATTTATTCTGGTCTAATAGACATAATGTGTCTGAATTGGATATTATACTGTCTTTTACTGTTTCATTGCTTATAATATCATCGAGCTCCTGCGTGACTACGATTACTTCGGCCATAAATTTACGAGCTGTTTTATACAAATAGAGGATCTGTGGAGCCATAATTTCAGAGGCTATAGCTTTCCAAGCTTCTTCGATGATTAGTGCTTTCCTTTGATGCTGTCTGTGTCTCATTTTTTGAATGAATACATCTATGATAATTAACGTGACGAGAGGGAAAAGAATTTTGTTGTCCTTTATATTATCGATTTCAAAGACAATAAATGGAGACTGGAGTAAAGACTCTCGGGTGTTTTTGTTCAGGGTTTTATCGTATTCACCACCTTTATAGAATTTACTCAGCACGAATTTAAACTCATCTATATCAAATGATATATTTTTGCTTTTGAGAATCTTTGGAATTTCAACTGAAGAGAACTCATAAAAGCTATCAAAAGACAATTGTTCAATGAAATACTCAGAGTCAGTTTGAGACCAGTTTTCTTTTTGTTGTTGGAAATAGCTGTTATAATACGATGATATAATATAAGCGATAAGATCTTCCTCGACTTGAGATACCTTGCCACCAGCTCCTTTCCATATTATTCCTATTAGTGACAACAGAAAATCTTTCTTTTCGATATCGAGTTCTTCTTGGCTAATGGCAAATGGATTCATAGTGATGGGATCGTCTTCTTGATAGGTGATGTACTCGCCCCCGTTAAAGCTGCACGTGCCAGAGTACGAGTCGCCTGTGTCAATCACTATTATATCCATATTGTATTTAAGATACTGTTCTATCAGGTTATTCATGAAAAATGATTTTCCTGAGCCTGAAGGGCCTAAAACAAACTTATTACGATTGTTTATCCAGCCTACATCACGCGAATAATCCGATGGGTCAATTGCTATCGGAATGCCTTGCCTGTCGGTAAAGTAAATTGAAAAGCCATTAGGTGCTGGCTCATCTTTTGGAATGTTTTCCATGTATAAAAAGCATATTGCTGATTCCGCAGTCGTTAAAAATAGATCGTACTCTTGAAGTTCAACGCTATTTCCTGGTATTGCACTGCGAAATAACTCCATCTGGTTGTAAGAATTACTAGAAGGGATAATTCCTATGCTGAAAAGATTGTTTTCAATTTGATTTTGTAAGCTAGGCATGTCCTTTTCTTCTCCACTAATTATTAGGTTGAAGTGTGCTCTAATTAACGTTTGATTGTCTTTTGCAACATCTTCTAAAAGCTTCTCTATGTCTTGCACTGCCAGATCGTTTTCAGGATCTGGTATGCCTTTATGCTTGTTTCTTTTTACCTGCAAACTAGTTAATAAACTAGTTTGTTTAGGAATATGGAAAACTTGGTTATAAATAATCGTCTCTCCAAGAGCTATATTTGCTAGAAAGTGCATGTTATCTACGGGAAATCCTTGAGACATGTCACTGGTGTTTTTATACCTAAAAGGAGCTATGGTGTTGGGTAAGTCTAATTTATCCAGGTCTATTAATGAAATGCTTTGAACGGATTTGCCATGTATCTCAAGCTGTGTTTTAGTAGCATGAATTGAGTCTAGTTTTATTGATGAAGATGAGAAGTTTATACTGATGAATCTTAAATACAATTCATTGATTTCCCTTTTTTTTAGCTTATAGGGAGAGAAACCACTCGTTTTTAAGACGTCAAAGACTTTATGCATTTTTAAATGATGTGATTTTAAGTTTTTAACGCGGTTCTTCCTTCCCATCTCTTTAGTTATCACTAAGTACGTGGTAAGCTGATTGTACATTCTGTCTTTATAGTGTGCATTGAAGGATTTTGCTAAAAATGTATCTCCTGAATTGGAGGAGTATTTTTCCCTTGATATTATGTCAATCTTTTGGATGAAGTAGTCCTTTTCTAAGAGCTTGATAATATTTAAAAATCCACTATGGAAATTTCGGTATGCTTCCTCATCAGCGGAATAGATAGGAACTTTGTTATCGATTTGAAAAATACTACTTACTTCTCCCTTGTGACCTATTAGGTAGGCATCGTTATAATTTGTTTCTTCAGCTATAGCGATAAACGGAGTCCGAAATACTTTTCTTTTAACCATATTTAGGATTCAATTTATTTCGGTGTACAAATATTCCTTGTTCCTTGTTTTTTTTATACAACCCGTTTTTTTGTGAGTGGCTGATGTACAAAATCCCAACAAAAAAGGAGAGGGCTAGAGTGAATATGCCAGAAATAATATCCATCATTATGCTCACTAAGCCGCCAAAAAATACGCTGAACATAACGCATCCGAGTGCCCAGTAAACGTATTTTCCTTTAAATCCCCTATAAACAAGGGGCCTTTGTAGCCCCTTGTAAATTGGATGCTTTTCCATACTTATATCGAAAAAACAGAACGTATGACGATTGGAGCGACAACTAAGAATACTGCGCTACCGCCCCAAGCAAGTAGCTCTTTATTCATGTTGTGGTCTCCAGAGTTCCATTTTTGGAAAATTCGAATTGCACCAATCATTGCCACCAAACCTCCAATTATCATTGAAACATTGGAAATAGGAGTAAAGTACTCGCTCAGCGCTAATCGTGCAGCTTCTAAGCCCGTAGTAAATCCGCTTGTGCTCTGGGCGAATAAGTTTAAGCTTGTTAATAGAAAGATCGCAATTAGTAAGGTGTTTTTCTTTTTGGTTTTTAGGTGAAACATGTTTAGATTTTAATTAATTTGGTTTTTCGGTAAGCTTGAATCATTTCAAGTAGAGGTGTTTGTTTAACTATCTTTAATAGCGATAGTCAGTCCAATGACTGTTTTAAAGCAAGTGTTTATCACTTGGCATCTTAAAGTTTTTCTATG
>Ga0079226_10004174_pt1 | contig 11034 bp, 12 predicted proteins | sample Poulit2014_FD_76345 | JGI IMG/M metagenome (GOLD analysis project Ga0079226, IMG submission 76345) | Agricultural soil microbial communities from Georgia to study Nitrogen management - Poultry litter 2014 | ecosystem: Environmental > Terrestrial > Soil > Agricultural land | place: USA: Georgia...
ACCTGTCTGCTCCCCGACGCCGTAATAATCCCGTTATCTCGCCGATATCCCGACGTTATCTTGTGCAGTGTTCGCCGTGAGTGAACTCGGCATCTGGGCCGGCCGTCGCCATATGCTTTTGAACGCACCGACACCGGCTCTTTGCAAAAGGCGTACCGCCGGGCACGTGCGTCGCACCTGCTGGCAGCACGAAGCGCCCGGGTCGGCGCACCGTCCAATGTGCACCAGCCCGGGCGCTTTTCTCTTGGTCACCTCACCCGATCAGCAAGTGCCGATATGACGTCACTGAGCAGTTCCGCCGTCATGACGATGCCCTCCCGGGTGGGCGTATGCATGACCCGGGCCTCCGGCATGCTCGGGTCGCCGGTCGTGCCCCGGGGGGTACCGCCTGGACGTTGAATCCAGCTGCGGAGGCGAAGTGACGGCCGGCGTCACTGTAGGAGCTGACATAAACGGCCTTGAGGTACCGCCCCTTGGCGTCGTCCAGCTCGATCACCGACGGGCCCGTGCTGCGATCCAAGGTGCCGGTTGCCACTGGCTCTCCCCAGTACTTGCCGTTGACCGAGGCGTAGATGCGGTACTCCTTCAACGTGCCGTTGCCCGCGCCGGGCCGGGGCAGGCACCCCAGCGCCTGGACGCCGGACATCCTGCCCAGGTCGAGAGTGACCCAATGTGGCCCTTCGGTCAGCGACCAATCCGTATGCCAGAAGGTGGCCGGGTCGCCGTCGAGCGCCTTTGCGGCCACGTTATCGGCATTGGTGGTCTCCTCGCTGGAGACATCGGCCACGCGGAGCCGGGACTGCGGAACGAGATTCTCCGGTACCGCGAGCCGTGCGGTGGGCCCCTCGCGGGTCAGGGTGTCCCCCGTCTCGCCGTCATAGTCACCGGCACGAATCTCCCACGTGGTGCGCGGTGTGAACGTGCCGGCCGCCAGGTCGTCCTCAGTGAGCACATGGTGTGCCGTGGTGCAGGCGTAGGACTCCCCAGGCTGCAGTGACTGCCACCCGCAATTGTCCGGCCCCGGCCTGGTGAAGGCCTCCAGGTCATCACTGGCGGGCACCACGGACAGGGTCCGGTCACTGACGTTGGTGACGGTGTAGTCGTATTCCACCTGCGTTCCGCGCACGGCCACTCCGGGGCGCCGCTGAGTTGGGGCACGACGGCCAGGCGCGCATCCTCGGCAGCCGGAATCGTGAAGGTGACGGAGCTGGAGGCCTCACCCTGTGCGGCCTGAAGGACCGTCTGCATCTAATACTGGCCCGCCTAGGCACCCTCGGGTACGTTCACTTCGATGGTGGCGGTCGTGCTCTCGCCGGCGGCCAAGGTGCCCAGGTGGACCGGTTCAGCACTCCACCCGGCAGGTAGGTCCAGGCTGACGTCAGCTTCCTGCATGGCTGCTCCCATCTGGTTGGTCACGGTGACCGCTACGGAACTGGACTGGCCTGCCTGGCCCGTGGCACCGTCGACCTCGATACCGGCACACACCCCGCCCAGCCAGGCGAGGTTGAACTTCGCGAAGCGTATACCGTTACCGGGCTCGTACAGCAGCCCGATGCTCCCATCAGGCAGGGTCGCCAGAGTGGAGTAGGACATCGCGCCTTCCCGGAACACCCGAGACACCGGCCAGGTCCGGCCGTCGTCACAGGACATCCGGATCACCCGTTACCTTCCTCGTAGCCCCGATCGGAGGCAGGATCGGGGTGGCTGGCCTGTCGGGCCCGGCATGGTTCTTTCCCCCCAGTCGTTGATGATCCGGGGGGTGTTGCCACCGGGACCCGATAGGCGCCAGAGGATCGCTGATAGGGACCAGGCCACGCGGCACCACAACGGCGCCGACCCGGCCGTTCGTAACGTGGATGCCGAGCTCTGGAGCCGCAGGACAGACCGGCCGATCCCCGCCCACCCCAGTATCGGAGGAACCCATGTTCCCAGGCCACGACAGTGTCGAGGTGTTCATCGGCATCGACGTCGGAAAGACTGCTCACCACGCCCGTAGCGATCGACCGCGCCGGCAAGAAGCTCTTGGACAAGCCCCTGCCTCAGGACGAGGCGAAGCTCCGTGCTCTCATCCAGAAGGTCTCTGGCCATGGCCAGATCCTCGTGATCGTCGACCAGCCCGCCACGATCGGCGCACTGCCACTTGCCGTCGCCCGCGACATGGGCGTGATGGTCGGATACCTCCCTGGGCTGGCCATGCGGCGCATCGCCGATCTCCACCCGGGCGAGGCCAAGACCGATGCCCGCGACGCGGCGATCATCGCCGAGGCCGCCCGCACCATGCCCCGCACTCTGCGCTCTATCGTCCTGGCCGACGAGCAGGCCGCTGAGCTGACAATGCTCTGCGGTTTCGACGACGACCTCGTCAAGCAGATCACGGCCACCTCGAACCGGATCCGGGGACTGCTCACCCAGATCCATCCCGCGCTCGAACGAGTCATCGGCCCACGTCTCGAGCATCCCGCGATGCCCGCCCTTCTCAAGCGGTATCCCAGCCCGACTACGATCCGGAAGGCCGGGAAGAGCCGCGTGGAGACGCTGCTGCGTAAGCACGCGCCCCGCAAAGGCGAGGCCTGGGTCGAGGCGATCTTCGAGGCGCTGGGCGAGCAGACCGTGACCGTTGCCGGCACCGACGCGGCCGCGATCGTGCTACGTCAACTCGCGACTCAGCTCGCCCAGCTACGGACCGCCCGCGGGGAGATCTTCGAGCAGGTCGAGGCGCTGGTGGAGGCGCACCCTCTTTGCGACCTCCTGACGTCCATGCCGGCGGTCGGCGTCAGGACCGCTGCCCGGATCATCACCGAGGTGATCGGCAAGCACTTCGAGACCGCAGGACACCTCGCCTCCTACGCCGGCCTCACCCCCGTGACTTGGAGATCCGGCACCTCGATCAGAGGCGATCATCCCTCCAGGAAGGGCAACAAGAACCTCAAACGCGCCCTGTTCCTCTCCGCGTTCGCCGCACTAAAGGTCCCCATCTCCCGCGCCTACTACGACCGCAAGATCGCCCAGCACAAGAAGCACAACCAAGCACTCATCGCCCTCGCCAGACGACGCTGCAACGTCCTCTTCGCCATGCTCCGCGACGGAACCTTCTACTCAGCCCCCACCCCCGAACTCACTACCGCAGCCTGACCCGCCCCCTTGACGAAAACCATAGGGACACCCCCCGGGACCGGGAGGTCTGGCTGGAGGCGTTGGAGAACAGCAGGATCTGCGCCTGCGGGGTCCCCTCCTCGGCGTTCGGGAAGGCGCGGATGATCGAGCCATTGTTGGTGGGATCGGGCAGTTCCTTGTCGAGCTGCGGCTCGGTATAGGTGATGCCACCGTCCTAGGAGTAGGCCACCTTCCGGTAGCCCGAACCGTTGGAGTCGCGCGAGTTCATCATCACGGTACCGTCGGAGAGTTCCACGGTCTTGTTCTCGTCCATGGAGGTGCCCACGGGCTCGCCGGCATGCCAGGTGGAGCCGTGGTCGTCGGAGTAGATGCTCACGGCCTGGTAGGCGCCGCCCTTGGCTTCGTTGACGATGCGGCTCACCTGGGGAGTACTCCCCGGTAGCGTGGAGCTCCTATGGACATCCTCACCCTGGCAACGTATGCCGTTATTGCGTTCACGGTGGTCATGATTGTCCGTGCCGTGGTGCGCGCGCTGCGCTGGGAGAGGCAGGAGCGTGAGGGCGCCGGACAGTGGGCGACGGAGAACGGGTGGGGGTTCGTCCCATCGGACCACTCGCTTGTCCAACAGTGGCAGACCTACCCGATCCGCGGCGAGGGGGCCGCCACTCAGGTACTGACAACCACGCTTGCCGGGCAGCACGTCAGTTCCTTCTGGTACCAGGAATCGGGCGGGTTCGGAGGTAGAAAGGCTCAGCACATGATCGCAGTGCGGCTCGAGGCGAGGGTTCCGACTGTGATCGTGGTCCCGGCCGCACACGCGATGCGGTTCCCCAAGCTCACGCCGGTTCCGCAGCCCGATGAAAGCTTCAATATGTCCTGGACGGTGCTGGCCGAAGGGGAGATCACCGCTGCGGTGCGCACGGCCATCACCCCTGAGTTCCGCCAGACCCTGAGCTCAGCACGGTTCGCCGCGGACGTGCACTCCCTCGTCCTGTTCGACCGCTTCCTCCTGGTCACATTCCGCAGTCCTCGAGACCTGACCACCTTGGTCGAGCAGGTCGATTCCGTCGGCGGACTGGCATCGAGTCTTTCCCGCTGAGCGGTGTCGATACCCGGCGCCCAGGATTGCCTTGATCGGGGATGAGAATGCCGCTCCCATCGTTCGAGATCTGCTGACGACGGCGTTCTTGGAGCGGGTTATGGACGATGACCTGGTCGTGCGCTTCTCTGACAGTACGCTGGAGGGCCACTCTTCGATCCTCATCTCTCAGGGGCGGCGCGAGCTCGGGGAAATCGAGCCAGCTGTGGTTGTAGTGCGCGAACTGTCATCGAACCTCAATCTGCGCTGAGCAGGAGTCGCCGACCACCGACGCGGGTGATCAGCCGAATTCTTTCTCGCCGCTCGCCAGCTGTCCCAGGGGCCTGGCGGCAAGTTCTTCGACGTCGTGGCCCTCCAGCAGCCCGCGAGCCTGAAGGACCTTCAACGCCTTGTGCCGGTCCTTGAGTACCGCGGTGCGGGCATCGCCGGTCAGCCGAGTCAGGTCGAGTGGCGGAGGCGGCATCTCTGGTTTCTCGTGATACGGGGCCTTCTCCCGGGCGCCCAGGTTCACCACGATGGTCACCACGGCGCCAAGCCCGGTCACGAAGGCCGGGATTAGGCAGACGGTGACCAGGACTGGATTCACTTCCTTGAGGCCATAGGCCTGGGCGATGGTCCCCAGGACACAGAGGAGTACCCCGAAGGAGAAGAAGAGCATCACGGAGTCGCGCTTCTTGCCTTCGTTCCACCAGCGATACAGCATTCTTCCTTGGAAGAGGATCCCGAAGGCGAAACCCAGGAAAGTCACGGTGAGTTCAAATCCCACATCGAAATCGTAGGAGCGGGTCGGAGCATCGCTGAGGTTGAAGAACACGGTGACGGCGGCAATCGGTCCGATCACCGCAAGTGCTGAGGCGAGCACATACAGCCCGTGGAGGACCCGCTTGCCGATGGGCTGCCTGGATCGCCTGATCACAAACCTGGCACACACGGCGAGTTGGCGCTCCAACTCAGCCAGGTCGTGCGGCTGGTCCACGGTGACGGACAGAGCCCAATCTTCAGAGTCATCGAATTTCATTCTTGATCACTCCGTTCCCGATGGCCAACCCAGCTCAACCCATCGCGCCGGCTGCCGGCCCAACGGTCGCCGGTAGGTGCAGCTCGCCCAGTGGACGCTTCGCAAGCTCCTCGGCACTCGCCCCTTCGAACAGACCGCGTTCGATCAGAATCCGTATGGCACAGTCACGTTCCTGCAGCATCCACGCCTGATCCTCAGGATGGAGGCACCCCACATCGAACCGCCATTTGCGCTTGTCGATGATGTGGTCCCATGCCGGGTTGTAGGGGCTCCGGAACTGATAGACGAGCGATGCCACACTCAGTACGAGAAAGAGCCACATCGGCGCCAGGTACCAGCCGACGGTGCCATCAAACGCGGGCGAGGAGCTCTGAGCGCGGTAGACACCCAACACGCTGGCGATGACGTACAGCACGCAAAAGGTAGGCGCAAGCCGCCCACGCAACCGCACTCGTTGACGGAACCAGCGCACAAAGAACATCGTCAACACCGCTATTCCGAGAACTGCGCCAGCTGCAGCCGTTGGGTACGCCCAGCCAGCCGAGTAACTATGCGCGCTCCCCCACCACCGGCCGGAAGTAAATGCCAAGAACACAACCAGCGGGGCGCCGCACACGATGATGTACAGCTGCCTCATCAGCGCGGCACGGATCCGTCCGCGCACCTTGTGCTCCAGCCGGCGATGGTTCCAACGGTCGTCCGTCAGCAGCACGTTCTCCAAATCAGCCAAACCGTGCTGGTGCTGAACCGTGACATGGTCCGCCCAACGCACGGCACGCCGCGGATCCAACTTCCCATCGCGGTCCGGCATCACCACCCCCGCACATCAGAACGGCTTTCTACCTACCAGCGCAAGCACTGAGCAACGATCCGGCGCCATCGACCACCGATGCAATATCGGCGCTGCTCGCCTGCCAAGGTACCGAGGTTCAACCATGCCACATACAGGCGACTGACACTCCAAGGCCTTCTGCATGCCAGTCCCGCCCCTGAGGCAAACCACGAATGGCGGGCCCCGTCGTCCGCGGAGGCAGTGTCGACTACCTGCTCCGGAAATCCTTCCCCGACTTCTTCTCCTTCGAGAATGTGTACCGAAATGGCACCGGCTCCGCCCATACACGGAACGTCACCGGGGTAGACCTAGGTGCGCGTGTACCGGCCACGCTCATCCTCCCACAAGCTCACCACGCGGCGCCGCCACGTACTACTGCCAGAGCTAGCCGATGCCGTCGGTGGGAGGTGCCCAACCGGCCACGTTGTGCGTGAGGAGCGCTCCCGGCGGCGGCTGCACGCCTTCCACTTGGCGGTCGCTGATTGTCAACACAGGTTGAATCGCCAACGGCAGTGCGACAGCGTCGTCCACGATGGTCGATTCGATCTGCACACGCACCTTACGGGCCGCGTAGTAGTCCGGCGTGCGGGCGAGCTGTGCGACCAACTCGTCGCGCTCGTCGTTCCGGATGCCGCTGAGCGACTGCGCCCCCTCGCTACCCCAGTGTGCGGCGATTCCCGCCGGGCCGGATGGCACCGGGATTCGAGTCAGGACGGCGTCCCACTTGCCGTTCTCCTGGGTTGCCGTGGCCACGTCATCGGCACCACAGTCTTTGATGTCCCAGCCTGCTTCGGCCACACCCTTCTTAAGGGCACCGTAGGCGGCCGTGGCGAACTGGCTGCCTGAGTCATAGAGAACGCAGACGTCGGTCCCAGCATCGACGCCGATAGCTTCGCGCTCGCTGGCCGCTTCGTCCCCGCCCTTGCCGAGCAACGATGCCAGCCCGGCATCCTCCTGAGTTATCTCATAACCGTCGCTAGTGCGGCTGAACAGGAAGGAATCGGTCTTGGAATACTCTCTCTTCCACTGCCCGGCGGCAGTTTCCACGATGTTCGAGCGTGGTACGGCCTGCAGGAACGCAACGCGTGCGTTGTGCCAGGTGAACTCACCCCGGTTCACGTTCAGAATCAGCGCCCAAATGGTGCGGTCGCTGGCGGTGGCGACGTTGTAGTCCACGCGTTCCAGGTCACGCACGCGCGTGAAGTTCTCCGGAGTGGGACGCAGTTGGACGATGTCGACCTCGTTGCCGACCTCTTGGAGGAGTTTGCTGGTGTCGGTGTGGCGCAGCACGATCGTCTCGAACTGCGGTGTTGGCTCCCCGTCGTAGTGCTTATTGACCACCAATCGCGCACTCTGGGCGTTCTTACGGCTCTGATCGATCTCAGCGATGCGGTATGGGCCGCTGGAGAGTAAGAGGTCCGATGGTATGTCACTGCCGTCACCGTCGGGGAGTTCGAAGGCGTTGTTCCATACCTTGGCAATCGCCCGCAGGTCGGCCTGGTCGTGTTCGAGGACGGCAGTAATGACGGCGTGCTTCGCCGCCATCGGGTCCTCGATGCCGAGGGCGCGCTTGCCGACGACGTGTGCGGGCACCGCGACGTTGAGCGCAGTTTGCCAGTCGTCGATCGGGTGGGAGAACTGCACGTCGATCCACCGGTCAAATTCGTCGTAGTCGGCGATCTGCAGGCTCGCGCGCAGGCCAGTGGGCCTTGAGTCGAAAGTGACAGGATCGGGCTCGCTGGCACCCTCGCTCCTGCCATCCTGACCGGATGCGCTCTGCTCTGCCTTCTCGGCGTCAGCAGCACCGCCGCCCGAGGCATCGGAGGGATCTTGCGCGAGTATGTCGGTACCCGCGGCCCAGGCGAGGATCAGATCGGCCGCATCCAACGGCACGCCGTCGGACCAACTGGTTTGCCCGAGGTCGTAGCGGACGGTGAAGGTCTCCGGGTCCGTGATGGTGACTGTGCCGAAGCTCTCGTCCAGCGAAGTGGTGCCATTGACCATGCGTGCGAACTGGCTGCGGGTCATCGCCGCAATTTCCTGGTTGCCCGGCGCAGCGCCCGCTTTGCTGGCAGGATTGGTGGTGGTGAGGGTGTGGGTCCAGCCCGCCGTGGCGGTCGAGCCTGCTATCACCGTGTTCGGCAGGGGCGGGCCGCAGGCACTCAGTATCAGAGCGCTCGCGCATACGAGCGCAATCGTCGTACGACGGCGCAGCGCACCTAGCAAGTTCACCCCCTGGTGGCTCAAGGATCCGACGCCGCGATTCTACGGGTCCACAGTGGCCATGCGGGACCCGTCCACGTAGCGCGAGAGACCTCCGGTAGCATGAGCCTTCTGAGGACGTCCTGATTCAGACGTCACTCCTTTTTCTTCCCCCAGCGGCGCTCCTCGAACTCCTCATACGACATCGGCGCGTCCAGGCTCTGGTCCCAGGGCAGTTCCTCGCCCTGGTCATGGCGCTTGAGCTGATGTCGACAGCCCTGCAAAATGGCCCACAGAGCCACACCAAGCACACCCACCACGATGAACCAGACCTCAGTCACCACGGACATCACAGCGATGTCGCCGGACAATACCGTGGAGATCCTCAGCACTCCGCGCACCAGCGCGCCTATGGCCAGGAGCAGAAGAACTAGCTCGGCCACCCATGAACCACGCTTCGGCAAACGCTCCTTCAGTTTACCCGTCATCTTCGAGAGCGCACCAGGTACGAAAGCAATCAGGAAGACCATGGCGGCGACGGATACGACTATGCCAAGGAGATCCGGGACTCCACGCCCCTGCGCGGAGGGAACGATTGTTGCCGTGAACGAACGGAAGATCAGCAAAATCATGACCCCGTAGATCATGCAGCATACCCCCAAGCACAGACCCACCCTGTGCGCCGCACGACTCATGTCCATGGCGGACTCCTCACGATTTGTTTGAAGGGGCGCGTGACCAACGGAAACTCGCTACACACAGATCCATCAAGCCAATCTGTGCATTAAACCATTCGCTTTCAGCCGGTACGGCCACTGGCCTCACTACGGACGCGATCAACTCTAACGCACGGCGCCTCTGCGACCCAGGAACTGGCGTCAGGTACGTGATCGAGTGATTGACGAAGCTTTCGGACTCCAGACGCACGTTCTCTTCCTCGGCATAGCGCAGCATCCGCTTGTCGCCGCGGAGCGGCGTTGCTCCTTTAATTCGGATCAGCTCACGTACCAGTCCGTCCAAGGACTTACCGGCCGGAGCACGGCGGATGCGAACGAGTAACGACCCAACCATCCCGGGAGTACTCTCCCCTGCACCGAACGGCGCGTAAATCGCAAAGGCTCCGGCGCGTTTCATCCCCTCGAACGCTTCCCGGAGCATATGATCCATGGCCCCCTGCATCTGCGGCTGGTGCGCCTGCATAAAGGTTTGTTTAGTCGCCGAAGTCAACGCTGCCAGGCTCTCAGGTGTCACATCACGCCGAGACCAGCCCGCCGGGAGTTCGATCTCAAACTCGGGCACCTGCGGGAGATCGAGCTCCTGCCGGAGACTCGGTTTCAATGTCATGAGAGCGTCATCTCCCAAGGCTGCACATCCGGAACGACAGTCGGCTGTGTCGAAGTGAATCGGGAACCATCCGGGCGGTCTATCTGGACGACGTCCTTCAAGACCCCAAGGCCCGGAAAGGCGTGCGTGATCAGGGCGGCCATGCTTTGCTCAAGGCTGATCACGACCGCAGCAGTACCGTCGTCGAAGATCAAGTCGACCGAATAGAGGTCGACTACGCCCTCTTCCAACTCCACCGGTGTGCGTGTGGAGAACTGAACACCTGGGCCAATATGCGTAGCGTCCACGGGGTGAACCACTCCGACGGGTGGGTTACCCAGCACCCCTCGGACAATCCTACTCGGCACCACCGTGACACGGCAGAGCAGGGCAGCCGGCCCGGGTATCGGCCATACTTGAAATGTTGCGAGGGACTCCATATCTACTTCGCGCTCAATACCCGACTCCAACAACTCTCGCAAATGACTGGAAGTCGTTGCAGAACCGTCCCAACGCTCTACTCCGATCATGGGCCGTAGGCGCTCAAGGGCTGCCGTGACCCATTCCCGCCGCTCCTCTTCGGACATTTCGCGCGGAATGTATAACCAGCCGTCCGCGTCAAAATCTTCAGCCACAGTGATGGCCCAGGGATCGGTAAACAGCATCAGAACCCCATCGTACTAGAAGGCCAGCCCAACGTACGGAGGGGTCTTCACATTCGGCATGCCCATGTTGCCGGCCCACGAGTTGATGCTGACCGCATTACCTATACCATTGGCGCCAGCCTGGATCGGAATGTATTTGGCTGACCTCTCGAACTGGGCGAAGGTCGGATTTCGAATGCTAGCCCCCTCTGCTGCGCCGCGGAACAGCCCACGAGTCCCTTGCGCGCTTCCGGTCGTAAGAAACCGTGCCGTGGAGGACATACCGCCGTTGCGCCAAGCACCGATAACACTGTCATCACCGATCCTCATCCCCTGTCGGGAGAACGCCTCCCTGAATGATTGGGTCGGCTTCATCGATTTTGCAAACGCAGTTGCGCCAGCCTTTCCCGAGCTCTTCATTGCGCCGGTAGCCGCTGCGCCGCTGATCTTGCTGACCTTCGTGACCGGTATGATCCCCAAGGCCGACATCGCCAGATCACCCCAGTCCGCTTCACCGTTCTTCATCTGCATGGCCGTCGCCGCCGTGGCGGCGACACCGATACCCACCCCGACCCACACCAGGGCACCGATTCCCGTAAACAGCGCCGCAATAGCAACGATCGTGCCAACTACCTTCAGAACGTCGACGACGTCCGACCAGATGCTGTCCTCGATCGCATCGGCAGTACCGTCGGTGACGCCGTTGACTGCAGTGTCGAACGCGTCTTCCCACGTGTCGTAGGCCGCGTCGAACAGCTCAGCCTCTGCATGCCACCGTTCGTATGCAGCCTTCTTCGCCTCG
>Ga0079226_10004175_pt1 | contig 11034 bp, 8 predicted proteins | sample Poulit2014_FD_76345 | JGI IMG/M metagenome (GOLD analysis project Ga0079226, IMG submission 76345) | Agricultural soil microbial communities from Georgia to study Nitrogen management - Poultry litter 2014 | ecosystem: Environmental > Terrestrial > Soil > Agricultural land | place: USA: Georgia...
CTCATCGTCCTGGGGCTGTCCTGGTTCGCGAAGCGTCGGAAACTCGCGCTGACGACCGGTGGTGGGGAGACCGGTGTTGCGGACGCCGGTGGAGGGGCTGCTCGCGGACGAGAGACCGCCTCCCCGGCGACCGGGCCCATCCCCGTCGCCACCGCCCCGATCGCCGCGAACGCAGAATCCCTCACGGTGGATCCGCGGGTCGATCCGCAGGCGGACCCCGCAGCGGACCCCGCGGCGGGCGCCGGACACGTCAGCGCCACCACCGGTCCGATCCCCACAGACCTCGGTTACGCACCTCCGCACTCCCGCGGCACGGGTGAGTGAGCCCATACTCACTGGTGGACGCGCCCCGAAGGCCATAAACTGGAACCAATCAAGAAAGCGAGGCGGTCAGCGGTACTGTGCGGTACTGAACGGTCGGTGCTGCCAGACGCAGTGCCACGCTCCACGGCAGTCCGTCGTGGCCACTCCTGAGGAGGGACGACCATGAACAACCTTCATCGCGAACTCGCACCGATCTCCGATGCGGCCTGGGCCGATCTGTCCGACGAGGTGAAGCAGACGTTCCGCCGCCACATCGCCGGGCGCCGCTTCGTCGAGATGCCCGAACCGCGCGGCTACGAGTTCTCATCGCTCACCACCGGGCGCGTCTCCGAGGTCACCACGGAGATCGACGGGGTCCGCGGCCGCAGCCGTGTGGTGCTGCCCGTCGTGGAGCTGCGCGCGCCGTTCTCCGTCAGCCGCGACGAGATCGACGCCGTCGCCCGCGGCTCCGTCGATGCCGATTGGGACCCGGCGAAGGACGCCGCGATGCGCCTGGCCAAGGCCGAGGACAACGCGGTGCTCAACGGATCCGCCGACGGGGTCGGCCTCTCCGGGATCATCTCCGCCAGCCCGCACAAGCCCATCCAGCTGCAGTCGGACATCAAGGACCTCACGTCCGCTGTCGCCGAGGCGATCACCACTCTGCGCCTGGACGGCGTGGGCGGCCCCTACAACCTGCTGCTGTCCGCGGAGCTGTACACGCAGCTCGCGGAATCCGCGGACGAGGGCAACCCGATCTCCGCGCACATCCAGCGGATCCTCCATGAGGGCCGCGTGATCTGGGCACCCGCGATCGACGGTGCGATCGTCGTCTCCCAGCGCGGAGGCGACTACGAGCTCCACGTCGGCCAGGACGTGTCGATCGGCTACGACTCGCACGACGGCGAGAAGGTCAACCTCTACCTGGAGGAGTCGTTCACCTTCCGTGTGGCGAGCGCCGAGGCGGCCGTGCACCTCATGCCCTGAGATCCCGGTGCCGGCAGGGAGTGACCTCATCGCCGGCAGGGAGTGAGTTCATGTCTGCGGTCCCCCGGGGATACTCCCTCCACACCGACCCGCCCGCGGTCGACGAGTACCGACGGCTGCGCGCGGCCTCCGGCCTCACTCCCGTGTCTCGGACACAGGCGGAGAAGGCGATCCCCGGCACGTGGGCGTTCCGCCACGTCCGTCATCGCGACGGCGACGCCGTCGCGATGGGGCGCATCGTCGGCGACGGCGGCTGGTACTTCGTCGTCGCGGACATGGCGACGCTGCCGGAGCACCAGCGCCGAGGCCTGGGCCGGCTGGTCCTCACGTCCCTCCTCGAGGAGGTGCGCACCTCGGCCGAGCCCGGCGCGTTCGTCACGCTCACCGCGGACCCGCCGGGCCGGAGGCTCTACGAATCGCTGGGGTTCGAGGACGTCGCGCTCGCGGACGAGACGGGCATGCGACTCTGGCTGCGCGGCTGAGAGCGGCGCTCAGGCCCGCAGATCGCCGAGGAGGACGTGGGTGGCGTTGGGGAACGTATAGCTCCCGTCGACCGCGAAATCGCGGAAGATCCGCTCGAGGTCCGCGATGAGCGGGCCTCGAGCGGGGTCTCCCTCCTTCGGGGCGTAGGAGGTGGACAGGTGGCGCTCGCGGAACGTCTCCCACCCGATGGCCTCGTCGTTGTCGAACGCGAAGCGCTGGAAGTGCGGCCCGCCGAAGAACTCCGTGAGGTCCGCGTCAGTGATCTCCTCGGCCAGGGTGAGCGCCACGAAGCCGCCGACCCGCGCACGGAACGCCTCGGCCACCGCCTCGACCGATTCCTCGCCCTTCCTGCGGAAGTTCCAGATGAGCGCGACCTGCCCGCCGGGCCTGAGGATCCGCCGGCACTCCGCGCGGAACGCGGGGATGTCGAACCAGTGGAACGCCTGGGCGACGGTCACCAGGTCCACCGAGGCATCGGGCAGGCTCGTCGATTCGGCGGGCGCCCCCACGACGGTGAGGCGAGCGTCCTCCCCCAGGCGCGAGACGAGCGCGGCGCGCATGTCGTCGTTCGGTTCGACCGCGTACACCGACCAGCCGCGGCCCAGGAGCTCCGCCGTGAGCTTCCCGGTTCCCGCCCCGATGTCCGCGACTGCGACCTCGGCTGTGCCGTCGGCGGCACCGACTGCGCGGCCGCCTGCCCCGGCTGCGCCTCCCGCACCTGTGGAATCTGCCGCGGTGTCCTCCGCCGCTGCGGCTCCGATACCGCCGACGCGCGCCGCCAGGAGATCGAGCAGCTCTGAGGGATAGCCCGGCCTGCTGCGGGCGTAGACCTCGCCCAGACCGGTGAACTTCCCCGTGTTGTCCGTGGACATGGTCCCCTTCCGTCGTGCTGAGCCGCTGCGCACCGTCCCGGTGCGGTCAGACCCCCACGCCGCCCACGAACACCCGGGTGGTGAGGGGGAAGCGCACGATGTCATCCTCGCGGTGCTCGGCGAACAGTGCGCGCAGATCCGCGACGAGCGGCCCGTACGCGGGGTCGTGCTCGCGGGGCGCGTAGGTGGCCGACAGGTTGCGGCCCAGGAACTCGTCGACCGTGAGCATCTGGTCGTGGGGGAACTCGCGGTACTCGTAGCCGTCCGGCTCGAAGAACGCGTCGAAGTCCGCTGCACTCACACGGTGGTCGCCGCTGAAACCGGGGAAGTCGCTCACGTGGCGACGGAAGACGTCGGCCGTCGCGCGGGTGAACTCGCTGTCGCGACGGCGGGAGTTCCACACGAGCGCAACCTTGCCTCCCGGGGACAGGATGCGACGGCATTCGGCGCGGAACGCCGCCTGATCGAACCAGTGGAACGACTGCCCTGCGGTCACGAGGGTGATCGAGGCGTCCGGCAGAGACGTGTCCTCTGCCGTCGCCTGCACGGCGGTGAGGAGACTGGTCGTCGACGCCTTCGCATCGAGGATGCACAGCATGTCCGGATTGGGCTCGACCGCGACGGTGCGGATGCCCTGATAGACGAGCTCCTCTGACATCTTCCCCGTGCCGGCACCGATGTCGGCCACGTGCGCAGACGTCCCCAGTCGCAGGCTGTCGGCCAGCCAGCCCAGGCACTCTGTGGGATAGCCCGGCCGGAACCTGTCGTAGATCCTGGCCAGACCGGTGAAGCGAGTGGTCGCGTCATGGGGCGCGGTGCTCACACTCATAATCGGTCCTCCTGGCGGGCCGCCGCGCGGGTGTCGACGGCGGGTGCCGACGGCGAGCGCGACGGAGATGATCGGTCAGCTTCTGCACCGATCCGATGGCTTCTTTCGAGAGTACCCAGGGAAATCCCTCCGTGGAGTCTGAGCGGATGAGGATTCGCTCACACTCGGAGCACGCCGCCCTCCGCAGACCGCTGGGCACCACTCGTACCTGAACACCGCCTGTACCATGGTGGGTATGACGTACACGGGAATCGCATCGATGAGGCTCCGCACCCGCCGCTGACGGCGGACGCGGAATCGGTTCCACCCTCCCCCTCCGCCGTCGGACGTGCCACGTACCGACCGGCGCCTTCAGCGCGCCCGCACTCCGGAGGACCCTGTGCCCCGCACCCCCTTCTCTTCTCGATCATCCTCATCCCCGTCGACGTCTGCTGATCCGTTCTCTCCCGTCGATGCGTCCGCCCCCGCGGGCGAGCGCGCCCACATCCGCGCACGGGGCATCGACCACGCGCCCGGCGGCCACCGCCTGCTCGCCGACGCGGACGTCACGGTGTCCGCCTCGACGAAGCTCGCCGTCGTCGGGCAGAACGGCAGCGGCAAGACCACGCTGCTGCGCATCCTCACCGGTCGGCTCACACCCGACGCGGGCTCCGTCGACCGCGCGGGCACGCTCGCGATCGCGGATCAGGAGCTGCCCGCGTACCCGGACGTGACCGTCGGCGACCTCGCCGCTCAGGCGATCGCGCCGGCACGTGCGGCGCTCGCCGCCCTCGACGCCGCCTCTGCGGCCATGGCGGCGGACGCCGGAGGGGCCGGCGGGGGAATCCGCCCGGGCAGCGCCGATCCCCCGGAGGACGCCTACGCCCGCGCGCTGGAGCAGTGCATCCGACTGGACGCGTGGGACGCCGAGCGCCACGTCGACATCGCCCTCGAAGCACTGGGCGCGGTGACGGACCGCAGCAGGCGGCTCGCACACCTGTCCGTCGGTCAGCGCTATCGCGTGCGACTGGCGTGCGTGCTGGGCGCCCAGCCGGACCTGCTCGTGCTCGACGAGCCGACGAATCACCTCGATGCCGCGGGACTCGAGTTCCTCACCGCCACCCTGCGCTCGCGCGCGGGCGGTCTCCTCGTCGTCTCGCACGACGCGGCTCTGCTCGCCGATGTCGCCTGCGAGTTCCTCGACCTCGACCCCTCATCGGACGGCCGCCCACGCCTCTACGGCGGAGGCTGGGACGGCTGGCGCACGGGTCGTGCGCGGGACCGCGAGGCCTGGCAGTCCTCCTACGACGCGCAGCAGGCCGAGCACCGGCGCCTCCAGGAGTCCGTCGACCGGGCGCGATCGCGCCTGTCGACCGGGTGGCGGCCGGACAAGGGCGTCGACAAGCACGCACGGCAGTCGCGGGCGCCCGGCATCGTCCAGTCGCTCCACCGTCGGGAGGAGGAGCTGCGCCGACACGCGCTCACGGTGCCGCCGCCTCCGCCGCGGCTCACCGTGCCGTCCGGTCGCACCCAGCGGGCCGCGCCCCTCCTCACCGCCGCCGAGGTCTCCGTCACCGGCCGCTCGTCCCGTCCGGTCTCCGTCGCACTGGCGGGCGGCGACCGCCTGCTGGTGGTCGGTCCGAACGGTGCGGGGAAGTCGACGCTGCTCGCACTGCTCGCGGGGCAGCTCGAGTCCGACGCGGGCTGGGTGCGTCGGCACGGTGCGGTGACGGTGGGCCGCCTCGGGCAGGAGGACGAGGCCGAGGCGGGTGCCGGCCACGGCTCTCCCGGCCAGCTCCGCAGGCGGCGCCTCACCCGACTGCTCGCCGAGCAGCCGGACGTGCTGCTGCTCGACGAGCCGACCAACCACCTGTCGATGTCGCTCGTCGACGATCTGCTCGAGGGACTCGAGGACGCGAGTGCCGCCGTGGTCGTGGCCACGCACGATCGGCAGGTGCTGCGACGCCTGTCGGCGTGGCGGCGCGTGGACCTGGGGTCCTCCGGGTCACCGGACTAGCGCGCCCATGCCTCCCACAGCGCGGCGTACTGGCCGCCCGCAGCGACGAGGCGGGTGTGCGGGCCCTCCTCGACGACCCGTCCGTGCTCCATCACGAGGACGCGGTCCGCCGCCTCCGCCTGGCTGAGCCGGTGCGCGATGACGAGGGCGCCGCGGCCGGCCAGCGCCGAGGCGGCCGCGGACTCGAGGAGGTGTGCGCCGGTGGATCCGGCCTCGGCCGTGGCCTCGTCGAGGATCGCGAGGTCCGGGTCCGCGACGATCAGTCGGGCGAGCGCGATCATCTGCTCCTGCAGCGGGGTGAGTCGTGCGCCCCCGTCACCCACCACGGTGTCGAGCCCGCGGGGCAGGTCGAACGCCCAGTCCGCGCCCACGTGGCGGAGCGCGCTCTCGATCGCGGCGGCGGGCGCGTCGGGGGCGGGCATCGCCACGTTGTCGCGGATCGTGCCGACGAAGGTGTGGACCTCCTGCGCGATCATCGCCACGCGTGTGCGCAGATGGCGCTCGGGGACGGCGGTGATCTCCTCGGCCCGGCCGGACGGAGCGGGCCAGTCCTCGACGAGGCGTGCCGATCCGGCCGTGGGGGCTGCGAGTCCCGCCGCGATCTTCGCGAGAGTCGACTTCCCGGCGCCGGTGGTGCCGACAACGGCGACGACCTTTCCGGGCGCCACCGTGAGATCGACGCCGCGCAGCACGTGGTTCTGCTCACCCGGCTCGTCGTCGTACGCGTACCAGAGGTCCGTGAGGACCAGCCCCGTGGACCGCGTCGCGGGCCGCGTTGTGGACCGCGTCGCGGGGCGCGTTGCGGGCGGCGTGGGCGACGCTTCCGTGAGCGATCCGGCCTCGGCAGTGGCCGTGTCCGACGCGGTGTCCGTGCCGACACGGACACCGGTGGCGGCGCGGACCTCGGCGGCGCCCTGCCGTGCCCCCGCAGCGTCGAGGACGCCCACCATCCGCGTGAGTGAGGCCCCCGCGGACTGGATCTGGTCGAAGAGGCCCACAAGCGCGCCGATCGGGTTGAAGAGCCGGTGGAACACGAGCGCCGCGGTCGTGACCGCGCCGGGCGTTGCCTCGTCGAACCACACGAGCGCGAAGCCGGCGAGCAGCAGGAGCGAGAGGACCACGGCCTCGGCGCGGTTGTTGCGGCTGAACGCGCGGGTGAGGAAGCGGAAGACGCCGATCGAGAGGTCGCGGGCCTCGGCGGAGGAGGAGTCGATGCGGCGCAGCTCGATGTGCTCGGCGCGGTGGGCCCGCAGCGTGCGGGCTCCGGTGAGCCCGCCCAGGAGCCTGCCGGACCGGCGGCCGATCGCCGCCCGTTCCTGCTGGTAGAGCGGCGCGGAGCGGGGCAGGTACCAGCGCAGTGTGAGCCAGTACATCGGCAGCGCGATCAGGCCCACGAGGCCCAGCCGCCAGTCCACGGCGGCCAGCCCGACGGCGGACACGGCGACCACGAGGACGGATTCGACGACCAGCGGCAGGATCTGCGCGGACGTGTCCCCCACGGTGCGGGAGTCGTCTGCGACGCGGGACACCAGGTCACCGGTGCCCGTGCGTTCGACGGTCTGCGCATCGAGTGACAGGGCGGCGCCCACGACCTCCGTGCGCAGCCCTGCGACCACCGGCATCGCCACCCGCGCGAGCGCCCACGCCCCGATCCACGTCCCCACCGCCATGACGAGTCCCGCGACGGCGACGGCGAGCGCACTGGTCCAGACGACCTCGGGTCCGGCGCCGGCGGGCAGGGCGTCGACGAGACGGCCGATCGCCCACGGCCCCACAAGGCCCGCCGCCGCGTTCGCGAGGCCCGCGACGAGCAGGACGACGACCCACCCGGTCCGCCGCCGCAGGTGAGGCACCAGGCCGGCGAACGCGCGGCGCCTCGTCGCGATGGGCAGGGTGTGGGGCGGGATCGCGGATCGCGGCACCGCCGACCCCGACTCCGCGGACTCCGCCGTCGCGGCCGATGTCGCCGCGGCCGGTGTCTTCGTGTCCCGTGTCGTCGCGGCCGACGTCCTCGCGTCCCGCGTGTTCGCGTCCTCGCTCACCGGATGGTCAGTCATCGCGCCACCGCCTCGCGGTAGGCATCGGAGACGCGGCCGTCCCCGCCGAGGAGCCCGCTGTGGCTGTCGATCACGGCGGGTGCGTGGGCGGGCACGAAGACGACCGCATCGGCAGCGGCGAGGAAGGCCGGCGAACCGGTCACCACGAGCGTCGCCGCGCGGCGCCGCAGTTCCGCCAGTCCCGCGGCGATCCGCGCCTCCGTCACGGCGTCGACCGCCGTCGTGGGCTCGTGGAGGACCAGGATCCGTGGGTCCGCGTGGAGCGCCCGGGCGAGCGCGATCCGCTGCCGCTGCCCTCCCGACAGGTTGCCGCCGAGCTCCTGGATCCGATGGTCGAGCCCGTCCGGGACCAGCCCCAGCACCTCCCCCGCTCCCGAGGCCGCGAGCACCTCCGGGGCCACGGCACCCGGGCGGGCGCCCGGATCGGTTCGTGCACCGGTCACCGCGCGTGCGGCTGTGTCTGTGCGTGCGGGTGTGTCGGTGCATGCGGCTGTGTCCGTGGCCAGTTCCGTGTCCGTGCGTGCGGCTGTGTCCGTGACGAGCTCCGTGTCCGTGCCGGATGACATCGTGATGTTCGACCGGATGGTCCCTTCGAACAGATCGACCGCGTGGGGCGGCACGAGGAGGTGATCGGGACCCAGCGCGCGGCTGTGTGAGGAGAGGGCCTCGAGGAGGTCGCGGGCACACGCGTCGTCCTCCGCGAGCAGGCACACCAGCGTCCCCGCGGGGACGTCGAACGAGGGCAGATCACTTCCGGAAATCGCCAGTCCGGACCCGTCGGCGCTGACGGACACAGGGGATGGCGAAGAGGGGCCCGGTGAACGCTGCGCGGGACCGGTGGGGGTCACGCGAGGTGTGCGCGCCTCGGACGCGGTGGGGGCCTCGGGACCCGTGCGGGCCTCGGGACCTGTGCGGGTCTCGTCGAGGTCGATCAGCAGCGCCGCGATGCGGGCGGCGGCTCCGTGGGAGCGAGCGGTCAGCCCGACGATGTCCGCGAGCGCGCGCATGGGCTCCGTGAGGAACGCCGTCATGCCGAGGATCGCGATGAGTGCGCCGACGCTCATCTGCCCGTTGATCAGCCGCAGCCCGGCGACCACGAGGACCACGGCGAGCACGGCGGACATGACAAGGGCTCCCACACCGCTCAGACGACCCGAGCGCTCCCCTGTCGCGAGACCGGCGACCGCGGCCTCGTCCGACGCTGCCCGGAAGCGCCGCAGCGCCCATTCCGCCCCGCCGAGCGCCTTGAGGACACGGAGGCCCCGCATGAGGTCGGCGGCGGAGTTCGCCGCGTGGGCCGTCGCCTCGAGCTGCGCGGAGGCGCGCGCGGACACGGCTCGACCCGGCAGCGCCACGAGGAGCAGACCGATCGGCACGGCGATGAGCACCAGCAGCCCGGTGACGGCGTCCGACAGGACGAGGAGCACGGCGGCGGCGAGCATGCCCAGCAGGGCGGCGACGCCGCGGCCCAGGTGGGCGAAGACCTCGGCGGCGAGGTCCGCGTCCGCGGTCGCGATCGACAGCACCTCGCCGGATGCGCGATCCGGGGGCAGCGCGGGCGAGGTGAGCGCCGCGTGGGAGACCTCGACCCGGAGCGCGTGCGCTTCGTGCTCACGGGCCGCGTTGCACAGTCGCGCCCCGAATCGATAGCCGAAGCTCAGCACCGTGAAGAGCAGCGCGATGGCGGCGATCGACACGGCGAGCAGCGGCAGTGAACGCGGGATGACGGCGACGTCGACGACCGCGCCGATCACGACCGGGACGAGAGCTTCGCACACCTGCCACACCGACAGCGACGCGACGCCCGGCAGCAACAGGCGGAGTCGGCGGCGCAGGGCTCGCGACAGAAGCGCCCGGCCGGACGCGGGAGAGGCTGGCATCAGGCCATCGTAGGCTCAAACGTTCCGCGTCGTCATGGGGCAGACGCAGGTCGTACGAGTCCGGGGAAACAGGCGGGCGCGCCCCCTTGCGGGGGCCCCTCCCCGCAGTCACTATGAGACTATGGTCACGCGCGCTCACTACAACCCGATGCCCCCGCTCAACGCGTACGTGTCCTCACTGGGCGGCTCCCCGATCCGCAGCCTGCTCTCGCTGGCCCAGGACCCGGACATCATCAGCTTCGGCGGTGGTGCTCCGGCGAGCGAGAGCTTCGACGTCGACGGGATCGGGAAGTCCTATCAGCGGGTGCTCGAGGAGCACGGGCCCCGGGCGCTGCAGTACTCGTCGACGGAGGGCGAACCCGAACTGCGCCGGGCGCTCGCGGACCGCATGACGCACAACGGCCTCTACGCGGAGCCGGACGACGTCCTCATCACCTCCGGCTCCCAGCAGGGTCTGGGGCTGATCGGGCAGGTCATCCTGGATCCGGACTCGATCGTGCTGGCGGAGAACCCGACGTTCGTGTCCGCCCTGCAGGCCTTCGCGCTGTCGCGGGCGCAGTTCCGGCCGGTCGACACCGATTCGGGCGGCCTGGTGCCGGAGGCGCTGGAGTCCGCGATCCTCCAGTACGCGCCCCGCGCGATCTACCTCATCCCCACGTTCCAGAACCCCACCGGGGTGACGATGCCGGAATCCCGCCGCCGCGAGGTCGCGGACGTGCTGGCCCGGTACAACGTGTGGCTCATCGAGGACGACCCGTACTCGGAGCTGCGCTACGACGAGTGGACGATGACGCCCATCAGCGCGGACCCGCGCCTGGCCCACAAGTCCCTCTACCTGGGCACTCTGTCGAAGGTGATGGCCCCCGGGCTGCGGATCGGGTGGGTGCGCGGCCCGCAGGAGGTGCTCGACATCCTCGGCACGACGAAGCAGGGCATGGCGCTGCAGACGTCGACGATCGATCAGCTCGCCGCGGTCGACTGGCTGGAGCACAACGACCTCGATGCGAAGCTCGTGCCCATCCGCGCGGAGTACCGCAGGCGCCGCGATGCGATGGTCGAGGGCCTCGACGCGGTCCTGCCGTCCGGCTATGCCCTCAACACACCGATGGGCGGGATGTTCCTGTGGGCGACGCTGCCGGAACCGTTCGACGCGAGCGAAGCCGTCATGGACGCGGTGCAGGCCGGGGTCGTGTGCATCCCGGGCAAGCAGTTCTATGTGGCGGACCCCAAGCCCTCGACGCTGCGCCTGAGCTTCGTGTCCAATCCCGTCGAGGTCATCCACGAGGGGCTGGAGCGCCTGGGGACCGTGTTCCGCTGAACACCGGGCGGCGCATACCCGGAGGACCGGAGGACATGACCCGCCGCGTGGGTGACACTCTGGGTCGGGAGGCCCGACGACAGCCGTGGCCGCACCTTCCACCCACGTCCGGAATTCTCTCGCAGTGGATGCGTCCCGCGACCTCATCATCAGGCTTGGCGGCTTCATCGTGCTCCTGTCCGACCCGGAGCCCGAGAGGCGGTGAGCGGGGCTCCATCGTGGGGACCGGGGCTCCCTCGCCGCGACCGCGTGAGCGTCCCCACACGACCTTGTAGTTCAACTTTCAATCATCTACACTGGTGTCATACC
>Ga0079226_10004178_pt1 | contig 11029 bp, 8 predicted proteins | sample Poulit2014_FD_76345 | JGI IMG/M metagenome (GOLD analysis project Ga0079226, IMG submission 76345) | Agricultural soil microbial communities from Georgia to study Nitrogen management - Poultry litter 2014 | ecosystem: Environmental > Terrestrial > Soil > Agricultural land | place: USA: Georgia...
AGATGAGCTGACCCAAGAGTTAGAAGCCATCATCCACGAACCGGGTGTGGGAGTCATCAAACGCCGCAACAACCTACGCCGCTACCAAGACAAAATCGCAAGCCTGACATTCTTTGATCCTGCTTTTATGCGCAAATTAACCCTCTCATGAGATAGCTGGCCTCAACCTAGAACTTAGTGAATCGTCTAGGGGCTATCTCGACAATATTTTTGAGAAGATAGAATCATGCCAAGACAATACCCTCAGTCATTTAAATCCCGTGCGGTGCGCGTGGTTATTGACCGTTTAGAAGTTGATGACGCTCCAAGCCGTTATACAGTCATCCGGCAGACTGCACCGGAGTTGGGTGTGGCGGTGGAAACCTTGCGTCGATGGGTAGTGCAAGCAGAGAGTGACACTAGCCAAAATCATGGTGCTACTGCAGAAACTCAAGCTGAACTTCGCAATCTCAAAAGAGAAAACGCAGAGCTGCGCAGAGTCAATCAGATCCTTAAAAGAGCTTCCGCTTATTTTGCAGCGGAATTAGACCGGCCTCTGAACTGACTGGGGACTAATCTGTGGTGTGCGATTACCTAACAGTGCTCTCAAAAAACTATTATAAGACCTAAGAACCACTTTTAGAGACCCGAATAAGCATCAGAATCAAACCATTCTAGACTTCACGGCAATTCGGGCAGTGTAAGCGCAAGCGTGAAGTTTTAAGCACAGTAAGAGCTGGATGGCTGGCATACATCGGCTGACATAGTGAAGTGTGTAAGAAATTAGGCACGGAGAAGTAAATGAGCGGAAAGCCGCAGAAACTTGAACTGACATGGTTCAACAAAGATAAGGCCTTGATACCTACCGAGAACGGTAAGTACGGATACAGATGGGTCGACCCAAAAGATCCTCGCTACTGCGAAACTCACACTTTAGTTGTTGACGAAGTTGTACACGGAACTCAAACCCTGAAGGAAGTCGACACCGTCTATTCTGAACGTGCCGAACTAGCTCCCATGGAGGACAACCTTCTTATCAGGGGTGAATCGGGTGACGTTCTTGAAGCCCTCACTCGCGTGCCTGAGCTAGCAGACAAGTACGTAGGGAGAGTTAAGTGTGTCTATATTGACCCGCCCTTCAACACGGCTCAAGCTTTCTCAAGCTACGAAGACAATCTTGAGCATTCGATCTGGCTGACTATGATGCGAGACAGACTGATTCATCTACGCAAGTTACTGTCCTCAGACGGGTCCATCTGGGTTCACCTCGATGATGTAGAAAATCACAGGATGCGCGTTCTAATGGATGAAGTATTCGGCCCGGGGAACTTCGTAGCCGAGATCGTCTGGCAAAAAGTCGGTAGCCCGAGAATGAACGCCACTGGCTTTTCTGTAAACCAAGATTTCATACTCGTCTATCGAAAGACTTCAGATTTCCGTCCAAAGCAGAGGGAAGCAGAGAGCGATTCGAACTTTTCGCATGCTGATGAGTATGGTCGTTATTCGCTTTATCCGCTTCGAAAGTGGGGCGCAGGTTCGTTACGTCAAGACCGACCAACTATGTGGTATCCGATCACCGCACCAGATGGTACCGAGGTCTGGCCGATAAAACCTGACGGGACTGAAGGGCGGTGGAGATGGCAGCGATCGACAGTCGAAGAAAAGTATTCAACCCTCGAATGGCTGGATCGAGGAAACGGGCTGCAACCTTATGTCAAAACTTATCTCACCGAAGGCAGAATGGTGCCACCTATGACCTGGTGGGAAGGCGATGATGTGGGGCATAACAGAACGGCCAAAGCTGAAATTAAAGCTCTGCACCCGAATGAGTCTCCGCTCTTCGATACGCCGAAGCCAGAGCGTTTACTCGAGCGAATTATTAATATCGCAACCGAGCCCGAAGACATTATCGTAGACGTTTTCGCTGGTTCTGGTACAACTGCCGCTGTGGCTCAAAAAATGGGTCGCCGCTGGATCGCTTGTGAATTGGTTGAAGAAACTTTTCAACGCTTTCTGCGCCCACGTTTAGAGAAGGTTGTTTGCGATGCAGATCCAGGTGGCATCACGTCAACCAACGAAATCGTGCCCACAGGTGTACTCAATGTGCCCGAGAAAAACACCCCTGAAGATTTCGGGAATATAGTTACTTTGATCAACCGTGGGCTAAAACAAAGTGATCTTCCCGAGGGCGCCATAAAAACGTTAAAAGACGCTAAGAAGCTTTTTGCGACTAAGAAGTCAGGGACTCTAACCTGGCGTGGGGGTGGGAGCTTTATCGTAGCGCATTTGGCCCCAAGCTGCTTCAATTACGACCCGGAGCTCGACTTGGTCACCTTGACTGAAGACGCTACTGGGAAGACGCTAGTTGACTCTGTGGCCGCGAATTTGAATTTTCGACTGACGCCTGAGCATCGCTATTTTCATGGAGTGCGCGGGCTGATGCGTCTTGTGGTGGTTGAGGGGCGCCTCGATCGAGATAAAGTAGATGATTTAGTCGCACATCTTGAATCAGACGATGGTCTCACTATTGCAGCAACCGAGATAGATGATGGTGTTCGACAGTATCTGCGTTCATTGGGGCGAGGTTGCCGTGCGGTGCATATACCGAACGATATCTTCCCTTATCGTGCCGTAAAGGAGAACTGACTGTGGCTACTCTTCCGATTTCTCTTGACCAGGGCATGATCGATCAAATTGCCAAAGAGTTCAATCTTCGAAGCCCCAATAAAGCAGGTCTTCGACAGCTGATCTTTCGTTTAACTGATGAGTTTGATCCCTCAGAGCCGTTAGTGATGCATATGGCTACCGGTTCGGGCAAGACGTATTTAATGGCGGCTGCAATTGAATATTTCCGTCACCATGGGTTGCACAATATCATGGTTGTGACTCCGTCATTGGTTGTCCAGGATAAGACAGTACAGAACTTTCGACATGGGACCCATCGCTACCTCCACGGCTTCCAAATAGTTCCGGACGTAGTGAGCCCTCAGTCGTATGATGCCTGGCGGGTCAAACAATCGACTTCATTATCTGGCGACGAGACAGATCCCTCGATGATTTTTGTTTTCAACGTTCAGCAGCTTGTCGCACCCAAGAAAACCGACAGCTCTTCAACTGGCACGATTGAAGGACAGCGTACCAAGATCCGTAAATGGCAAGAAGATGCTGGATCACTTTATCAATACTTAACAGACTTGGATGATCTTGTAGTCATTGCCGATGAGTCCCACCTATATGGAGCCTCGGCGAAGGCCTTCAAGCAGGCGCTGCGGGATCTCAAGCCTGCTGCCACGATTGGTTTGACGGCATCAGCTTCGAAGCATGATGACGTGATTTATCATTACCCGTTGTATCAAGCGATTTCGGATGGTTACGTGAAGGCCCCAGTACTCGTGTACCGAAAATCCGGGTATAAGGGACCAGACGCTGAGGAACGCCAGCTGCGGGATGCGCTGTCATTGCTTCGGAATAAAGAAGCTGCATATGCGACGTATCGGAATAACACACCCGGTGCAAAGAAGACTAAACCTGCGCTTTTTGTGGTCTGCTCCAATGTCCAGCATGCTACGGAAACGGCGGAGTTATTGCGAAGCCCGGGATACTGCGACTCCTACGAAGAAGTCCTGCAAGTTGATAACGAGCATAACGATGAAGCTACTCGAAAGTTACTAGATGAGTTGGATCATCCTGGATCCCCGGTGCGTGTTGTAGTGTCTGTTGACAAGCTCAAGGAGGGCTGGGATACCAAGCGCATCGCGGTCATGTGCACGTTGCGAGCCATGGCATCTGAAGTGTTGACCCAACAAACCATGGGCCGGGGGCTTCGTTTGCCATTCGGTAAGCTCACCGGACATGCTCGAATTGATCAACTCGACATCCTGGCCCACACCTCGTTTGAAGAATTGCTTAATGATGAAAATATTCTCCAGACGTTCGGCCTGGACGGGGCAGTAGAAGGAGAACCCACCGGCGAAGACATTTTGCTTTCTCACGCCACCGAGGATCTAAATCGGTCTACTTCCGAAATAGCTTTACCCGAGCAGCCGGGCACGACTCCGAGCTCTGAAGAGATATTTGATAAACCCCACGAACCAAGCATAGAACCGGTCCAAACCGTACAAGCTCATGAACTGGACGATGATGAGGAAATCACGGTCGAAGAACCGATCTTCCCAGTCGTGGTAGAAATCAATCCAAAATACGCAGGAACGACATTCCTATTTCCGTCTTCAGCGATGACTGAGACAATTTCTCCTTTCCACCTCAAACAGGTGAGAGATGATGAGATCGAAAATGCGGCAAAACGTGTCACAGACTCTGGAGAAGTCCTGCACCGCAAGAAGATCGTTATCTCTGAAGATGACCAAGAAATCACGACGCAACGGGTCGAAGACGCCACTGTCGCCAGTACAGTCGTCGAGACAGACGAAGTGGTCAAGGAGTTAACTCGAAGCATCATCGCACTACGACAAATCACTCAGACTGAACCGAATATCGCGCAGCTTCGTCGACGAATCATCCCCCACTTCATCCAACACGCCCCTGTTGAAGAATGGACTGAGAAAGCGAAAGAATCAGCAGTCGCAGAACTTGAACGACTTATCAAAACCAAGATTGGGGAACACGCCAGCAATACTCAGACGGAAACGACGATTACCCCAATAGAGCTTCCGGTGGATCAGTTCTTCACGCTGCCTTTAGGCCAGAACGCTCTGGAGTTATTGTCTGAAGACCAGCGTGGCAAATTCCAGAAGAACCAGTACTACGGTACCTGGGATAAAGGCCTGTTTCCGGCAGCATCGTTTGACTCTTGGAGCGGAGAATACATGCTTGCTCTACGGCTAAATTATTCTGAGAATATCCTCTGGTGGAAGCGTCTCTACAGAAGCGACAAGGCATCGATTGCCTATTCAACACGCGACAATTACTATCCAGATTTCGTCGCCAAAGAGCGGGATGGCACCTACTGGATTATAGAAGGTAAGTCTGACAAGGGCATAGATGATGCAACCGTTCAGAAAAAACGCGACGCCGCCGTGGACCTAGTCAACGAACTTATCAGCACGCCAGGCTTCGAAGACACATCATGGGGCTATCTCATCGCCTACGAATCGGATGTCAAGGCAGCTGATTCATGGGAAGATCTTAAGATCAAGGCACAACCTGTTGTGACGAAGAAATACGACGTTTGATGGTCAGTGTTATGTTGTTACGGAGAGTCTGGGGTTCCTGTGACACGTAAGGGCACGACTCTGCCGCTGACGTCCTGATCGACCCGAGCCGACAGTTCAGCAATCACGGTGGCTGCTGAGGTGACTTGACGGCGCAAGTCGGTGTTTTGTCGTTCGAGATCTCGGATACGTCTCCTGCTCTTCGACAGTTCGGCTTCGAGACGGGAGACCTGCGCGTTACGAGGCGTAGTTTCAAAGACTCGCTGGTCCCACTCGGCCAAGATGTTCTTAGCACGGTACAGAGTAGCTTGACTGACACCGGCCTCTCGGGCCAGGTTTGTTTTCGTTAACCGCCCATCGCAATATCGTGCGTCCCCTCCCAAGAGACGGTTCATCGCGTCTTGGAGTCGGCGTTCTGAATCTTTGGAGTTATTCGTTTGCATTACGGCTCGTTCGGGTGACTCGTTGAACGTCTTTCAGCTGGTGTTCGAGCTGTGCCCGGTGGGTGTCTGCCATTCGCCGGTCTCGAAGCAATTTCTTGAGTTCGTCTTCTTCAGCTAACCAGACGGGCAGGTGCTCGTTGGTGATTACAGAGTTCCGGCAGCGTGTCGGTGAACATGCTGCCATGATTGGGCCGGCTTGTTTGGCTTGCTCATCGAGTCCCTTGAGACATTCAGCTTTCTCTGGGTCTCCTAAGCAGTGGTTGAGCGTTCCCAGGGTGATGCCAGAAGCATCGTCTCTGAGAAGTTCTCTAAGCATTCGCTCATCACCACGAGACGCTTTGAGCGAGTTCTTACGCTCCATCGATTCAAGAAGCTGAAGGTATTGGTGAGCACCTGGTCCCCGCACCTCTAATTGACCCTGTCGGTGTTTGCTCCAATCTGCAATGAGTTCTGCTGCTGTCGCGCTGTCTTTTTCGCGGCCGAGTTCACGTTCCCAAGCCACCGAGGGTGCACCATAACCTGAGGTCACACTATTGGCCAGCGCCCTTGTGGCGTTGTGTTTCAAGGTGATCCCGAGAGCAATTTCTCCGTCGGGTTGGGCAGCAGTGATGATTGCCATGGTTCGTCGCAGCCGGTGGGCGCTGATATTGGGGTCTGCAATTTTCCGAAGTCCGCGTTGAGGGCCTACGGTGTTGACCCATTCAATGAACCGCTGGATTTCCTCTTTATGGTCCATGATTCTATTTTGGTATTTTGATGATCGAAAGAGCAGCCCCTGCTCACCGGCAAGTTTTTCAGCGATGTTTACCGCTTTAGCGACTGGTTCGCTGACCCACCAATAACCGGGCAGCCCTGTTCCCCGCTGGTGTTTGTACACTTTGCTTTTGACTGCCGGTGCTCCGTAGTAGGTTGTCAGGGCGCCGCTTTGGAGTGCGCTCACTTCACTTAGGCGCATCATGGACATCGTGGCGATAAAAATAAAACAGGCTGCGCGCAACTTAGTGGCTTCAAAAGCAACGTAAGTACTGTCAAAGCCAAGACACCACGGTTGGCTACGACCATTTTGATCGGCGATCGATACAGGCTGATGTTTTATCGTGCCATACCGTGTGGGCAAGCCACGGTCTAGTGCTTCCAGAACCAATTGATAGCGTGCTGTCATGTGTGGGCTGACTGCCGAAGTGCCGTGGGGGTTTCGAAAGTCTAGGATGCGTGAGATGCCTTCCCAGTTGATTTCGCCCTGAGTTCCTGGTCCGCGGTTGGAACAATGCAAGGGGATAAACGCAGCCGGGTTACGGAAGTGTTTTTCGAGGCGTCGGCGGAATTCTACAGGGTTACTAATAACGGGCAGTTCATCGAATCGTTGCCGTTGCGCTGATATCTCGCGCTGTGCTTGCAAGATATCTGGGGCGAAACCGTCGATATACGTCCAGCATGCGTGGACGAGGGCCCAGAAATCTTGCGGTTCTATCGGTTTTGTTTTGATCTCAGTTCTCGGAAATCGGGTTGTACCTTTGGGGACTTCGAACGTGAAGTACCACGGTAGTGCTGGCCCCATGTGGTCGATCAACGCGAAAACTTGTTCTGAACCATAGACCAAGTGCTCAGCATAATTCTGTCGCACCCAGTCGTAGTAGTCTTCGAGGTCCGATTTCACCCATGCGGTCAGATCTGCAGTCTTGTTGCGGCTGGTCGCCCATTCCTGGATTTTTCGTATCGCATAGAAATAATGCCGTAGTGATTTCAACTTAGGAGTTTTTCTGGCCGATGAAGACCTGCCGCCACCAATTTTTCATCCATTGGGTTGAGCAACACCATAAGAAATGAGCGCACCAGGTAATTCCAGTCCGCTGGAAGACTGTCGTAGTGAAACACTGCGATATTTGCACGCTCGTTCGGTGGTTTTCCCAACGCGGTAAGGTCCCAACTATCAGTGTCACCAAACCGTGGGGCCGGCCCTGAATCGAGGCGTGCTTCGACTGGGAGCACGGGTTGTGATTTAGGGAATCCTGGAAATTTGACGACTTCAAGAGTGAGTTTTTGAGCATGCTGGACCATTACTTTTAGTGTGCCTTTCGCATGGTGAGTGGAACACGAACAGGGGCGGGTGCAGCCTTGGCCGTAGCGACAACTTCTTCGGGGAACTGATTGAGTACCGCATCTATGTTGATGATTTGTTGGCCATACAACGCAGCGAATTGTTGGGGGGCCATTTCTGGTTCAAGATCTTTTAATATTTGTCGATAGGCCACGAGTCGGGGTAAATGATCTTCAAATATCACTGCATTGGTACAAGTTAGGCACATCCTCGGAGCATCGAAACACTGAGCATCTTTTGAATGCGGAGGGTTCGTAGGATCGATGCAGCTCGAGATAGAAAGTTCGACATCTACTGGCGTTTCCCGTGTTGTCTGTTCGGCCGCATCACCGATTTGGTTACCGCGATGGTATGCAAGAGCGTTGGCTGCTGGTTCAATGACCACAGAGGGCCCCATACGATCCATTACTAACTGCTGAGCATTAAGGACTGTTTTCGCCGCAATGGTATGGACCGTAGTTGATTGAGCATAATGCGTACGGAACACCTCAATACTGTGATCGTCGCCAGCGCTTCCTGCCAGTGTTCCTAGTAGGATAGCTTTGGCGCTCTTGTGAGTCTTGCGCAGGCGACGCACATCAAGTGGGGCCGAAATGTCTAGCCCAGTTCGTTTAACTAAAGCAGAAAAACGGAAGTGGGGTGTTTCTGGGAGTGTGCTGAGCCAGATGGGGAGATTAGATCTACGTTTCCGAGAGGACTCACGTGATAGTGAGCCGACCCAGAAATCAGAGTTACCAACAACCTGCTGTCGGGCTATCCTCATGGCGTGTGCAGCGCGGCGCAAGAGGTCCCCAGGGTTCCACCCCCACCCTTTGTCTTTCCGGGAGTGTGAGGACAACTCACGGTGACGGGACGTCGAGGCTCTTCTCTTCTGCGTCGCCACTCGAATAACGGTGTCGCCGAATTCAATGTCGGAATGCTGGAGATAAAGTACCTCTTCGGGAGACCAGCCTGTTCTGAGCAGAAACAAGCATTGAATAGCTTGAAGGTACAGCAAATGCGGGATCACCAGATTAATCACCGGGTGGCCAAAAATCATCGGGCGAAGCCGCTCTGTTTCTGGTACCTGCTCGCCCAAGACAGCCCACCAATAGTTCTCAGAAGACGATGCCCAGATAGTTCGCGGTATCTCGTCGAGCCGCATGTGATGTAAGGCCCAGACGAAGTTGGCCAAGGAATCCCAACCGGCTGATCTTGGGTCTTGTCCTTGGCCGAGTAGGAAATCTCCGATTTCTAGGAACCTCTCGGTTGAACGCACCACTCCTCGGAAAGTCTGCTCAATCGCAATTCTTTCCTTGTTAGAAAATTCGTCCAATGGTGTGCTCTGAGAGACGTGATCTTGGTATCGAAGCGCCCTACTTGATACCCATCGTTGTACCAGAGAATTATCGATCCCATATTTGTCTAAGTAGGCTCCTACATACTGACGTATAGTATTTGAGGCCTTTTTTGAGCGTTCACTTTCGGCACCATGTTTAGTGATCAGGTGCCTTTCCCATGCCAGCAATCTGCGTTGCAGGTCTGAACTGGAGCTCTCCAGCGTTAAATACTGATCGCTCGGCTCGCTGAGAAACTCACCTAGGCGGCGAATGATTGATGCGCGATTAATGATTGTGGCTGGGGTGTTTCCAACGTTGTGGGTATGTATGAGCCATCCGTCTGCGATCTGAGCGACTAACACCGAAGCAGTGTATTTTTTCGGGTCGATCCTTGTAGAACTACCTCGCGATGCAGGTTTCTTGCTGGTAAAAGATCGAGGATTCAAACGAGGTGATGTGCTAATTCTGGTTCCCTCCCGCCAGGATATGGTCGATAACGTAGTCAGAATAGTCTTTGAGCGGGTCGCCCCATGCATCGAAAGCGCGTTGAATAAGTGCGTCAGCTTCTTCGAGATACCGAAGATAAATCATCGTCGTTGCGGGGCTGGCATGCCCCAACAGTCGTTGCACTGTCAGGAGCGGGTTGGAGATGATGTGTTCACTCAGAGTGCCATGCCCTGCTCTACCTGGCCTGGAGTTTTGCAATGCACGGAGTTGCAAATGTTGTAACAACACCACAGCAAACGTATGACGTAAATCGTGCGGAGAGATCGGTCGTCCGGTGTAATGACTTGTCCCCGTGAAATGTTGAAGGCGTCGGTTTGCCTGAGCAAATGTATTATGCCAACTGCGCTGCGAGGGCGGCTTGCCCGTTGTGCCCACAAATAAGGACAACGGCTCAATATGACTGTCACGGTGTTCCACTAGCACGGCACGGTGCTGGATCGGAATCTGAAAATACTGTTTCCGATAAGAACGCCCTCGATAGGCGTAACTGATCTTGCCCGTATTTTGTTCGATGTTATTCACGAGAGCCAGTCCCTCACTATGGCGTGACAGCCATTTTTGAGCGTTACGTACGACCCGTTTTCTTTCGGTGTTAACGTAGAGGTTAATGTCGTCTGTGGTCTTTGACGGGATATAAATGGTGCGACGATGTTGGCCTTTTGTTGTCGACTCAAGCACGACCGACGCTCCTTCGCCGTCAGTCTGTATCAATTCGACTTGAAGTAGGGTTCGCCACTCTTGGAGCCTCAGCCCAGTAGTTATCGCCAGTTCAGCTGCGGTGGTATCTCGTTGAACAGAGCGACCGCGGAACGACATATCCATCAAACCGTCGGGAAGTTGCCCTCCCAGTCCAACGTTTTTGAATTGTTTCCATTGGTCATGAGTCAAAGCCCTTACGTCCATTTCATAACTAATCGGGCGAGGCTTCACCACGGAGTATCGCCCAATTTGTTGCCATGGCGTCTTGGACAGTAATCCTTGCTCAACGAGATAATTAAAGAAGGCCCGTAGAATCACCGTTTCACGTTGCCAAGTACGATGACTGATACCTTGGCCTAGGCGGTAATCACGATAATCACTCAGATCATCATTGGTGACAGTCTGCCAAGTAATGGTCTTTGAAACGAAATATCGCGCTACCTGAAACAGGTCCCTTCCATACGCCCTGGCAGTGTTTGCCGCGACATTTCTTGAATAACGGCGTAGGAATTCTGTCCAAGGCTGCAGAGGCCAAAATTGTTCATCGAGAATTATCGGACAGCCTGCTGGGACTTTATGTGTGGTGGCCAATTCGTCTGATATGGCGCACTCGTGTTCAGCAATGAGACTGTGGTCAGCGAAGTAAAGTTGAAGCGACATGAGTAACCCCTGGGCTGTCTAATGAGAGTCTGCCCAAGACTACACATAACGGCCTGCGGGTCAGGAAACTTCTTGACCGAAACCTATATTTCCTTACGACGCCTGGAAAATAAGGTCCTGTCAGAACTGGCCCACCAACAGACCTCCGTCTCG
>Ga0079226_10004179_pt1 | contig 11029 bp, 11 predicted proteins | sample Poulit2014_FD_76345 | JGI IMG/M metagenome (GOLD analysis project Ga0079226, IMG submission 76345) | Agricultural soil microbial communities from Georgia to study Nitrogen management - Poultry litter 2014 | ecosystem: Environmental > Terrestrial > Soil > Agricultural land | place: USA: Georgia...
GCACCGCCGACCGGACGGTCCAGCCTGTGTACTAGTCCAAGATACACGTTGCCGGGCTTGTTTTCATTTTCTTTAATATAGGCTTTCAGTATATTGAGCAAATCCTTATCACCCGAAGCATCTTCCTGGACTGGAATGTTGACAGGCTTTTCCACAATCAGCAGGTGATTATCTTCATATAAAACGTTAATATTCATGGTGTACTCTCCTTTACATCTTCATCATATTATATCATCCGATCATTTATATGAAAGATGAAAACAGATGTCTGGCGGCCGGATTAATAGAAATGGTTCCACGGAGCTTCATCGGGCGGAGTGGATTCTACAGCGGCGGAACTTTCTTTAGCTGGATGTTTGACATTGACGCTGTACGACCATAGTGCAATCGGCTGGCCGACTTTGTTATAGTGCTGACCATGATTCGTATCACCATGCAGAACATTGCCGACATTGGCGAGCTGTACTCTTATATGATATGAATACCCTTTCTCCATCTCGATTTCCATAAGTGTCAGATCGTCTTCAGAATCTCTGTCGATGACCTTGTAGTGAAGTGCGCTTTTTATGGCCTTTTCATCATTCTCATTTGTAATGCTGAATGAATTATTCTCAGAGTTTTTAATAAGATAATCGGTTAATGTGTCCTCATCTTTCGGCATTTGGCCACGGACGATTGCCCTGTATTTTCTTGTAATATTGTTATTGTCCTGCATTAAATAAGAAGCGGTATCAGAGGTCTTGGCGAATACGGCAGCACCGCCTATCGGACTTCCCGGTATTTCATCAGCTTCAGGATATAAATCATCATTTTCCGCATTACTGTTTTTAATGTGTTCTTTCAACGAATTCAGCAGATCTTCACCTTCTGTGCCTTCAATATAAGAAGGGGTGATGGCAGATTTTTCAATTATGAGCAGGTGGTCATCCTCATATAAGATATTAGTATTCATTGGTGCACTCTCCTTTACTCTTTTAAACAAATATATCAGTATTAAATAAATTCCCTATTTCATGATTTTATAACATTAAAGTAAGATTTCAGATATTATACAGATGAAGGATGATTTAAATTGCTGGATCGACTGACTCCTGTTTTGATATTAATAATGATGGGCGTTGCATTGTTCATAGGACAGTACGAATGGGTTTCAGACGTTCTCGGTATATTGGTTATACCGTTATTAATGGCGTTATTATTTTTAATATTTCTTGATGTGCCTTTCAGGGATATTCCTGCCTCCATAAAAAACTATAAATTTAACTTTATATCTCTGGCGATAAATTTCATATGGACACCGGTGCTTGCATATTTGCTGGGGTACATGTTTTTAGCGGATCAGCCTGTACTGTGGCTGGGTCTGGTCATGCTTCTCGTCACTCCCTGCACAGACTGGTATATAATATTTACGAACCTTGCCAAAGGTAATACAGCATTATCCACAACGATTTTACCAATAAACTTCATACTGCAGATCATTCTTCTGCCGGTGTATATTTATTTGTTTTTCGGTGTGTTCGAATGGGTGTCGTTCAGAGTCGTCTTGTCGATGATATTGACACTGATCATACCGCTCGGACTCGCAGCGTTTGTAAAATTGTTATTTCCCGGGGAATACTTACGGCGAGCCTCCTCGATTAACCCCCTGGTCCTAAGTCTGGCCGTGCTTTCCATTTTTGCTTCTGAGAGGGAAACACTGTTCAACAATTTGAATTTACTTCAAATAATATTATTACCGATATTGCTGTTTTTCTTGATAAATTTTATAGTCAGCAACATCGCAGCGAAAATATTCAAGTTCAATTACCGTGATACCGTCAGTCTGGTCATGACGACGATGGCGAGAAACTCTCCCCTTGCTCTGGCAATCGCAGTTGTGGTTTTTGATGACCTGCCAATCATTACTTTGGCATTGATCATCGGACCTCTGATTGAGATACCGGTACTTGCAGTGACAAGCAGAGTAATGCAATTGAAGATGTAACAGGAAACGAGACACCTATTCTATGAAAATTGACAGGTGTCTTTATTTATAATTAATTTTTCACTATTTTTTACGCATATCTATAATATACTGAATAGTATGATAGAATTAGGGCACTAAAAAGCGACTTTCAAAGGGGTGTATATGAGTGGATATTAGAAGATACTCCGAAAATTCTATAACCATTTACATCGGAGATGAAATCAATGAGGATACAAATAAAAAACTGGTCCATTTGAAAAATGAACTGGAGAAAATGGAGATAGACGGTGTCTCGGAAATCGTCATATCCTATACCAGCCTTATAATTTACTATGACATTTTTAAAACAACGGGCAAAGACGTGGAAAATGTATTAAAGAAAGTGGACCTGGCCAAACTGGAAAAGCGGTCATTAAAATATAATCTGGTTGAAATACCGGTCTGTTACGGTGGAGAATACGGTCCGGATCTGGCATTGTTCGATGATAACGGTTTATCCCCGGAGGAAGTCATCGAACTTCACAGCAATACTGAATACCTGGTATATATGCTTGGATTCATGCCGGGGTTCCCCTATCTCGGCGGTCTGGATGAGAGATTGTTCAAAGACAGGCTTGATAATCCGAGGACGAGAATTCCGGCAGGTTCTGTCGGTATAGGCGGAAAGCAGACAGGGATGTATCCTTTCACATCACCGGGCGGCTGGAATCTGCTTGGACGTACGCCGATCCCTTTATTTGATGAGAACAGGGAACCTCAGATTTTATATGAAGCAGGAGACAGAATCATCTACAGAGCGATTGATGAAAAAGAATATAAACAACTGCAGCAGCAGGTGGAAGATGATGACTATGAAGTGAAAATCACCAGCAGGGAGGCAAATTAATGACTTTCAAAGTATTGAATCCAGGAATGTTCTCGACGATTCAGGATGCAGGCCGGTTTTCTTATCAGACCTTTGGTTTCTCGCCTTCCGGGGTATTGGATTACAAAGCACATAAATTGGCGAACCGCCTGCTCGGCAATGAAGATGATGCAGCAGTATTGGAAATGACTTTGCAGGGTGTTGAGCTGCTTGCAAAGAAAGATACGGTCATTTCAACATCCGGAGCGGTAGCGCCTGTAACAATAAATGACAAACGATATACCCATGGCAGCGCGATTAAAATAATTGAAGGTGAAACCCTGAAGATTGGCAAGTGTGAAAATGGATCGAGAACATATCTTGCAGTTCTGGGCGGGTTTGATGTTCCTCCGGTACTCGGCAGCAGATCAACACATACGAGAAGCGGAATCGGAGGTTTTAAAGGCAGAACTTTAAAGAACGGTGATGTATTAAAGAGTATAGGCGGCGATTTCTCAGAGGGTCTGAAGAAAATTAAACCGTTTGAAAGCGACAACATCATCCGTATTATACCAGGTCAGCAATATGACCGTTTCAAAGCGCAGGTAAAAAGAAAACTGTTCAATTCTGAGTACACAATTACAAAAGACAGCGACCGGATGGGAATCCGTTTGAACGGACCTGAGCTTGAAACTGATGAAGGTCATGATGTACTCAGTGAACCGACTCAGCTCGGCAGCATCCAGGTGCCCAAAAACGGACAGCCTATCATTCTGCTGAATGACAGGCAGACTGCGGGCGGATACGTGCGTATAGCGACTGTGGCTCTTGCCGATATTCCGAAGCTGGTACAAAAATCACCTGGCGGGAAGCTTGCATTCAAAGAGATTGATGTAGATGAAGCAACTAAGATATATAAAGAGGAATTGACCAAAATTGATTCCGGTGAATACTTTGAGGATTTACGTGATTTCACGTCAATCCGCCGGCATATTTCTTTAAAGATATCAAAACTGATGGAGGAATAACTATGAATGTTAAAAAAGTCAAGGAACTCATTAAACTGTTCAAAGATGAAGAACTTACAAAACTGAAAATCGAAGAAAAGGGAATGAAAATCCATATTGAAAAGGGAGGTGTCGTACAGTCGTCGACAGCGGTTGATGAACAGACTTCTGACGAAACAGCACAGAACAAATCTGGGAAAATTGAGATTAAAGCGCCGCAGGTGGGTACTTTCTATATGCAAAAAGAGGAAGGCTCTGATGAAAATTTTGTGGATGAAGGTGACACTGTCCAAAAAGGTGATCAGGTCGGCATCATCGAAGCAATGAAAGTTTTCAATGATGTTCATTCCGATCATTCAGGCGTCATTGAAGAGATTCTTGTGGAAAATGGTGACACTGTCGAGTATGACCAGGTGCTGATGACTGTGCGCAAAGAGGGTGAATGACATGAAAAAAGTTCTGATTGCAAACCGCGGTGAAATCGCAGTAAGGATCATACGGACTTTAAAGGAAATGAACATAAAAAGTGTTGCTGTATATTCCACGGCGGATAAGGACAGCCTGCACGTGGCACTGGCAGACGAAGCACTTTGCATCGGTCCACCCCAGAGTAATGAGAGCTATTTGAATATAGAGCGGATACTCACTGCTGCAGAAATCAGCAAAGCAGATGCGGTGCACCCGGGTTACGGATTTTTATCTGAGACACCCGAATTTGCAAGACGTTGTGAAGAAAACGGAATTACTTTTATCGGCCCTACTTCAAAAATCATGCAGAAAATGGGTGATAAAGCCGAGGCGCGGCGTACGATGAAGGAAGCGGGTGTGCCTGTCATTCCGGGCAGTGACGGTGTCGTCGACAGTGTCGAAGAAGTCAGGGAAGTCATTGAAAAAATAGGCTATCCTGTCGTCATCAAAGCAGTGTCGGGGGGAGGCGGTAAAGGGATGCGTTTTGTCCATGATGAAGCTTCGCTTGAAAAGAATTATAAAGAAGCAAAAAAAGAAGCGAAGAATGCATTCAATGATGACAGAATCTATGTAGAGAAATATATTTCCAAAGCAAGACATATTGAAGTTCAGGTTGTCGGAGACGGCAGCGGTGATGCTGTACACTTGTATGAAAGAGACTGTTCGATTCAGCGTAATAATCAAAAGCTGATTGAAGAAGCGCCGGCACAGATTTTATCCGTCAAGTCGAGAAAGTTCATCACTGAAACGACGAGGCACGCGATCGCTGAACTCAATTACGGCGGTGCGGGTACGGTTGAATATTTGTATGTCGAAGAGGAAGATGAGTTTTATTTCATAGAAATGAATACACGTGTTCAAGTTGAACATACAGTGACAGAGGAGATTACAGGCGTCGACATCGTCCGGCTGCAGGTGGAAGTGGCACTGTTCAATAAACTGAACATCAGCCAGGAAGACATCGGTATTAATGGTTTTGCGATTGAAACACGCATCAATGCAGAGGATCCGGAGAAGAGTTTCCAGCCGGCACCCGGGCAGATTGAAATGCTGCATTTCTCACTTGGGCGCAATGTCCGTGTAGATACAGCAGTGTATCCGGGATATAAGATTCCGCCAAATTACGATTCGATGATTGCTAAAGTGATTGTCAACGGGAAAGACAGACAGGAAGCGATTGACAAGATGACACTCGTTCTTGATGAAACGGTCATCGGTCCGCTTAAAACAAATCTCGATTTTCAATATTATCTCATGCAGCATCCAAATTACATTGACAATATAGTAGACATCAAGTTTTTATCACGCAATAAAATTATTGAAGACTAGGAGGATAAAGATGCATAAAGTAGATTTGAATGCAGATTTAGGCGAAAGTTTCGGTAATTACACGATTGGAAATGACGAAGAAATCATCCCCCTCATCTCATCGGCAAATGTCGCATGCGGTTTTCACGCCAGTGATCCGAGTGTAATGATCAAAACGGTTGAGATGATTAAAAAAAGCGGCACAACGGGATTAGGTGCACATCCGGGTTTCCCGGACATGATGGGTTTCGGCAGACGTTTCATGGACATGACAATGAAAGAAGTCAGGGCAATCATGCTGTATCAGCTCGGGGCTCTGGATGGTATTGCTAAAACATACGGCGTTGAACTTAATCATGTCAAACCGCACGGTGCATTGTATAATGGGACATTTACCGACTATGAATTGTCGCTGACAATCGCGAATGCGGTGAAAGAGTATAATCCGGATTTGAAATTGATGGGACTGAGTAATCAGAATCTTGTCAAGGCAGGCAAGGAAGCCGGCCTTGAAGTAAGGCATGAAGTATTCGCAGACCGTGCTTATGAAGATGACGGTACGCTGGTTTCTAGAAGGAAAGATGGCGCGATGATCACGGATACAAAAGAAGCCGTGGACCGTGTTGTGAAAATGATCAAAGAAAAGAAAGTGGAAAGTATTGACGGTAATTTAATAGATATTCAGGCTGACAGCATCTGCGTGCATGGAGATGGTGAAAAAGCTCTGGATTTCATTAAAGAAATACGTAAAGCATTTGAAGAGAATGATATTAAGATAGAAACAATGTAAAAAAATATCTTTCTGTATAAGGGGGAAATACAATGGACAATGAAAAACCAAAAATGACAGCCGCTCAACGGCGATTGCTCTTCGGTTCGGTTTTCTTGATGGCGACCTCAGCAATTGGCCCGGCATTTCTTACACAGACAACTGTTTTTACTGATCAGTTTTTAGCGAGTTTCGCATTTGCGATTGTTGTATCGATTATTATAGATATCGGTGCCCAGCTTAATATATGGAGAGTCCTCAGTGTTTCCGGAAAACGCGGTCAGGAAGTGGCAAATGAAGTAGCTCCGGGTCTTGGTTATGTAGTCGCTTTCTTCATCGTCCTGGGTGGTCTCGCCTTCAACATCGGAAACGTTGCCGGTGCAGGACTTGGTTTCAACGCAATATTTGGGTTGGATGTACGCATTGGTGCAGCGATTGCCGGCGCGTTTGCGATCTTTATTTTCCTGGTGAAAAATGGACGCGCCGTCATGGATGTGGTGACTCAGGTGCTGGGTATATTAATGATTGGTATTACTGCTTATGTCATGATTCAGTCAAATCCGCCTTACGGAGAAGCGGCTGTAAGAACTTTTGTGCCTGAAGATCCGATCGGGATGTTCGTCCCGATTGTTACAATCGTCGGGGGTACGGTCGGCGGTTATATTACATTTGCCGGTGCACACAGATTGATTGAAGCCGGCATGACCGGTAAGGAAAGTATACGATTTGTGAGCCATGCAGCAAATTATGGTATTTTAACAACCGGTGTTATGAGAGTTATTTTATTTCTTGCTGTGCTTGGTGTGCTTGCACAGGGCGCGGTGCTCAGTGAAGAGAACCCGCCGGCATCAGTCTTCCAGTTTGCATTGGGTGATCTAGGAATGCAGGTGTTCGGTGTGGTATTACTTGCTGCTGCATTATCTTCTGTCATTGGTGCAGCTTACACCAGCGCTTCATTCTTAAGGTCTTTTCATAATATTTTTGATAAGTATAATAACGTGGTTATCGTGACGTTCATTGTATTTTCAACATTGGTATTTACATTTGTCGGTCAGCCGGTGACGCTTCTGATTCTTGCCGGTGCATTTAACGGCTTGATATTGCCATTGACATTGGGTGCAGTATTGCTTGCATCGAGAAAGAAGAAACTGGTTGGCGACTACCGTCACCCGACATGGATGATTATCTGGGGCGTTGTTGCAGTACTCGCTACTTTAATTATCGGCATCATGTCACTGGGCGGGATTGCTGATTTATGGACAGGCTAACTTTAAGAGGTGAATAAAATGAATGCTGAAAGTATAAGGAAACTGATTAGAAGCGGTGAACATCAAGGGACGACATCAGGTGTTGCAGGCGATAAAGTTCAGGCGAATTTAGTCATATTACCGAGGAAATATGCATTTGATTTTCTGCTGTTTGCAATAAGGAATAAAAAAGCCGTCCCGATTATCGAAGTGATGGAAGACGGCCAATATGAAAGCAGATATGCAAGAAACTCTGATATCAGGACTGATATACCGAAATATAATATATACAGAAATGGTGAATTGATAGAGACTGTTGATGAGGTGTCTTCTTACTGGCAGGATGATTTTGTGACATTCCTGATCGGCTGCAGTTTTACATTTGAACAGGCGATTATGGATGGCGGCATCGATATTAAACATATTAAAGAGAAAAAGAATGTGGCGATGTATAAAACCAATATCGATGCAGCGTCCGCCGGTGTCTTTCACGGGCAGGCGGTCGTCTCGATGAGACCGTTTAAAAAAGACGAAGTGGATAAAGTGAAAGAGATTACCGGAAAATTTCCCGATATGCACGGCGATCCTGTTCATGTCGGTACTCCGGGAGACATTGGTATTTCCAACATATCACAACCGGACTACGGGGATGCAATCGATATTGATGATGATGAAGTCCCGGTGTTTTGGGCGTGCGGTGTAACGCCGCAGAATGTTGCGCTGAATGCAAAGCCGGATGTCATGATTACCCATCAGCCGGGACATATGTTCATAACAGATATTAACAATGATGAATTTAAATCGTGAACATGATTATAATGCACCAATAAAAACCCGCTGAAATATGAATTTTCAGCGGGTTTTACAGTTATACAAGATGTGATTTTTCCCATAACGGAAGTTTGATCCCTAAATTTTTCTCCAGAGCATTTTCATAGACCTGGTAGCCCCATGCGACATCTGCAGTCGGCAGTCCGCCCATGATACTAATGATGATTTCATCTTGAGATTGTCTGCCTGCGCACTCGCCTGAGACGATATCGCCGATATCATCCACTTCTTCGGGGGCATATTTGCCCTGTCTCACTAAATCCAGAAGCTGTCCGGACATCGCCCATGAGCGGATGCTGTCCACACCATCCGGATGTTCCATGCCGTCTTTCAGCCAGGAATCATGCATATCCCATAAATCTGCAACTATGCGGTTGTCATTATATGCTTGGTCGCTCAAGTCTGCAGCACCGGTCAGCAATACCAATGCGCCGGGTTTTAATAATTTATCATCAATGACAGGTTTTACTTTGCCGGATGTAGCAACGGTCAATATATCAGATTCACTTATACAGCTCTCAATATCTGTGACGACCTGTACCGGCCTGCCTGTCTTTTCTTTTATTTTTTCAGCAATGACTTTACCTTTTTCTGCATTTATATCAAATAAAATGATTTTCTCGACTGAGTCTACTGTCGTATTGATTGCTTCGATACAGGACTGGTTTATCGCCCCGCCGCCGATAGCTCCAAGAATTTTGGCATCTTTTTTAGCCAGATGTTTGGCTGCAACACCAGGGATTGCACCGGTTCTCATCGAACTGACCAGGTTTCCGGCCATAATTGACAATGGTGCGCCTGTGTCCTTATCATTCAACGTAAAAGTGTGAATAGATCTTGGAAGGTTCTTCTTCTGATTTTCAATATTTGAACCATACCATTTGTTTCCCATCACATCGAAACGGCCGCCCAGGTAAGAGATCAGAGACATGAATCTTCTGTCTGGACCGGCGACAGGCATATTTTTATGTTTTTCCTGTTCGTTGAACCACAGCATCAGCCCATGTTCATTACGATTCGGGCCACCGAGAATATAGTCCTTTCTACCCATCAGTTCAAACATTTCTTCCATTACGTTCACGCATGCTGCTATATCCAATACTCCAGCTTCAATCATGTCCTCTTCTTTTAGGAAAAGAAGTTCGACTTTCTCTGTCATTTTTCTGCCTCCATATAGTATAAATGTTAAAATAATTAAAACCGCTTACACATTTGTGACGAGTGCCATCTCTAATCAGGTTTCAATTAATATATCATCATAATAGGAATAAAACAACTAATTATAATTATAAAAGGAACTATAGTTCCTAAAATATATTCAGAGGTGATTAAATGAGCGATTCAAATTTACTGCAGAAAATTATTAATAAAAAAGACAAACTGCCTAAAAAGCAGAAGGAATTCAGTGATTACATACTGGAAAATTACCGTGAAATAGGCATACTGCCAATCGGTAAAATGTCTGAGGAATCAGGGGTCGGGACGACTACGATACTCAGAACGATAAAACAATTCGGATATGATAATTTAAATGACTTTAAAAAAGCAATTCATCTGATTGTGATTGACAGCCAGACGCCTAAATGGTGGGATTTTTCCAATGAGGATAAAGAAGCCGGAAATCTTAAGGATAACCATATTCAAAAAACATGGGACAAGATTAATCAACTGCAGCAGTATACGATGACTGAAGATTTGGAGAATAATATTAATGCCTCGGTGAAAAGGATGAGTGAAGCTGAAAGAATCAATGTTTTCGGTCTCAGAACTTCACGCTCCGTAGCACTCTATCTCGAAAACTCCATTAATGAATTCAATCCTGTATGCCAGCAGTTGAGCTATGAACCGCACTTCATATTCGACAGGCTCTATCATGTGTCTAAAAAAGAAGTCGTCATTCTGATTGCGCTGTCCCCTTTCACAAAAATGACGTATGAAGTGGCCAAATATTGTGCTGAGAAAAACATTGATGTGATATTGATTACCGACAGTGAGGAAAATTCAATGATTCCATATGCCAAACATGTACTGATGCTTGCACGTTCCGAAGGCCATTACTCACTGGTACCTGCTATATCACTGGTTGAAACACTGACTGTCATGTTCGGCTCAACCGTAGATAAAGAAAGTGCCAGAAATTTAAAAGAAGTCGGCAGACTGATTGTAGACAAAGATATAACGATGACATGAAAAAAGCCGAAATCCATAAAGGGTTTCGGCTCTTTTATCAACCATCAAATCATTAAGAAAGTCAGGATGGATAATCCGACAGAAACGATGATCATTGCAATCAAAGGCTTGAACGCCTTTGTCCGTACATCATTCAGACTGACGTTCAGTCCGAGTCCGACCATCGCCATGGTCAGTAAAAATGTGGATAAGTCATATATTCCATCAATTACTGCCTCAGGAATGAATATGACCTGGCCGATTACATATGTATTCAGCAGACTCATTAAGACAAAGCCCAGCAAGAACCATGGGAACGGTACTTTAACATCACTTGGTGATGATTTTTTCTGGTGGCGTCTGACAAAATATACAATGATAAAGCATAATGGAATCAACAATAGGACGCGGCCGAGTTTA
>Ga0079226_10004180_pt1 | contig 11027 bp, 14 predicted proteins | sample Poulit2014_FD_76345 | JGI IMG/M metagenome (GOLD analysis project Ga0079226, IMG submission 76345) | Agricultural soil microbial communities from Georgia to study Nitrogen management - Poultry litter 2014 | ecosystem: Environmental > Terrestrial > Soil > Agricultural land | place: USA: Georgia...
AAAAGAAAAACGAGAACATCGTAACAAGCGGAACCCCCTTCTATGGTTTATATTCGCTATAGTGATTCCGTTAGTTGTTGTTGTGCTATTAGTTATATTCATTTTAATGATGGCAGGTGTAGATACTGGTTCATGGCTCAAAACGAAATTCAGTGATACTCCAGTTATCTCAAACGTTTTGACGACCGATGAGGAAAAAGAGCAAGCTAATAAATTAGAACGTGCTACGGAAAAAGTCAGCGAACAAAAAGAAGAAATAGAAGAGTTAACAATGGAAATTGAAAGTCTAGAAGGTATTGTTGATGACTTAGAAATGGAAATAAAACGATTAACAAATCGTTCTGACGACGATGAAGAAAAAGATGAAGCAAATGCAACAAATGATAATAGTGCACAAAACCAAGATAAAGAACTAAAAAAAGTAGTTTCATCGTTTCGAAAAATGGACCCTAAGAAAGCAGCTGAAATTATTGAGAACTTACAAAAAGATTTTGCAGTGGAAATATTAGAAGAGCTTTCTGGTGATGTTAGAGGGAACATTTTTGAAGAAATGGAACCAAAATTTGCAGCTGAACTTATGAAAGCCATGGCCCCTTAGGAAAAAATATATGAAGGAGGTGAGATTAATGAAAGCTGTTCCAGCGGATATACTGCAAGCAATGTCATTGAATTTAGGAATGCAAGAAGAAAACAAGACGGAGGATGCGTCTATTTTTGCATCGATGTTAGAAAAATGGACAACATCAGAAATGGAACAGGTGAAATTACCAGACGCTTCACTAGTTGACCAACTGGAAGAGGGAGATACAGAATTAAGCGACAACGACGAGTTGGCAAACACCTCCCTTGAATCACTTATGGCGTTTATAACGGAACATAATTTGATCCCAGAAGTTATGGAAACAATACTAGATCATAAAGAGACATTAGTAACTAATAATGATCCTGAGTTATGGCAGTCTGTGATGAATAATCTCCATCATTTAATGATGGAAACAGGAGAAAGTGAGAATGGAATTTTCCATATACTAGAGAACATTTCGGAAGTATCGAATACTACACCATTAGATCATGCTGTTGTAACTAATTTTCGTCAGTTTCTAGTGGATATACAAGACGCTATGCAACACTTACAGCAAGGACAACGTACCGAGGAGGCTGCTAGCAAGTGGTTAACCCTTATTAAAAAGTGGTCAAGCTTCTCTGACAAAGTAGATAATGCAACCTTAAAACAAATAGCTGCAAAAAAGTTACCGACCGAAACGCTTGATCTCATAGAAAAGTTAACAGACTTATATGAACGACGTCATCACTTTTCATCGAAGAAAATATATGGTCAAGATGCCACAGTGACAACGAAAGATGTAGCGCGTTGGTTATCACAATCGGTCAAAGAAAAAGAACAACCTGCTGAAGAACATACAAATCGAGTCATTTCACCTAGCACATATGGACAAATGACGTCTTTAAAGATGTCCACATTAGAACAACATGTTATTCATGTAAATAGAGGCGAGCGTATTGAACGTGTTGGGCAACAACTTACCCAGCAAATTTCTAGCATCCTACAACAAAATACGTTCTTGCAACAGAAGAGTCCATTACAAGAAATATCTATCATGTTACGACCCGAACACCTGGGTGCAATTTCAATTAAGTTTACACAGGTGAATAATGAAATGATGGTAAAGATTATCACCTCGTCTAGTATGACTAAAGACCTTCTAGAGGGCAATATGCATCAATTAAAACATGTTTTTTCACCACATCAAGTACAGGTTGTTCGTGACGACACCATCATAGATGATGAAATCATTGTATCCACAGATGAAGACGAAGACGATGACCATAAAGACGAGCATGCAGACGAAGAAGACCGCACAGATAAGCAAGATACAAATCCAGACATGGATTTTGCAACATATTTGCAACAAATAGAAGAAGAGGAGGTTGACGCACATGAATAAAATTGATTCCTCATATTTTTTATCGAATCAATCTAAAGATCGAACACCGAGTCCTGATTTAGGAAAAGATGAATTCATCAAAATTTTAATGACTCAATTACAAAACCAGGATCCATTAGATCCAATGGAGGACAAAGATTTCATTGCACAAATGGCGACATTTTCGCAATTAGAACAGTCCATGAATATGGCTAGCTCCATCGACTCCCTTGTGCAAAATCAGCTCGTATCACCAGTGATTAAATATAGTCATATGATTGGAAAAGAAGTGTCATATGAAGACCAATCGGATGATCATCATAAGGAAATTGTTTCAAGTAAAGTCGTTTCTGTTAGTCAAAAAGATGGGTGGGGAATACTAGAGTTAGAGAATGGGGAAGAAATCTATGCAGATAGTATTATCAGTGTTGCCAAGGAAGCACCGACTGTAGATGATGACAATGCCTAATTATATTCATCCTTTGCAACAACATCAATTTATTAAAACCAAGCAATCTCCACAAAAGAATACAGTTGGGAAAGAATTCAAGCAATTATTAACCGAAGCACAACAAGTTACGGTGAGTAAACATGCTCAAACTAGATTAGAAGAACGAGGAATTCATTTAGACAATCATCAGTGGAATAATGTCAGTGAAAAGATGCAGGAGGCGAAACAAAAAGGTGTGACAGATGCTGTTGTCATTGTAGACGATGTAACATTTATAGCAAGTACAAAAAACAATACGATTATTACGGCATTACATCGCGATGATACAAACCAACAAATTTTTACGAATATTAATGGAACAATTATTTTATAATCAGGTCGGACCCTATCGGGAAACCTGTACAACTATTGAATGATAGATATAGTTAATAACTAAAAAGGGAGAGAACAAATTATGTTACGTTCAATGTACTCAGGAATATCAGGAATGAAAGGATTTCAAACAAAATTAGATGTAGTTGGGAATAACATAGCCAATGTGAATACGACCGGCTTTAAAAAAGGACGTGTCACATTTCAAGATATGATCTCGCAAACGACAAGTGGTGCTCAAGCGTCTACAGCTAACCGAGGTGGTATTAACCCAGTGCAAGTTGGTTTAGGTTCAAAAGTTGGGTCTATTGATAATGTCCACACAGAAGGATTCAGTGAGTCAACAGGGCGTGGCCTAGATCTTGCGATTGATGGAAATGGGATGTTTGTTGTCGAAGATGGCGATACCCGCTACTATACTAGAGCTGGTAATTTTTATTTAGATGATAATGGAACGCTTGTCAATGCAGATGGGTATCGAGTACAAAGTGTCGAAGGAAATGACATTACTATCCCAATTGATAATGTGCAAAGTTACAGTATTTCAGAAAATGGCGTTATTAATATTGTAGATGAAAATGGGGATCCAAGTGAGGTAGCGACAATAGGATTGGCTAATTTTTCAAACCCTGAAGGTTTAGAAAAGATCGGTAACAACTTATATAGAAACTCAGCTAATGCTGGATTAGAGGCTACATTATCGCAACCTGATGATGAAGGGGTAGGTAAAGTTGTAGAAGGTTTCTTGGAAATGTCTAACGTTGATTTGGCAGAGGAATTCACGGAAATGATTGTATCACAACGAGGATTCCAAGCGAATACCCGCATTATTACGACATCAGATGAAATTTTACAAGAACTTGTCAATCTTAAACGATAATTAAAGGGGGATAGGGGATGTTTATATGAACATCCCCGCCATAAAATGATTGAGTTATTGCGCTTGAATGGAGAATCATTTATTTTAAATGCATTCTTAATCGAACAGATTCAATCTTTGCCTGATACAACGATTACGTTAACGAATGGAAAGAAAATAGTCGTTCAGACAGAGGCACAGGAAGTCGTCCATCAAATAACCTTATATTATCAACAGATAGGTTTATTTGGTAAAGAACAAAAGTAGGTGAATAAAATGAAGTTGCTCAAAACATTAATGATTTCGATTTTATCCCTTCTTGTAGTAGTCGTGATAGCTTTTGTTGCAGTTATATACTTTATGAACAATGAAAAAAGCGATGAATTATCGATTAATGAAATGAATAAATATTCCTATGAAACACCCGAAATGACAACAGATTTAAAAAATGGGACATTTGTCAGGATACAATTTTTACTCATTACAGATGGGAAAAAGTCAGCGAAAGAAGTATCACAAAGAGAGTTTCAGATACAAAATCTTTTAATCAAAGAACTTGCAGTAATGTCTGAAAAAGATTTCCAAGAAGGGTTAACTGATTTAGAACAAACGTTACGAGAGGATTTAAACGAGGTTATGACAGATGGATCGATTACAGATGTTTATACCATTAATAAAATTTTACAGTGAAGAACTCCACTTAGGAGGTGAATGACCTTGCCAGAAGAGATCCTGTCCCAAAATGAAATTGACGACTTATTATCAGCCCTTTCGTCAGGAGAAATGAATGCAGATGAGTTAAAGAAAGAAGAGGAACAAACAAAAGTAACCGTGTATGACTTTAAACGAGCGTTAAGATTTTCTAAGGATCAAATAAGAGGAATAGAACGAATCCATGAAAATTTTGCTCGCTTACTAACAACCTTTTTTTCCGGCAAGTTACGTACATATGTTAACATCTCTGTTGCTTCCGTGGACCAAGTGCCTTATGAAGAATTTATTCGTTCGATACCTCGTATGACCATATTAAACGTGTATAGTATTGAGCCATTGGAAGGTAGATTGCTCATGGAAGTAAATCCGAATATTGCCTACTCTATGTTGGACCGCATGCTTGGGGGAAAAGGTATAAGTGATGTACCAACTGATTCTTTAACTGAGATTGATACGATTATTATGACCCAATTATTTGAACAATCAGTCGTCAATTTAAAAGAAGCGTGGGCGACAATGTTAGACATCGACCCTGTATTAGAAGAATTCGAAGTAAACCCGCAATTCTTACAAATGGTTTCGCCAAATGAGACAGTCGTAGTGGTGTCATTGAACACACAAATCGGGGAAGTAAGTGGCATGATTAACATCTGTATTCCACATATTATACTAGAACCGATTATTCCGAGGTTATCTGCGCATTATTGGATGGAAACTGGAGTGAAAGAGCGTAATCCAGAAACGTACCAGCAGTTAGAACACCATTTACAAGAAGTGCGTGTCTATGCAAAAGCATTGTTAGGCGAAACTTCGATTACATTAGATGAACTAATGAACTTAACGGGCAATGATGTCATTTCATTAAACCAATCGATACATGAACCATTGCAAATGGTAATTAATAATGAACCAAAAATGCTTGTACAACCAGGGACTGTAAACAATAAAGTTGCTGTACAAGTATTAGAAGTTTTTGAGGGAGGGATATCTCATGACAAGTGATGGTATTTTGTCACAAGATGAAATAAATGCTCTATTGCATGGGGAGAAGGAAACGGAAGTAGAAGAAGATATTACAACACATTATTTAACATCGCTTGAAATAGATGCAATTGGTGAAATTGGGAACATTTCCTTAGGTAGCTCAGCAACAGCATTGTCTACTTTATTAAATCAAAAAGTTGAGATTACTACCCCGAAGGTTTCTATCGTTCGAAAGACGGGACTAAAAGAAGAATTCCCTTATGAACATGTAAGTTTACAAGTGAACTATGTAGATGGATTTGATGGAGAAAATATATTTTTAATGAAAGCTAATGATGCGGCTGTCATATCAGATATTATGTTAGGTGGTACTGGAACCAGTGTCGGAGAAGAATTGTCGGAAATAGAATTAAGTGCGGTGCAAGAAGCAATGAATCAAATGATGGGTTCGTCAGCTACAAGTATGTCTACCGTATTTAATAAACGGGTTGATATAACCCCACCAACAGTAGATTATGAAGATATTGATAAATTAGAAGAAGTAAAGCAAAAAACAGATGAAGACGTGTTTGTCAAAGTATCTTTTCAGTTAAAAGTTGGTGAATTAATAGATTCTAATATTATGCAACTTATTCCACTCCCATTTGCTAAGGAACTAGTGAACAGTTTATTAGAGGAACCAGAAGCAGAAGTGAACCTAGGTGCAAGTGAGAATACAATAGAAGAAATCGAATCTGAAAAAACAGATGTAGAACCGCCAATACAAGATGAACCTAGCAGACAAGAGCAACAAAAAGCGTCTACAAACCAACATATTGGGTCAAAAGTTAGCCAAGATGCACCTGTGCAAAAGGCAACATTTTCTGAATTTACTCAACCAGAATTGTCGCACCAAGAACATCGTAATTTAGATATGTTACTCGATATTCCTTTAACCGTTACTGTTGAGTTGGGGCGTACGAAACAAACGGTAGAAGAAATACTTGAACTAACATCCGGCTCTGTAATTGAGCTAGATAAACTAGCCGGTGAACCCGTGGATGTGTTAGTTAATCGTAAATTAATAGCCAAAGGGGAAGTAGTTGTTATTGAAGAGAATTTTGGCGTGCGTGTTACAGATGTTGTCAGTCAACAAGATCGCTTAATGAAATTAAATTAAAATAATGAGGTGAAGGAAATGGCACGAAGTGTATTAATTGTCGATGATGCGGCTTTTATGAGAATGATGATTAAAGATATTTTAGAGAAAAATGGGTATAACGTTGTAGGAGAAGCGGAAAATGGAAATATTGCAGTGGAAAAGTATCAAGAATTAACACCTGATCTAGTTACTTTAGATATTACGATGCCTGAAAAAGATGGCATTCAAGCCTTAAAAGAAATTAAAGAAATTAACCCAAATGCAACAGTTATCATGTGTTCAGCTATGGGGCAACAAGCAATGGTAATTGATGCCATTCAAGCAGGAGCAAAAGACTTTATCGTGAAACCTTTTCAAGCAGACCGCGTAATGGAAGCAGTTTCCAAAGCACTAGATTAAATGGATGTGAACAAGATGAATCAAAAGTCTATTATTCTATTCCTATCCTTGTTATGTCTGTTTGGTTTATTGTCTCCCCAAGCAATCCAAGCAGATGCAAGTTTGAAGGATTGCTTGGAATCAGACAGTAATTGCTTAGAAGATGTAGATGGAGAAAAACCCCCATCAGCTGAAAACAAGAACGACGCATTGGAAGCAGATGATACGAAGACTAGTTCAATAATCTTAAATATATTTAAAGTTATTTTCGCACTTATATTAATAGTATTGTTAATTTATGTTTTTTTAACATTATTGAAAAAGAAAAACAAAATGCTGGAACAAAAAGGAGTATTAGAAAACCTCGGAGGAATTTCCGTCGGACAACAAAAATCGATTCAAATTGTACGAATTGGAGAAAAAGTATATGCCATTGGAGTAGGACAAGATGTAACGATGTTGGACGAAATAGAAGATAAGACAGTTGTTCATGAATTAAAAGAAAACCTCACTCCCAAACGTGAACCAATGTCCTTTGTTCGAGATGTGCTCACTAAGAAAAAAGGGACACCTTTGAATGACAAGGAGAAACCTACTTCCTTTACACATACATTAAAAAAGGAATTAGAAAAACTAAAAACACAAAGAGGTACCTTCATAGATTTAGATAATAAGGATGAGGATGATAGACATGAATGATGTAGTTCAAACTTTTTCTAGTTCTGATCCTTCTGCTATTTCGACTTCCGTAAAATTGATTTTATTACTTACAGTTTTATCGCTTGCTCCAGGTATATTGATATTAATGACGAGTTTTACACGAATTATCATTGTGCTGTCGTTTGTTCGAACGTCATTGGCGACACAGCAAATGCCACCGAATCAAGTACTCATTGGGATTGCCTTATTTTTAACATTCTTTGTTATGGCACCTACATTTAGTGATGTATATGATGAAGCGTTAAATCCGTTGTTTGATGAAGAAATAACACTGGATGAAGCGTATGATAACGCAAGTGTGCCTATTAAAGATTTTATGTCACAACATACTCGTGAAAAGGATATCGCTTTGTTTTTAAATTATTCCGACGTAGACAGACCTGAAACAGTGCAAGATATCCCTTTAACAACACTTATTCCTGCCTTTGCAATAAGTGAGTTAAAAACAGCATTTCAAATGGGTTTTATGATTTTTATTCCTTTTTTAATTATTGATATGGCTGTTGCGAGTATTTTGATGTCCATGGGAATGATGATGTTGCCTCCCGTGATGATTTCGTTACCATTTAAAATTCTATTATTTATTTTGGTCGATGGATGGTATTTAATTACATATTCCTTATTGCAAAGCTTTTAGTCTTGTGCATTTGACATAGATATATGTAGATTCATCACGAATGAATAATTATCGATAAATGAAAGAAGAAGGTGCATGCACTTGACAGAAGAACTTGTACTTACGTTAGCTGAGCGAAGCATTTATACTATTTTATTAGTAGCTGGACCAATACTTATTCTTGCATTAGCAGTAGGGCTACTCGTCAGTATATTTCAAGCAACCACTCAAATACAGGAACAAACGTTGGCTTTTATTCCGAAAATCATTGCAGTGCTAGTAGGGGTCGTATTTCTAGGACCTTGGATGTTATCAAAGCTGGTAGAATTTACGACAGATTTATATGAAAGTCTACCAATGTTAGTAGGGTAATCGATGTTAGAAGTGATAAACTTATCCATTGTTCCAGCTTTTTTATTAGTATTTGCTAGAACGCTAGCATTTTTTATAACTGTTCCATTATTTTCATATCGCACGATTCCTACCATGTTTAAAATTGGATTTAGCTTTTTTTTAAGTTTGGTTATTTTACCGAATATGGAAGCAACAGAATTTGCATTAGATCATATATATTTTTTATTATTACTAAAAGAAGTAGCAGTTGGCTTGGCTATTGGATTAATTGCTTATGTTATCTCATCGATTGTACAAATAGCAGGTGGCTTTATTGACTTTCAGATGGGTTTTGCCATTGCCAATGTAGTAGATCCGCAAACAGGAGCTCAAAGTCCTATTATTGGTCAGTTTTTTTATATGATTGCTCTACTATTTCTATTATCGGTTAATGGTCATTACTTGTTAATAGATGGCATCTATAATAGTTATCAATTTATCGCAATAGATGGCCTCGTTACGGTAGATGGGGACTTTAGTGAATTCATTATAACCACTTTTAATAAAATGTTTTTAATTGCTTTTCAAATGGCTTTACCACTTGTCGGTTGTTTATTTTTAGTGGATGTCGCTTTAGGTATCATTGCACGTGCCGTTCCACAAGTGAACGTATTTGTTGTCGGGCTTCCTTTAAAAATATTAGTAAGTTTTATCGTATTAAGTGTCTTTATACCTTTATATATGATGTTGACTAAGTTTATATTTGAAACAATGTTCGTAACAATGCGGGACTTAATGGCGGTGTTAGGAGGTAGCTAATATGCGATTACAGTTAGATTTACAATTTTTTGCAGGTGAAAAAACAGAAACGGCTACTCCTAAAAAAAGGGAAGATGAGCGACAAAAAGGTCGTGTTGCCAAAAGCCAAGATATTAATACCGTACTTATTTTATTTAGTTCGTTCGTTTTGCTATTCGTTATTGGGGGATTCACGAAGGAACATATGTTAGAGCTGTTTACCGTTACTTTTACTGATACCATCCATCAAGAAGTGACTATCGAGTCAACGATGACATTATTAAAGAGTAGTTTATTACAGTTTGCGAAGATTGTTGCACCAATGATGGCCATTGCAGCTGTGGCAGCCATTGCAGCTAATTTATTACAAGTGGGCGTTTTATTTACAAGTGAACCATTAAAATTAGATGTAAAAAAAATCAATCCAATCCAGGGTGCTAAACGGATTTTTTCAGTGCGCGCTTTGGTTGAATTATTAAAGTCCTTATTTAAAATCACTATGATTGGAACCATTACATTTTCTATCATTTGGTTCAATAAGGATGAGATGATGCAGTTGGCTTTTAAAGAACCTGAAAATGCAGTTGCATTTTTTGGACAAGTGACTATTATCATGGCATTATCTGCCGTTTTAGCACTCTTGTTTCTAGCGGTATTAGACTACATATATCAAAAGTATGATTTTGAAAAAAACATTAGAATGTCTAAACAAGATGTAAAAGATGAACATAAAAACATCGAAGGGGATCCTTTTATAAAATCTAAAATTAAGGAAAAACAACAACAAATGGCTATGAGTCGAATGATGTCAGAAGTACCGCAAGCAGATGTTGTTGTTACGAACCCTACACATTATGCCATTGCCATTAAGTATGATGAGTCGATTCAATCAGCCCCCTTTGTTGTAGCAAAAGGGAAAGATAGGACAGCGTTAAAAATAAAAGAAATAGCCAAAGCACATGAGGTCATGACGGTAGAAAATAAACCATTAGCTAGAGCGATGTATGATGTAGTAGAAATTGAAGAAGTAATTCCAGAGGACTTTTATCAAGCAATTGCAGAAATACTAGCTTTCGTCTATCAAATGGAAAAAAAGGGAATTAGTTAGGGGAATAAGCATGAAAGCAAGAGATTTATCCGTTTTATTAGCTGTAATTTTAATTATTATTATGTTAATCATCCCATTACCAGGATGGTTATTAAGTATTCTTATTTTATGTAATATCTCCCTTGCTTTGCTAGTCATTTTAGTATCCATGAATACACAAGAAGCACTACAATTCTCGATATTTCCTTCTTTGTTGTTATTACTCACATTATTTCGTCTAGGATTAAATGTTTCAACTACTAGATCTATTCTTTCCAAAGCAGATGCGGGTGGAGTGGTTGATACATTCGGTACGTTTGTTATCGGTGGAAATCCTCTCGTTGGTTTTGTTGTTTTTATTATTTTAGTTATTATTCAATATATTGTAATCACAAAAGGTGCAGAGCGTGTGTCTGAAGTTTCTGCTAGATTCACATTAGATGCAATGCCAGGTAAGCAAATGAGTATTGATGCGGACCTGAATGCGGGTCTTATTACGGATATAGAAGCGAGAGAAAGACGAGAGAAAGTGGAACAAGAAGCCGACTTCCATGGTGCAATGGATGGTGCCTCTAAATTCGTTAAAGGGGATGCGATTGCAGGAATCGTTATAGTACTTATCAATATA
>Ga0079226_10004181_pt1 | contig 11026 bp, 8 predicted proteins | sample Poulit2014_FD_76345 | JGI IMG/M metagenome (GOLD analysis project Ga0079226, IMG submission 76345) | Agricultural soil microbial communities from Georgia to study Nitrogen management - Poultry litter 2014 | ecosystem: Environmental > Terrestrial > Soil > Agricultural land | place: USA: Georgia...
ATTGGGTCGTTGCCGTCGACGGCGAATCCGTCGAAGCCGTACCCTTGGGCGCGTTTGAATAACGGCACCTTGGACTGGACTTCAAATGGCGTGGAGATAGCCCAGTAGTTATTCTGAATAAAGAAGACCACCGGCGCATCGAACGAGGCGGCAAAGACCATGGCCTCGTGGACGTCACCCTCAGTTGATGCTCCATCACCAAAGCAGGCTATCGAGACACGGCCTTCTTCTTTGCGACGAACATCGGTCCAACCGCGCTGTTTCTGGGCCATACCCCAGGCGTACCCGGTTGCGTGAAGCACCTGGGCGGCGAGCACCACGGTATAGGGCTGCATGTTATATGCGTTGGGGTCCCAGCCGCCGTGGACGGCGCCGCGGAAGAAATCAAAGACGTGTTCATCGGGGATGCCACGACCACGAGCCATCACGTGTTCGCGGTACGTTGGGAAGATCCAGTCGCGATCCTCCAGCGCGGTGACCACACCGGCTTGGGCAGCCTCTTGACCAATCGATGGTGTCCAGAGCACCAGCTGTCCCTGACGCTGAAGATTCACGCCTTCTTGATCAAGACGGCGAGTGTGCGCCATCAGCCGGTACATTTCGGCAACACGTTCGTGGCCGATGGCAGAGGCTTCTTCTACAAAAGCTTGAGCGGCTTCGGTCGGGTCAAAGAATCCGTCAGCAGATAGAATCCCGATGGCTTCTTCGGGCAGCTGCTGCCCGGTCGGAGACGAGATGGTCGACATATGCATTTCTCCTGGTGAGAGATGGACGCTGACGCTTCAGGTTATGAAAGCGAACAGCGAAATTTTTCTGACATTAGCTTCATCGTACCCGGTGGTGGAGGGCAGTCGTGAGGCTAGTCACATGTATTCTACACCCATCACCCTAGTCGCATGTATAGCTTCCTGTACACTGACGGCGGTGGCTGGTCAAGTGTGTATCTGACGCGGATTTTCGCCACATTTCACGCTTCGCTACGCTTGCGCCGATGTACCCAAATCACCTCACGCCGAAGGGCCAAAACTAGTGGAATTATTCCACTAACTCTGTGTTGTGACGCATTCGAAGAAATGAGAGATAACTCACCTGTAACAGTTCGGCGTTTCGCACATTTCATCCCAAAGAACATGGCATTGCCGATGCATCATGAGCATTTGTCAAAACGCGTCAGGAGTGTTTGTAGACTTGAATAGTTAGTGCCGAGTTTCAAAAAAGCCGAAAGGATTGCTCGATGTCTGCTTCTCAAAATGTCTTCGTTGCCGGCGCGGGTCTCATTGGTCTGTGTACTGCCTATTCATTAGCCCGGGCAGGTCACCGCGTGACAATGATAGACAAGGATGAGGTGGGTTCCGGTGCTGCACGTGGCAATGCCGGTGAGATCACCCCTATCCAAGTGACCCCCATGCCACAGCCTGAACAACTCAAAGAGATCTTCCGTGGGATCACCTCGAATCGCCACTATTTGGGCATTGCTCCGCTGGCCGCTCCGATGCTGACGGCGTTCGGCACCGGTTTCATTTACAACACACTGCCGTCCAATGTGCGTAGAAATACCCAAAATCTGGATCAGCTTGTGCGGGGAGCCTTCGCAGCGTTTGATTCCTACCACGCTGATGGCATCTCCTTGGCGGGTGGCGGTTATGGGTTCCTCAACACGCATACCTCCGTTGATGCTCTCCGGGCATTCCGCGACGAGCAGGCGGCTCGTGCAGAAATGCTGGGACAAGAAACCCCGGGACAGATCATGCTCGACGGCGATCTGCACGACTTTGAACCAGTCTTGGATAAACACGTGCGTGCCGGGTTCTTAGCACCGACCGAGCGCTACATCGATCCCAGCCTGTTCGTGGACGAAGTGCATGCCAAGCTCACCGAACTCGGCGTCGAAATTCTGGAGCACACCGAACTGGTGGGCATCACCAACAACCACGCCACGTTGCGCACCGACCAGGGCCAAACGACCCGTGGGTTTGATAAAGCAGTGGTGGCCACCGGTGCTTGGACAACGTCTGCCATTGCAGGCTTGGCTGAAACCAAAAAAGCCCACGTCACTTCCGGGACCGGCTATTCCTACCACGTCCAACCAGACCGCCTGCCCGGTCACCTGCTGGCATCAATTGACCGCAAAACCATCGGGGTACCCATGTCAGGTACGCTGCGCGTAGTAGGCCTCATGGACTTCTCCACGAAGATCGAACAATTCTCCAAGCAGCGCATCGATCACCTGGCGTCACAGGCATCGGCCTTTATTCAAGGCATTGCTGATAAACCACGCTTTGATGAATGGACCGGCCCCCGCCCCATGACTCCAACCGGGCTACCAATCATTTCACCAATGAAGACCAACCCGAACGTTATTGTGGCAACCGGTCACAACATGCATGGTTTGTCGCTGGGACCGGTCACCGCCGAAGTTGTAGTGTCAATGGTCGAAGGCAAACCCGGTGTGGTAGCCGGCTCGCAAATCGACATGCGACCATTTGCACTCTAAGCACAGACCAAACTAGCCGATAAGGCGTGATGCGAAGTCGGTGGCCACTTTGATCACTCGATCATTGGCCTCGACTTCGCCAATTGAAACCCGCACACCCTCGGGGTGGAATGCACGCACCGACAGCGCCTGCTCGTCACAGGCATCCGAGAATGCTTGGGACAGCTCGCCCAGCGGCAGCCACACGAAGTTCGCTTCGGTAGCCGGCGGATTGTACCCTAGGTCGCGAAAGGCTTGCCAGACCCGGGTGCGCTCAGAGACCACCTTTTCGGTCCGAGCCAAGACCTCGTCAAGATGAGTCAGCGACGCATATGCGGCTTCAACACCAACAGTGGAGGTCGCAAAGGCTGGCACCACCACTTTCAGTGGTAACGAAATCTGCGGTGCAGCAATCGAGTACCCCACACGCATATTTGCTAACCCGTGGGCCTTCGAGAAGGTGCGCAACACAGCAACGTTGGGGAACTCTCGGTATAGCTCAAGGTAGCTATCGACGTCGTCATTACGGACGAATTCAAGATAAGCGGCATCAATGGCGATCAGGATATGGTCTGGGACCTGCTCAATAAATGCTCGCAGAGCGCTCGTTGTGGCGATGGTGCCGGTCGGGTTATTTGGCGTGCACAGCATGACCATTCGAGTACGCTCGGTAATTGCGGCCGCCATACCTTCAAGGTCCATGGTGCCGTCTGCTTTGAGCGGGACCTGAACATCTTTGGCACCGGCGGAGCGGATGACGATGGGATAGGCCTCAAAGGAACGCCACGGGATAATGACTTCGTCTTGGGACCCGTCGTCATTGGTTCCTGCGAAGGTTTGGACCAGGCCGGTCAGGATACCCAGTGAGCCGGCCCCGACGGTGACGTCGTCAACGGGGACATCATAGGTTTGGCTGATCAGTTCGCGCAGTTTCAGGTAGGTGGTTTCCGGGTAGCGTTGCACGGATTGGGCTGTCACAGCGGAGACCATGGCTTCAAGTGCTTGTGGCACCGGCGCATAGGGGTTCTCATTGGACGCGAGTTTATAGGGAGTCAGCCCCGGTGTTTCAACCGGCGGTTTACCGGATTGGTATGCGGGTAGTTGTTTGAGCATGGGGCGCGGGTAGACAGCTGAAGATTCCATGCTCGCTAGTCTACCGATGCACCTGATGTTGTGGCGCGTTAGTGTCAGGCTAGGCGGCCCCAAGTCGGTCGATGATGTCTTGAGCACCCCGGCGCAACAGGTTGGCGATATGCGCCTCATCGACTTCCTGACGTGGAAAAACCACCGCTAGTGATGCGGGTAGCTGTCCGGCAACCAGCAGCGGTACGGCCACAGACCCGACCCCCGGGATCACCTCGTCAAATGAGGAAGCATAGCCGTTGGCTTGCGCTTGAATAAGGTCAGCTTGAGCTTTCTGGGACAGTTCTAGCCCTTCCAGATCAGCACGTTGCTGCTCGCTGAGCCCAGAAAGGAGCGCCACGCCCGGGGCGCCACGGTCCAGATAATGTCGGGTGCCTGGGTGTTGTGTCACCGCATGCGAGGTAGTGGCTTCAACCGTGACTAGGGTAAAGCAATCAGTACCTTGGGCGACGGCGATAAAACACGACATTTCCAGGGCATCGGCAATCTTCGTCATAATCGGCACCCCAACGGTTTGCAACGAATTTTCCACGCCTCGTGCCAGATGTGTCAGCCCTGCGGCCGGCAAGATCTTACCGGCGTCATCGCGTCGCAAAAGATAGTGCGCCTCTAAGGTGCGCAGTAGACGATAGGCCGCAGACCGATGGACCCCCAAGTGTTGAGCGACGTCACTAATGGTAGGCGGCACATCAGCTCCACAAACAAATTCTAAGAGCTGAATACCTCTAGACAGCGTCAATGACAGGCTGCCCCCGGCGGACTCGGACATAACTTCTCCTCGACAATGAAATTTGGCAAATGAGCCAACCGTGGGTAGGCTCACATCCAAGCAGTTCAATATATGAACACTGTATTCAAATATAGAACATACATTGTTTTCGGCAACATTGCGAGCCGTACAGGAGTAAGTCATGCAATTTCACCATCACGGATATGTCTCCACTCAGCCACGAATTCAACCTGCCGCCGGCACCGGCTTGAATCGTAGTGAGGAACTTCCCGACACCATGGACGTGTTGATCGTTGGATCCGGTCCAGCAGGGATGACGACTGCTGCCACCTTGTCCTGTTACCCTGATGTGCACACTCGCCTGGTGGAGCGTCGTGACGGCCGCCTGGAATTGGGGCAAGCTGATGGCATTCAGGCTCGATCGGTCGAAACGTTCAACTACTTTGGCTTCTCCGATGAGATCACCAACGAAGCCTATTGGCTAACCGAAATGAACTTCTGGACCCCCGATGAGCAAAACCCAGAAAACATTTGCCGCACTTCGCGCGAACTCGATGACCCAACCGGTATCTCCGAGTTCAAACACTTGGTCGTCAACCAGGCTCGAGTGCTGGACTACTTCGCTGAATTCGCCGAGCGTTCACCGTCCCGTCTGAAACCAGACTACGGCTATGAGTTTGTCTCCCAACACGTCGATGAAACTCACGACTACCCCATCGAAGTTGCACTGAAAATCACTGCTGGACCACATGAAGGAAACATTCGTCGGGTTCGCACCAAATACCTTATTGGTTCTGACGGCGCCCACTCGAAGGTCCGTAAATCCATTGGTCGTGTTCCAATCGGGGACAAATCAAACCATGCCTGGGGTGTTATGGACGTGTTGGTCGAGTCTAATTTCCCAGATATTCGCACCAAATGCTCAATCCACTCTCACGACGGCGGCTCGATCCTGCTGATCCCACGCGAAGGTGGCTTCCTGGTTCGTTTCTACGTCGATCTGGGCGATGTGGATCCAGATGATGGTGGCAAGGTTCGCGAAACACCACTGGAAGAAATCATCCACCGTGCCAACAAGATCCTGCACCCGTACACCGTGGACGTCAAAGAAGTCGCCTGGTGGTCGGTCTACGAAGTGGGTCACCGGGTAACCGATAAATTCGACGACGTCGACGCTAGTCAGGAAGACGAGAAGAACCCGCGTATCTTCATCACCGGCGATGCCTGCCACACCCACTCAGCCAAAGCTGGTCAAGGCATGAACGTTTCGATCCAGGACGGTTTCAACCTCGGTTGGAAGATTGGTCAGGTCTTATCGGGCTACTCAGCTCCTGCACTGCTGCATACCTACTCGGGTGAACGACAGGAGATTGCTCAGAATCTGATCGACTTTGATAAAGAATGGTCCAGCCTCATGGCAACGAAACCAGAAGATCTGCCATCGCCTGACTATGTGGCAAAGTTCTACACCAAGACTTTCGAATTCCCCTCCGGCTTCATGACCGAATACAAACCATCCCCGCTGACCACCGACAATGCCCACCAGGATCTGGCCCAGGGCTACACAATTGGCAAGCGTTTCAAATCAGCGAAGGTCAGCCGTGTTTCGGACACCAACCCAGTGGAATTGGGTCACTTGCACAAAGCAGACGGGCGCTGGCGCATCTACGTATTCGGCGACGACAAAGCCGCGACTGATATTGCCAATGGGGCCAATACCTTTGGTGAGTGGTTGGGGAGCGGCACAAACTCCCCAATCCTGAAATACACTCGCAATGGCTGCGATATCAATAGCGTCTTCGATGTCAAAGTCATCTACCAACAGCCCAAGGAAGAAATTGAACTGATGGAAACCCCATCAATCTTCCGCCCGGTTGTTGGACCGTTCCACATCACCGATCTAAACCAGGTTTTTGGCATCCTGCCCGACGACAGCATCTTCGACACCCGTGAAATCTCGAAAGACGGTGCAGTCGTCGTCGTTCGGCCTGATGGATACGTCTCGACCGTTCAGCCGCTGGCTGCTACCGGTGCCATCGCAGAATTATTTGACGGAATCTTCACTCCACAAAACTGACCTGCAATAACCAGCCGTCGCCGGTGCGTTCGTAGTTGACCCCATGAGTGCGTTTCATCTTGGGATTCGCAGAAAACCATAAGGATTTACCCACTCGGTTCGAGGTATGCGCGCTTGAGCCCAGACATCATTTGAAAAACCGTTGAGCCGCAACTGAGACAGTATTTCATATTTGTGCACTGCCTCCTGCCGACATGGCTGGGGGATACTATGCATGGATGATTGATCAACGAAGCCCGCTCGGGACCCCTTGTAGAAACCCAGCAATGTATAAAGGAACTCTATCTGGGTATGCGGGGCTATATAAGGTCGCGTTTAGGCATCATCAATATCTTCGTGGCACGATTGTCTTATGTATTATCTTCTCCGAACCCTTGTCACCGCAGCATCGTTCTGGGTAGCCCTGTGGATCTTGCCCGGCATGGACATCGCTTCCGATTCCGGAACCGTAGGTACCAGCGAAACCATCATTGGCTTGTTGATCGTCTCGGTCGTGTTCGGTCTCGTCAATGCAATCGTGCGACCAATCGTCAGTTTCTTATCGTTACCCATCACGTGTTTGACCCTGGGATTATTCACAATCATCATCAACGCGGCGATGTTGTCGCTCACGGTATGGATTACCTCTTTCTTACCCATTCACGTGATCATCGACAGCTTCTTCTGGACGACCATCTTGGCGGCGCTGATCATCTCAGTTGTTTCAGCAATCGTGAACCGTCTCATTGGAGCAGTCACCGAGTAACCACTGCTACTTGGTTGCTGCTGCTGTCATCCATTCATCCAGTGGTCGAATGGACACGATCTTTTTCGGTTCTTGACTGAACGCGCTCGGGTGAGCAAAGGGATGTTGCGGAGGCGCGGCCGGTTGGCGGTTCAGGTGAAATTGTTGAACTGATACCGACCCGTTCATTTTGTTTTCCAAGCTCTCTAACGGAACCTGTGTTGCTCTGGCAACTTCAGGATCGTGGAGTGCCTCGGCAAGCTGATGATCGATGACTTCGAAATTATGTTCGGGACCAAAAACTCCGGCAGGCACTTCATGGTCGGGATAGCCTTTGACTTCTATTGTGGTGCGATTGATTCGTCCCTCATTGCTGGCACCGGTGAGTGCGGTGACTTTGTCATGTTGGTGTTCAATATGCACAAAGTTCGTTGAAAGATCATCGGTTCGACGGTGGCCCGTCGGCGCTGCGACGGTGAGGACATCTGGGATGGCATATTTGGCCTTCATTTTGTCGCTCATCGCAATATTCATCGCATGTGTACCACCTTGGCTATAGCCCATGGGAATGATCGTCGCTCCAGCCGGCACACCAGCTTGTTCCAAAATCTGCATGGTTGCGTCCTCAACATGGACTGAGTCGGCTGCAACAGATTCCACTACACCGGTTGTTCCAAAAGCATTTTCTTGGTGCAGCAGGCCCAGCGGCCCAGAATCATCACCAAGGGGTGTGGTGCCCGAATACATCACAGCATATGCGTCTGTCCCATCCGGCTGAACGATCTTCGCGACGGTTACTGTGTCAGGTTCGTAAGCATAATCTTTCATTAACTGCATGGCTTTCGTTGACCCACCATCGTATATCGACTCACGGACCTGCCAACCGTCAGCCCCCGGGGCCTGTGTGATGTTTTCGATGTCATACGGCGCCAGCTGCATCAACCCGAGTTGTTCTAAGGTGTGGGCCAACATTCCGTAGGTTCTTTGGGTCGGGGCCAAGTCCCAGATGTTCTCGTCGAGTCCGAAGGTCCACCCAATGGCATGTCCAATGGCAAGTTTTGATCCTGGAACGAAACGATCAGCTGCCGAAAATGCGGTTTCGACCGGAGCCCACAAATAGCTGGTGGTGCCATGGATGGCCAGCTCATATGCATCGTTTGGCACATCCAGGCTCGTGGTCGCGCCCAGCACACTGAGCACAACCGCACTGGGTGTGACCGCAAGGGTCATCAGATTGGTGATTTGAGCTTCGGCTTCCAGATACGCAGCTACAGCGAATTCGACACCATGGGTCAACACCTCAACTTCAGCCTGCATCCCCATCAGCCCAGTGGACAGTTCAAAGGTTTTCGCCCCAATGAGTGGCCCCTGGGGCGTCATGATCGTCACCCCGGTTAGAATGCCTCCGGCCAACATGGCATCGCCAGCTAATTGCATTGTTTGTTCTGTGGCCTGTCGCAGGTGGGCTGCACCCAGGGTCAGTTCATCGAGATTCGCTCGCCAATGCGTTGGCCCACCGATAACGTTGGCACTCATCAGCACACCTGCTCAATCGCACTGGATGCAGCAGCGCCAGCGGTAGCTCGAACGGTTGCCAGTAAGGTCTGCAAGCTGGCTACTACGGTGCGCAGTTCGTCGATACTCAGCCTGGCCAGGCGTACCGTGTCCAAAGCCGTGGCTTCAAGCTCTTTCGCATTCAATTGCCGGGATCCCAGCGCTTCGCGAAAAGCTCGCCCCGCCGGTGAATGCCATTCCAATTCTTGTGCCGCCACAAGTTTGACGTAGACCTGCTCGACTCCCTGGGCTACCCCTCGAAGTTTGACCACCAGCTGTTCTAGTGCCTCGATTTGTGTAGCCAACACGTTGAGCCCCATTTGAGCTGTTGACGGACTGTTGATCCACTGTTGGACTGCCGTTGATGCCATATCGCAGGCACCGTTTGTTACGTATCCAATGCCCGAGGTAATTTCGGGCAGTGAAGGAATGAGAACCGTCACCATCAGTCGCCTCCTCAGTAGAAGAATTCATGCATTGGCACCAGCGTAGAAACCTGCGACCAGACGGAGTAGCTCATACCGTATCGATGTGGAAAACCGCTGTCGTTGGATGGTGCTGTGGACAAATATGCGTACACGACAGTTGTCACGGGCGACATAAGAAAGGTCAACCCACGCCACGGGTGGCAGAATATGTTTCATGACTGATAATATGCGCGCACGTTTGGCCGATACTGATATCCCGTTGGGTCCTCTAGATGGTCGCTACCGCGGGTACGTAGCTGACCTGGTCGACCACCTGTCGGAAGCGGCACTCAACCGCAACCGCATCCACGTTGAGGTTGAATGGTTCATTCACCTGTGCGACGGCATGGTGGTCCCCGGCCTGAAGCGTCTCACGGATGCTCAACGTGACGGCCTGCGCGCAATCGTCACCGAATTCAACGAAGCCTCGGTCGCCGAGCTGGCAGAAACCGAGGCGGTAACCGTACACGACGTCAAAGCCGTCGAATACTTCATCGCCGCCCGCCTCGAAGCACTGGGCCTGGGGCATCTGAATTCACTGGTGCACTTTGCGTGCACTTCCGAAGACATCAACAACCTGTCCTATGCCCTGGGTGTTCGCGACACTATCCAGGACGTCTGGTTGCCAGCCGCCCAAAAGATGGTCGATGCCATCGCTGAAGTAGCCAACACTGCAATAGACACCCCCATGCTGTCCCGCACGCACGGCCAACCAGCTACTCCAACCACTCTGGGCAAAGAGCTCGCGGTCTTTGTACATCGGCTAAACCGTCAGCTGCACCGTATCTCGACCCAGCAGTATCTGGGCAAGATCAATGGCGCCACCGGAACCTACGCGGCTCACGTCGCCGCCGTCCCACACGCCAACTGGCCGGTCATCGCTCAAGACTTCGTTGAAGGTCTCGGTCTGACCTTCAACCCACTGACCACCCAAATCGAAAACCACGACTGGATGTCAGAGCTCTTTGACGACGTCGCCCGGTTCAACCAAATTCTGCACGGCTTCTGCGTTGATATTTGGAGCTATATCTCCATCGGCTACTTCATCCAGATCCCCGTTGCTGGTGCGACGGGCTCATCCACGATGCCGCACAAGGTCAATCCGATCCGTTTCGAAAATGCTGAAGCTAACCTCGAGCTGTCTAATGCCCTGCTGACCACGCTGGGCACCACGCTCATTGAATCCCGTTGGCAGCGCGACCTGACCGACTCGACCTCCCAGCGCAACATTGGTGTCGCCCTGGGCCACTCAGTGCTGGCCATGGCCAACGTCACCCGCGGCATGGGTCAGCTCGATGTCGCCGACGACGCGCTGACCGCCGATTTGGAGACCAACTGGGAGGTGCTGGGCGAAGCTATCCAGACTGTGATGCGTGCAGAAGCCATCGCCGGTACCGCTGGCATGGAGAATCCCTATGAGCGGCTCAAAGAACTGACCCGTGGCCAGCGGGTGGATGCCGCCCGCATGCGCGAGTTCGTCGGAGAGCTGGGTCTATCGGACGCCGCTGAACAGCGTCTCAAAGACCTCACCCCCGGCACGTACACCGGGTTGGCGGCTGATCTTGCCCGCGAACACCTTGGTGGACAAAACCACGGCTAACAACCACATACCGTTGCTTTAAGAGCGCTGCGGACGCCCCCGGGTGGGAACGTCCGCAGCGCTGTGGTATTTCAGCAGTCTAGCCGGTGGCTCCTGGGCGCATGGCCGGGTGTGCAAATTCGGTTGAGATGTTGATATTGACCACCGCAACCCCCTCACCATGCTGGATCCACTCGGCAAAGGTGTCCAGGTCCTCCAGCGTATTGACCGTGATGCCGGTGGCGCCCATAGCTTGTCCGATGGCCGCAAAATCGATGG
>Ga0079226_10004182_pt1 | contig 11023 bp, 9 predicted proteins | sample Poulit2014_FD_76345 | JGI IMG/M metagenome (GOLD analysis project Ga0079226, IMG submission 76345) | Agricultural soil microbial communities from Georgia to study Nitrogen management - Poultry litter 2014 | ecosystem: Environmental > Terrestrial > Soil > Agricultural land | place: USA: Georgia...
TCTAATCTGACTCAAGATCCAAAAACAGGACAAGATTTTGCTGACCAGCAGTATGTTAAAAATACGGTTGATTCCAATACGAAATTAGCTAAGCAATATTGGGATAAAGGTTTGGAAGAAATTGGGGAAAAAGGTCTGAAATTGACATTATTAGCCAATAACGATGATGCAAATGGTAAACAGATCTCTGAATATCTACAGTCACGTTACCATAAGATCTTACCTGGTTTAGATATTGAAATTCGCGATATTCCAACTCATAGTGCAACCCAACGTGCTGCTGATGGTGACTTTGACTTGTATTTATCAGGTTGGGGCGGCGACTTCAGTGATCCGATCACTTTCTTACAAACTGCAACCAGTGACACATCATATAACCAAGGAAAATATTCGAATAAAAAGTATGATGAATTAGTTGCACGCGCTCAAAATGAAGATGCTAATGATGAAAACAAGCGTTGGCAAGACTTGATCGAAGCTACTAAGATCTTGAATTCTGAACAAGCAATGACACCTGTTTATCAGCAAGTTACCGCTTATCTACAAAAACCAGACGTGAAGGGCATTATTCACAATACTGCTGGTACACAGTGGAGTTACAAGTACGCTCATAAAGACTGATCAGTCTTAAAAACTTATAAAAAAGAGGCTGAGACATAACTAACTGTGCGATTCTAATAGGGCCGTCGATCTAACCATTACTGGGTTAAATCGACGGCCCTTAAACGTGTTCCAAAAGATTGAAGCCTTACTGTAACAACGGTTGTGTTATTTTGGTTTTTCACTTCGCTACGACTCGAAATAACGCGATCATCGTTACAATTCGGATTCATAGCATCTTTTGTCTCACTTCCTTTTTAGTGGACGAAAACTAATTTGTTGGTTGTTGACCTTTTTTCATCAAAACTGTAAGTTGGGGATTCAAACTCTTTAAGCTCCTCGACTCCAGTCAGATGATTTTCGGCAACAAAGCGGACCATTTCTCCTCGCGCCATTTTGGCAGGTGTTGCACGAGTCCGCAATTTACCATCGACTAAGTTAGCAAAAACTACATCAACGAATTGATCAGTACTTTGTAAGTAAGGAACGATCGCCTTTGAGTACTCTTTTGAAGCGAGGTTAATGATCGGTCCGTCGTCTTTTAAGGTAGAGTATAACTTCTCTCCCCAAAAAGCATACAGGTTGTTTTTACCTGCGACTTTTAGACGGGATCCTATTTCAAGACGATAGGGAACGATCCCGTCAAATGGTTTTAAGATCCCATAGAAACCAGATAAAATCCGCAAGGTATCTTGTAAATGGTCGAGTGCAGGTTTAGTTAGAATATCTGGAGCCATGTATTGGTATTGGATCCCTGAATAACTAAGAACAGCGGGCGTTAATTGACGGTCAAGTTTGATATTTTGTAGTTGTTCGTAATTCGTTTGGGTTAATTTGTCACTTGTTTTCCAGAGTTTTTGTGCTTCTGAGTAAGAAAGTTGTTGCATTTTATGTAAGATTTTTTCTGTTCGTTCCAGAAAAATTGGTTGTCCAGTTGGTAAAAAACTATCTTGGTCAACAACCATTTTTTTAGCTGGGGAAATAATAATTTTCATAATTAGGACCTCGTTTGTCTGCTCAATTGTGTATATTTCACTTTAACATTAATCTTACTAAAAAAGCTGTTTGATTTGGTAAGTTTGATCAAATGTTGGTCTTTAGTTAATGATAGCGCTTTATATGTTAAAATTAATAAGACATAGCGAGCCTAGATCGAAAGGAGAAACAGAGTATGCAAAATTTTAAGGGGTTTATTATACGTGAAGAAGGTTCAGAAATAAAAGGTGAATTAGAAACTTTAAGTTTAGCGGATCTTTCGGAAGGTAATGTAGTTATTAAGGTTGAATATTCTTCTTTGAATTATAAAGATATGCTGGCATTTCAGAAAAATGGTGGTGTGATCCGTAATTATCCACAGATCCCAGGAATTGATCTAGCTGGCACAGTGTTGACCTCGAAAGATCCACAATTTAAAGAAGGAGACCAGGTTTTAGGTGCAGGTTATGGTTTGGGGGTCGATCATACGGGTGGATTGGCAGAGATCGCTCGTGTACCTGGAAAATGGTTGACAAAACTACCTGTTACTATGACGACTAGAAACGCTATGATTTTTGGCACAGCTGGTTTAACAGCTGGCTTATCGATCGATGCACTACTCAAAGCAGGAATGCAGCCAGCCGATGAAGTTCTAGTGACCGGTGCCACTGGTGGTGTTGGTAGTATTGCCATTGCTATTTTAGCGCAAATGGGCTATCAAAATTTAACTGCTTTAGTGCGGAAACAAAATCAGGTTGAGATCGCAAGAAAGCTTGGAGCTGGTGCAACACTTGATGCTAATACTTTAAAAAATGGTAAGCCTATGCAACATCAAACATTCGATTATGTTTTGGATACCGTTGGCGGTGATGTTGCCGCATCATTACTGTCTATGGTAAAAGTAAGCGGAGCTATGAGTATGTGTGGTAATGCCGGGGGAAATCAATTGAAAACGTCAGTTTTACCTTTTATTTTAAGAGGTATCTCGCTATTAGGAATCGATTCGATCACACCACCAGTAGAAGTTCAAGATGCGATTTGGCAAAAATTGGCTACAGATTGGAATGTCAGTGAACAGTTAGTTGTAGACGAAATCTCTTTGACAGATACATTATCAGTTATTCAAAAATTAAAAGAAGGGCAACATATAGGTAGAACGATTGTTAAAGTTCAATAGAGAACAAAAAATTGGGTTGGGACAAAACCAGCTGTCCAATTCTAAAAGGGCCGTCGATCTATCTCATTAAATGAGCTAAATCGACGGTCTTAAACGTGTTTTAAAAGATTGAAGTACTGTAACGACGATTGCGTTATCCTGGTTCTTCGCTTTGCTACGACTCAAAAAAAGGATCATCGTTACAAATTGGCTTCAAAACATCTTTTGTCTCACTCGTATTTATTTTTTCGTTTGAGCAAATGTCTTTTAGGTCGACGATAGGTAAAGCCTTCACCAGTTGCTTCATTAACACTAAATGAAGTCATAAAGGCACGAGGGTCAACAGAAGAAACGATCTCTTTAAGCTTATGTAGCTCACTAGGTGAAACTGCAATGTACAAAGTTGGGCGTGGATCATTAGAGTAGGCGCCTTTGCTGTCTAAGACTGTTACGCCACGGTCCATTTTTTCCATGATCGAATCTGCGATCTCGCGGTAATGTTCGCTAATGATCAAGTTTCCGCGTGCTTCATAGGCACCGTCGATCGCGGAATTGATCAAGCGCGTAGAGATATAGGAGTAAAGCAAGGTATAAGCCAAGTGGCGTAAGTCAACATAGACTAGAGATACTGTCAAAATTATGATATCAAGCCAGAGTAGTGATTGACCCATTGGAACTCCTTTAAAGCGCTCAAACATCTTGGCGATAATGTCAGTTCCACCAGTGGTGCCACCAAAACGGTAGACTATCCCCTGACCAACACCACCACAGATCCCAGCTCCGATCGAAGCCAAAAGTAAGTCATGTTCAAGATCGATCTTGATCGGGATACGCTGCCAGATCCATAAAGCGATTGATAAAACGACCGTGCCATAGATGGTGTAGATCAAAGCTTGTCGTCCCAAATAACGGTAACCGATCCAGATCAAGGGGATATTTAGTAAGATCGTTGTATAAGCCGGGTCAATATGAAACACGGCTTTAATTATCAAGGTTACTCCACTAAGCCCTCCGTCGGCTAAATTGTTAGCTATATTAAAGGAAACTAATGAAAATGCGAAAATTATACAGCCAAGTGCGATCATAATTAGATCGAGGGCATGTACTGACTCAGGATTTTTTTCTGCCATAAGATCACTCCTCGTATTAAACGCAATTTAAATTAATTCTAGCAGACCACACGGTAAAAGTAAAAATATTTTAGGCTTTTAAAAGCGCGATTTGGCGCATTTTAAGCGTGAGGTCCATTAGATAAGAGCATGTCGATATGTGGTATATCATCTTCAAGGTATTGCTGTGAAACAGCCTGAAAACCAAAAGAACTGTAAAATTTTTCGAGGTAAGTTTGAGCCTGGATCTTGATATCTTGATTCGGGTACTTTTGGGAAATAATGTCAAGTGTAACAGTAACTATCTTTCTGCCAAATCCCTTACCTCGCATATTCTTTGACACGAGTACTCTTCCAAAACTAGGATGAACTTGGTCATCATTTAAGACGATCCGTGTGTAGGCTAAGATCTCGTTTGAGTTTGTAAAAAAGATATGTAGTGCATTTTCATCTTTTTCATCGATTTCTTGATAGGGACAATTTTGTTCAACTACAAAAACTTTTGTCCGCTCTTGCATGATCTTGATTAATTCTTTGGGTGTCAGTCCGGAAGTTTGCTTGACATTTAAAGTGAAATTATTCATTAAATGGGCTCCTTTCTTGTTAAACGCTGGCATAAACTGGGCAGGCCTTTTAAAACGGTAGTGAAAGAAAATAAAATTTTATTGTCGTTAGGTATAAATATCAGGTTATGCGAGAATTTTCTTATTTGGAAAACTTTTAAGACACCGTTTATTTTGACGAAAAAGCTTACATTATTGTTAAATAGTATAAAGTCCTAAAGGGATATAGCAAACGCTTTTTGGTCAAAGTATCTCAGTGATAATTATTAATATATTTAAAAAAGTTAAACTACAGTTAAAGATTATTTTTATAAACCATTGTAATCGATTTATAAAATCTAGTATAGTACAATTAACAAGAAAGGTTGTGAGTGAATTATGAAAAAGATCATCAATGATGCTGGTAATGTAGTTCCAGAAATGGTTGATGGGTTGGCTCGTTCTTACCCGCAGTATTTACGACAAATTCCTGACACTGAAGCTGTAATGCGAGCTGATGAAGATTCGATGGCAGGCAAAGTCGGAATTGTTTCCGGCGGTGGTTCAGGACACGAGCCTGCCCATGCAGGTTTTGTAGGTAAAGGGATGTTGTCTGGCGCAGTGTGTGGGCAAGTCTTTACTTCACCAACTCCTGATCAGATTTACGAAGCAATTAAACAAGCTGATCATGGCAAGGGTGTTTTCTTAGTTGTTAAGAATTATTCAGGCGATGTAATGAACTTTGATATGGCGAAAGATTTAGCTGAAGTTGATGATATCCAAACTAAGACGATAGTTGTCGATGATGACATCGCAGTTGAAGATAGTTTGTTTACTCAAGGTAAACGCGGTGTTGCCGGAACTGTATTGATGCATAAGATTTTAGGTGCTGCTTCAGATCAAGGTGCAAGTCTAGATGATTTGGACCAATTGGCACAAGCTGTTTTACCAAATATCAAAACGATCGGGATCGCTTTACGTGCGGCCACGGTTCCTGAAGTTGGTAAACCAGGATTTGAACTGGAAGATGATGAGATCGAATATGGTGTGGGTATTCATAGTGAACCAGGCTACAAACGCGAAAAAATCAAGCCATCTAAGGAAATGGCCGAAGAATTGGTAGCTCAGATCGACAAGTCTTTGCAGTTGGATGGTTCGAAGAAATATGCTGTGATGGTCAATGGTATGGGTGCTACACCGTTGATGGAACAATATATTTTTTCACATGATTTATTAGACTTATTGAAAAACAAGGGGATCACCCCATCCTTTATGAAAGTCGGAAATTATATGACGTCGCTTGATATGGCGGGGTTATCGCTAACGGTTTTTGAAATCAAAGAAGATAAGTGGTTAGACTATTTGAACTATCCAGTAGAAACGATCGGCTGGTAGAAAATACAAGATAAACATGGTAAATAAAAGCTAGAGTTGACAGATCTTTACTATGTACAGCCAGATCAAAAGAAAGTAGTTAATTAAAAGTATTAAGAATGTTGTAGTAAGAAAAGGGCGGATAACAATGGCATTAACAGTTGATAATTTAATAGAATGGATCAATAATTTCTCACAAAAGGTCAATGAGCATAAAGATTATTTAAGTGAACTAGATACGCCGATCGGTGATGGTGATCATGGTAATAATATGGCTCGTGGTGTGAATGCAGTCCAAGAATCGCTCAATAATAAAAAACCAGCTGAATTAACTGATGCATTTAAGCAAGTTGCGATGGCCTTGATCAGTAAGGTCGGTGGGGCTTCTGGCCCGTTATATGGGACAGCTTTCCTTGAAATGGCAAAAAAAAGTAAGGACACAACCGATTTAGGTGAATTATTTACGGCAGCCAATGCGGGCGTTAAAAAACGTGGTGGTGCCAAGGTCGGTGATAAGACTATGGTTGATGTTTTCGAACCATTGGCTGAAAAATTGACACAGGGTTTACTTGAACAAAGTGAGATCGATGAGGCAGTTGAAGGTACTAAAGACCTAGTTGCTAAAAAAGGACGTGCCTCTTATTTAGGTGAACGTTCTGTTGGACATTTAGATCCAGGTGCAATGTCAAGTGGATATTTATTCTCAGCTTTAATTGAAACGGAGGGGATCCTATGAGCTTAGGGATCACGATCGTATCTCATGTACCAGAGATCGCCGCAGGCCTACCTAAGTTATTGAAACAAGTGGCCGCTGATGTGCCATTGACTTATGCGGGTGGTACTGATGATGGTGACATTGGTACAAGTATGGAAAAAATAAATCAGGCATTTGATGATAATTCAGCTGATGAGATCCTAGCATTTTATGATCTTGGTAGTGCTAAGATGAACCTTGAAATGGCTCAAGAAATGTCAGAAAAAACAATTCATTTGTACGATACTGCGCTGATTGAAAGTGCCTATACAGCTGCTTCTTTATTGCAGGCTGGTGTATCTTTGAAAGATGTTGAAGAACAACTAAAACCATTAAAAGTCAAATAATTAACCAATAAAAGTTTAGTTTAATAAGGGATTCCCAATTTGTTAACAATAAATTTAACGAATTGGGGATTTTTTTTATTACAATGGCCAAGCCAAACAGTATTTGGAAATAGTTAATAAAACAAATGAATATAAGCTTTAAAAAGCGTAAATAATAAAATTCTTTTAGAAATCATAAATTTATGTTTGCAATAGTGTTATAGATTCGATATAATATTTTCCTGAAAACGCTTTTAGTTTTGTACAAGCTATTTTGCTTTCATCAAGAAATTGACATTTTTTTATGCAAGTAAAGGAGGAGCGATGTATATTTTTTAAAAAATTAGCATTATGAATGTTTGATAATTTGGAAAATTTACTTATTTTATTTTAGGGAATTCACAAGCATTAATTTAAAGTCAAAAAAATTTATTTTAATAAAATGTTAGTATAACAGCATTTATAAGCATTAATTTGATTACCCTAAAAAAATATTGTAAACAATAAGGTTGTCAAACTTGGACTTGAGATTTATAATAATATGGTTGAACAAGTAAACGGTTTCTTGTTTTGCTTAAACTTTAGGGTGTTAAACCATTATACTAGGAGGATATCAAATGGCAGAAAAATATATCATGGCGATCGATGAAGGAACTACAAGTACCCGAGCAATCATTTTTGATCATAACGGTAAAGAAGTTGCTGATGGACAACGTGAATTTACGCAATACTTCCCACATTCAGGTTGGGTAGAACATGACGCTAACGAAATTTGGAATGCAGTTCAAGCAACGATTGCTGACGCATTTATTAACTCTGGTGTACAACCAGACCAAATCCAAGGTATCGGTATCACAACACAGCGTGAAACAACAGTTGTCTGGGATAAAGCAACTGGTTTGCCAATTTATAACGCCATTGTATGGCAATCACGTCAAACTAGTGATTATGCAAACAAGATCATTGAAGATTGACATTCAGATATGATTCATGAAAAGACCGGTTTGTTGGTTGATCCTTACTTCTCAGCAACTAAGATCCGCTGGATCCTTGATCATGTGGATGGTGCACAGGAACGCGCCGAAAAGGGTGAATTGTTGTTTGGTACGATCGATTCATGGTTGGTATGGAAGTTAACTGGTGGTAAGTCACATGTTACTGACTACTCAAATGCTTCTCGTACAATGTTGTTCAATATTCATAAATTACAGTGGGATAAAGATATTTTGAAACTTTTGAATATCCCTGAAGTTATGTTACCAGAACCAAAAGGAAACTCTGAAGTTTACGGGTACACAATGGATTACCATTTCTACGGAAGTCGTGTTCCAGTTTCTGGCATGGCTGGTGACCAACAAGCTGCTCTCTTCGGTCAATTAGCGTTGAAGAAGGGTATGGTTAAAAATACTTATGGTACAGGTGCATTCGTATTGATGAATACAGGTGAAGAACCAATTATTTCTAAGAACAACCTGTTAACAACAATTGGTTACTCGATCAATGGCAAAGTTAACTATGTACTTGAAGGTTCAGTTTTCGTTGCTGGCTCAGCTCTACAATGGTTACGTGATGGTATGAAGATGATCGAATCTGCACCAGAATCAGAACAATTCGCTAACGAATCAGAAAATGATGACGAAGTATATGTAGTACCTGCCTTTACTGGTTTGGGTGCTCCTTACTGGGATTCCGCGGCTCGTGGTGCTGTATTTGGTTTAACGCGTGGTACATCAAATAAGGACTTCATCAAAGCTACATTACAATCATTGGCTTATCAAACACGTGACGTTGTTGACACAATGTACAAAGACACTGGTATCGAAATTCCAGCATTACGTGTTGACGGTGGTGCTGCTCGTAATAACTACTTACTACAATTCCAAGCAGATCTATTGAATACACCAGTTGAACGTGTGGCCAACTTAGAAACAACGGCTATGGGTGCTGCATTCCTTGCAGGTTTAGGTTGTGGATTCTGGAAAGATACAGACGAATTGCAACATATGTTTGAAATTGGACAGCGTTTTGATCCAGAAATGGATGATTCACGTCGTGACCAATTATATGAAGGCTGGGAAGAAGCTGTTAAAGCAACAAGAAGTTTCAAACCAGAAACAAAATAAGCTTAATAAAAGCTAACTTAGGTAAGAAGAGAGAAGAAATTATTAAGAAGTTGCTAAAGGATAAATGCCTTATACAACTCGATATTAACAAGACTACGTGTGGAAATTTATTATTACGCGTAGCTTGACTAAAAACGAGGAGGATATTGAAATTGAATTTTTCTTATAAATCAAGAAAGGAAACTATTGACGGACTAAAAAATACTGACTTGGATCTTTTGATCATTGGTGGGGGAATCACTGGTGCTGGTGTAGCGATCCAAGCTGCTAAAGCAGGTGCTAAAGTTGGTTTGCTTGAAATGCAGGACTTTGCTGAGGGAACAAGTTCTCGGTCTACAAAGTTAGTGCATGGTGGTATTCGTTACCTGAAAACATTTGATGTCGGAGTTGTTTCTGACACAGTTAAGGAACGTGCTGTAGTTCAAGGGATCGCTCCACATATTCCAAAGCCATTTCCAATGCTTTTACCAATTTATGATACGCCTGACCAAACATTTGATATGTTTAGTGTCAAAATTGCGATGGACCTGTATGATCGTTTGGCAGGAGTTGAAGCTAGTCAATATGCTAACTATACGATCGACCGTGATGAGGTATTACAACGTGAACCTGGCCTGAAGAGTGATAAGTTACTGGGCGCTGGTGTTTATCTTGATTATGTTAATAATGACGCTCGTTTGGTAATTGAAAACATCAAAGGTGCTGTTGCATTGGGTGGCTTAATGGCTAGCCGTGTTAAGGCAGTTAATGTTTCGCACAATGCTGATGGAAAGATCGATGGTGTTACTGCACAAGATGTTTTATCTGGCGAAGAATTTGATGTTAATGCCAAGTTAGTGATCAATACGACTGGTCCATGGTCGTCTAAGTTCCTTGGTTTAGATGATAAGAACGGCGAAAATGGTCAAGTTATCCGTCCTACTAAGGGTGTTCATTTAGTTGTTTATGAATCAGTTTTAAGTGTACCTCAACCAACATACTCCGATTCAGGTGCTGGTGATGGTCGGATGATCTTCGTTGTGCCACGAGAAGGTAAAACTTACTTTGGTACAACTGATACAGATTACACTGGTGATTACACACATCCAACAGTTGAGCAAGATGATGTTGACTACTTGTTAAAAGCAATCAACAATCGTTTCCCTGAAGCAAATATCACACTTGATGATATTGAAGCTAGTTGGGCAGGTATCCGTCCGTTACTTGGTTCTAATGCTGGCTCTGACTATAATGGTGGCGGTGCTAACACTGGTAAGGTTTCCGATGAAAGTTTCAATAACTTGATCGCAACAGTTGCTAAGTTCAATAATGGTGAAGTAGAACGTGAAGACGTTGAAAAATCAATTAGTGCTTTGAAACAATCGAGTGGTGAAAAAGAAGTTTCCGCTTCGCAGGTTTCTCGTGGTTCTTCACTTGATGTAGGTGAAGATGGTTTGATCACATTATCTGGTGGTAAGATCACTGACTATCGTAAAATGGCTGCAGGTGCAATGGAATTGATCACTAAGACATTGAAAGATAAATTCAATGTTGAGATCAAAGATATTGACTCAACTAAATTACAAGTTTCAGGTGGTCACTTTGACCCTACGAATGTTGAAAAGACATTAGGATTCTATACAAATCTTGCTATTGGTAAGGGGATCCCAGAAGATGAAGCAAAAGACCTTGCAAACCGTTTCGGTTCAAACATGGGTCGTGTCGTTTCATACGTAGATGATGTTGATGTAGCTCCTGGCTTGACGTTAGCAGATACGATCAGCTTACATTACTCGATCGATTCAGAAATGACCTTAACTCCAGTTGATTATCTTTTACGTCGGACGAATTTTGTCTTGTTCCATGAAGATAAGCTAATGGAAAAGAAGGATGCGATCATTGATGAAATGGCCCGTGTTTTGGGTTGGTCAGCAGATGAGAAACAAAAACAAACTGATGAATTAAATGACTTAATTGCTGAAACACGCTTGAACAGTTTAAAAAATAAGTAAGAAAAATGAGCCATTTAGAAGGTAGGCACTATGATGACAAAGTCAGATAGTCATAGCCTTTTGGTTCGCGTAA
>Ga0079226_10004183_pt1 | contig 11023 bp, 6 predicted proteins | sample Poulit2014_FD_76345 | JGI IMG/M metagenome (GOLD analysis project Ga0079226, IMG submission 76345) | Agricultural soil microbial communities from Georgia to study Nitrogen management - Poultry litter 2014 | ecosystem: Environmental > Terrestrial > Soil > Agricultural land | place: USA: Georgia...
CAATTTCTTCAACAAGAAAAAAACAAGTTAGATACACCTCCTGAAATAAAGACAGCTATGGATACTGAATGGAAGCCAGAAGCTGCTATATACATGGAAAATGTATTAGAAAGAGATAATAGAAAATATAGAACAAATAGCCAAGATAATAAAAGGTTTTTGGATAAGTTTCTAACTGGAAGATATTTTGACCATTACAATATAAGTTATGATTATTATGAGATAGAAAGGTGGGATCCGAGAGAGACATTTTTTTCAGAAGACCCAGATATAAAGCATCCACAAGATTGTGAGTACATAGGAAATATACAGGATATGGCACCATCAAAAATAGTTGATATGTTTGGCCATTTAATGAAACAAAAAGATATTGAACAGATTATAAATCATTTTGATTACAAGTCTAGTGGTGGTTCAGGTTTATCTGGTGCTAGGGATATAATAGAAAATAATTTTCATGGTGAGGAAGAAATAGTACCAAGTGAAAATTATTATGACAGAAAAGCATCTTTAGAGTTACAAGGAGAATTAGGAGCTCCATTACAGGAAACATCATACATTGATGCAGATGGAAATGAAGTTACTCACCCATCATTTATACAACCATACGAATTTGATACTGAACAAATAACTGGATTTTCTAAAAATTTAAGGAGGGATATAACAGGAAGAGACGATACATTAAGGGTTACAAGAGCATATTGGAGGTCATGGAAAAAAGTTGCATACTTATATTATGAAACTGACATGGGTTATCCAGTATATGAATTAATAACAGATGACATATTAGATGGCTTTTTGAAAGAAAAAGGAATAAAAAAATTGAAGGAGTTGTCTTTACAATCATTTTTAAATAAAATGGAATCAGGAACTATTGAGCCTAATAGTATAGTTTTCACTTATGCACCAATAGTATATAAAGGAATAAAAATAAATGCATCTGAAACAATATTAAAAAAGGATATATATTTAGATGTAAGACCATTGGACTTCCAGATAAAAGGAAAATCCAACATATATAGAGTAAAACTTCCAGTATCTGGTATAATATCTACAGCACCAGCAAAGAAAATGCTACCTTATCAACGGGAACATAATTATCAAATGAATATGATGAGATCCCTTACTGAAAAGGAGTTAGGTATGGTCTGGATGTTTGATGTACAAATGCTTCCATCTGATTGGAAAGGTATGGGAGATTCAAAAGACATATTAAGTAATGTAGTTGATATGGCCAGAGATATAGGAATAATTCCATTAGATACTACAAGACAAAATTTACAAAACAGGAATCCACAGTCGCCTGGAATGGATGTACAAAACATAACTTTTGTTCCACAGATACAACAAAAGATGCAATTGGCAGAATACTATAAGAACCTTGCATTGGAACAAATAGGCATAACAACACAAGATTTAAAAACACCTAGTGAATATTCTACAGCAGAGGGTATAAAACAGGGAGTAGTAAACACACATTCTCAAATAGAACATATTTTTGATGAAATGGACACTGCCAGAATGAAAGGGATGGAAGTAAATATGAGTGTTGCACAATATTGTAAAACACATGGAAAAGATAGACAGATGTCTTTTGTTTCAAGTACTACAGGAAACATAGTTATGAACACACTAGGTAAAGATTTAGACTTTGATTTAAGAAAGTTTGGATTAGTGCCTATGATGGATAGTGAGGGTAGAAGACAACTAGAGGAGTTTAAAAGGTTTATATTAAGCAATAACACGTTATCTGATGATACTTATAGTTTAGCAAGAGTATTAACATCTGACAGTTTCCAAGTAGCTAAGAAAGCCTTATTAGAGTCTAAAAAGGACAGAGAAAAAGAAATAATGAATGCTAGAAAACATGAACAGAAGATGAAGATGATGGAACAGAAGCATTCAGAAAAAGAAACGTTAGAGAAAAGAAAGTTTGAACTATTTAAACAGCAGAGAGACAATGAAAATAGTTTAAATGTAGCAAGAATACAAAATAGTGAAAATTTTAAAGTAGATGTAGATGAAGAAAATGATGCTTTAGAGTATGAAAAAATGCTAAAGAATAAGTTAGAAAACAGAAAATTAGATATAAAAGAAAAGGATAGTGAGAACAAGGATGATTTAGAAAAGAAAAAATTAGAGATAAAAGAGGATGAGTTAGAAGAAAAGAAGAGGTCTAATGATTTAAAGGAAAGAGAGATAGAAACAAAAAGATTTACAAGTATAATAAATAAAAATTAATAACTAAATATAACTATATATAAATTTTAATTAATTTTAACATAAAGTATAAAAACAATAAATTTGTGAAAGATTATGGAAAACCAAAAAGATAATAGTGGAGCAGGTGTATTTGATTTTTCAGAATACATTCAAGCCTTTGAAGATGAAAGCACTAAAGAAGAAAAGGATGAAAAAAGTGTAGAGGAAGAATTTAGTGAATTTGAAAAGGCTATTGATGCAGATGGAGATGATAAGGAATCTAAGGAAGATGTAGGAAAGGATGAAGAGATTAAAGACACTCTTGATAAAGACACAGAAGAAAAGGATAAAAAATTACCTACAGAGTCTAATAAGACAGAGTACACCAATATTGCAAAAAAATATCTTGAAAGTGGTATTTGGGATGACTACTTAGTTGAAATAGATGGTGAGGAAGTGCCATTGTCTGAATTAGAAAATTTAGATGAAGAAAAGTTTTTTGAAATAAATAAAGCTCAGGTTGAACAGAGGTCTAAAAAAGACAAAGACAACTATGTTGATGTGTCGGAAATGGACGATACTAATAAAAGCATAATCGACATACTAAAATACGGTGGAGATGTATCAAATATATTGAAGGCTAAATCCAATGTAATTGATAGATTAAACCAATTTGATTTGGATGATGAATCACATCAAGAGGCTCTTGTAAGAAATATGTACCAGACTGAAAAGGGTATAACTTCAAAGAAACAGATTGATAAGTTGATTGAGGCACATAAGGAGGAGCTTGATTTAGATGAAGAGGCTAGAGGTTTTTCTGACAGGCTTAGAAAGTTATATAAAGATAAAGTAACTGAAGAGAAAAAAAGGCTTGAAAGAGAAAAGAAAGATAAAGAAAACAATTTAAAGCAGCTAAGAAAAGATTTGAGAGTATCATTTAAAGATATGGGGGTTAAAAACAGTGATGTTTTAAAACCTATATTAGATAGTGTTACTAAGAAGGGTAAGACAAATTCATATAGGGTTGATGAAGACTTTAAGGAATTAAAGAATAACCCAAAAAAGTTTGCAGAATACTTGATGTGGAGAAATAACCCAGAAGACTATGTAAAAATGATTACTCAAAAAGAGAGTAAAGAAAATACTAGAAAAACCTTATCAAGATTAAATCTAACAAAGAAAATAAATAACAAGAAAGAGTCTGAAACATACTCTAAAAACAAAGACAAAAATAAAGACTTTTTAAATAAGATTAAAGAATTTTAGAATCACTTAAATTTAATATAAAATGAGTTACAAACACAAAAATATTCTTTCAACCAGAAATGGCAACGAGATGGTTGCTTATATGTCTGGTAAGGATGTATCAAAATTTTTTGATGGGTCTATGGACAACGCATCTTTAGAGATGTGGTATCAAGAAGACCCACTTAACAATCACTTAGGAATGATGACACATTGGGCTAAACAAAAGAGAAGCCGATCAATGTCATTGTTTGACAACTTACTTGAGGAAAGAAGTGTAATTGAGGTTAATGGAGAAAATGGATCTTTTACTTACGATCTTGAAGTTGAAAAAGACACTGGTTGTTATGTAGAAGAGGATGGAACATACCAAGCAAATGCTGGTATTGATGGAAGTGTCTTTTACATTACTTTAAGTAAAGAGTATGCACCAGGAACCATTCTAACTTACGATGAACAAGAAGGAATGCAAGTAATTGTATATGATGGTGAAGAAGAAGTAGAACCTACAGGAACAGGTTTTAAACACCCAGTACAATTAAACAGCAACAACAAGAGAGCAACTTTTCCAACACAATTCCTTACAAAAGGAACAGAGTATTTTCCAGTAGCACACGCTATGCCAGAATATGGCACCAAGTATGCTAAGGTAGAAATGCCAGATACACCTGACACCCAAAGATTTGAGTTTAGATTAGGTTCTGTATCAGGTACAGAAAGTTGGGTTTCTGCAACTGCTGATAGAAAAAGCTTGGATAATGGAGTTATTTCTGCAAGCACTGAACAATATAAAGATAAAATCGCCAGTGAGATGGATCGACATGGTCTAGGAGATTTTGTAGTAAGAATGGATTTAGACTCAAACGGTCGTCCTAATTATAATACTGCAAATATCGGACGAACAATGGAGATGCTTACTAAGCGAGAACTTCATAAATTGATGGGTACTAAGCTTATGTTCCAAAGAGCTGGTACAATTAAGTCAGGTAACGGTGTTATTCATTTAAATGAAGGTCTATACCGACAGATTCAAAGAGGTTTCACAATTGAATATGGTCACCCAGGTGGTATTACTAGGCAACATATTTCAAATGCTGCTGAGTATGTATTCAGGAATTCTGATTTAGATATTAGAGAGCGAGAAATTAAGTTTAAATGTGGGTCATTGGCTTATGAAAATGTATTAGAGATTTTCAGAGAAGAGGTGAATGCACAGTTAGGAAATAACGCACCTTTACTAGGTTCTGATATGTTAATTCCTAATCCAGTATCTGGAGATATTAATAACTTGGAATTAAAACCAGTTACATTTAAGAAAGTACTCTTGCCTACTATTGGTAACGTTGAAATAGAGCTTGATAAGAGTTTAGACTATGGAGGTAGAGCTGATAGATTTGCTAGAGGAATGGCACCTAATGGTAAAAGTCACACAGCTTATTCAATGATTATTTGGGATGCATCTAGTGATGAATACTCAAACAGAGCTAAGGGATTACCACAAGGAACTTCACCAGTAGAAAATGCTAACATGTCATCTAATATTTACTTAGTTAAACCTAAAGGTGAGATGTTCTACTCAGGACGTGAACAAGGTAGATATTCTGACATTCAAAACCGTGATATTATTTCAAGTCAGAAATACAGAGGTACAGGGTACTGGAGCACATGTTCTGCTGATATTTGGGTAAAAAATCCAGATAAATTTGTAACAATACAATTGGATAAAAAAGCTAGGAGAGGATATAATTAATATATAAACTAGTTTAGACATAAATAAAATAGCCTCCTTATAAGGGAGGCTTTATTTTTTTGTGTATATTTGTATAAAATTTGTTTTATGACTAGTAAAGTAACTACTGATATTTTTATAAAAAGAGCAAAAGATACACATGGAGATAAATATGATTATAGTTTGTCAGAGTATGTAGACTCAAAAACAAAGGTAAAAATAATTTGTAAGAAACACGGAGTTTTTACACAAAAACCATCAAACCATACATTAGGAAATGGGTGTCCTAAATGTGGAATGAAAAGATCCAATTCACATAAATTAGGAAATAAAGGCAAGTTTGTAAAAAAGGCTAAAGAAGTACATGGAGATAAATATAGTTATGAGAATGTAAAATATGAAAGAAGTAATAAAAAAGTAGAAATAACATGTAAAAAACATGGAAGTTTCTTTCAGACTCCTTCAAATCATAAAAGTGGAAGAGGCTGCCCTAAATGTGCTATAGAAAATAAAACTAAGAATCAGACAAAAGATACTGAATGGTTTATAAATAAAGCTAAAGAAATACATGGTGATGAGTATGTTTATGAACCTACTAAATATATAAGATATGATGAAAAATTAGAAGTACGTTGTAAAAAACATGGAATATTTAAAATAACTGCTGCATCACATCTTAACGGTTGCGGATGTCAAAAGTGTGGTGAAGAAAAAAGAGAATTACTAAAAAAATATACAAATAAGGATTTCATAAAAAAATCTAAAAATATCTATAAAGATAAATATGATTACACCAAAACTAAATATACAGGCTCAAAAAATAAAGTAACAATGACATGCAAGGAACATGGCGATTTTGATGTAAATCCAACAAAGCATTTATGTTCACATAGAGAATGTCCAAAATGTAATCCAAACACTTCAGAACCTGAAAGAGAGGTAAATAAATTCACATCTAAATATGTAAATACAAAAATAAGTGATAGAGACATAATAAAACCTTTTGAAATAGATATATTGATAAAGGAACATAATGTTGGTATAGAGTTTAACGGGCTATATTACCACTCAGATAAATTTGTTGATAAAAATTACCATTTAAATAAAACAAATAAGATGGACAGAAAAGGCTATCAACTTTTACATATATTTTCTGATGAGTGGAAGTATAAAAATGATATAGTTAAATCTGTTATATTATCTAAAATTGGAAAAATAAAAAACAGGTATTATGCCAGAAAAACTTTTGTAAAAGAAGTTCCCACTAAAGATGCTATGAAATTTTTAGATAACAATCACTTACAAGGTAAAGTAGGCGGCGTTGTTAAGTTAGGATTATATAAAGGAGAAGAGTTACTGTCAATAATGACATTCGGAAAATTAAGAAAAAACTTAGGGAATAATCATAAAGAAGGAAATTATGAAATGCTAAGATTTTGCAATAAATTAAACACTACTGTTATTGGAGGCGCATCAAAATTATTCAAGGCTTTTTTAAGATTGTATGATCCTTTATATGTACTGACATATGCAGATTTGAGATATAGTAATGGTAATATGTATAAAAAAATAGGGTTTAAAGAGGTAGGAAAAACTAGACCTAATTATTTTTATTCAAAAAGATTTGATAAAAGAGAAAATAGATTTAAATATAGGAAATCTGAATTAGTTAAAATGGGTTATGATAATAGCAAGTCTGAAATAGAAATAATGCATGAAATAGGGTATAACAGGATATATGATTGTGGTAATTTAAAATTTGAATATAATAAGATTAAAAAATAGTTAATGGCATTAATTTTTAATAAATTTTATACACCAGTATTTTGTACTTATATTTGTATTTCAAAGACCAAAACGTATAAAATATTATGCCTAAAAAAGAATTAGCACAAGATACTACTATTGACATAAATGGGTTTTCTTTTGAAACAAAGGATTGTGTATATGAAGTAGTCCCTAAGTATGATGCAGATGCACCAGATGGATTTAAAAATTATAGAACTACAAAATTATTAAGTAAATCAGCTGGAAGAAGTATTTTATCAGTCCCTTATAAGCAAGATTATGGGTTATGGGATACTGGTTTATATGCAAATAGTCCAATGTATTCTAGGCTATCAGATGAGGATAAGGAGAGAGTAATGGAAAAAGTAGATAGGTTAATAGTAAAACCTTATACTAAAATACACGGAGAAGAAAAATTAGATCCTACTGATATAAAGAGTGAATTTTGGAATTATGTAAATAAAGGTTCTTTTAGTATAGAAGTTTACAAAGGAAAAATATTTAATACAAGAAAACCAGAAGACAGGTTAAAATTATTCATTGCTATATCATTAGGTAAAATAGCACCAAAACAACAAGAGAACGAATACATTTATAATTCTGCACAATTTTGTATAGAGAATAAAGATGCAGTTAAGTCAATTAAGCAAGAGAATGACTTACAGGAGATGAAATGTATTTACCAATTCCAAGACTTGCTTAACAAAAAGCCTAAAAAACTTTCTCAAATCTTAAACTATGTAGGGGTAAAAACGCCTACAAATATGGATAAAGGTTTAACAACTCAGATATTTAAAAATTATATTGATAGGAAAGGAGATAAGTTTGATAATAGAAGTATTTTCTTAGAGACTGTTGATAAATCATCTAAAAAAGATGGTTATAATGAAATTGTTTTTTACAGCAAGCTTCAGAAATTATATAAGAAAGGGGTTGTAACTAGACAAGGAGAATTTTTCTATGTAAATGGAGAAGAACTTGGTACAAACAGTTTGAAGAATTGTGCTTCTAATATTATAAAAGACAAGGGATTACAATCTAAAATAATGGAAGTTTTAGATAAGTAGTATAACATTGTAGCAATGTCTTCTCGTTGATTTTAATATAATAAACATATGAATGCATACGATGTATATGAGAAGTATATTATAAAATCTGAAAAAAACAGTACTAACGACTATTTCAGTACTGACAAAGAGAAGTTTACATTTTTATATAATGAACTTTCGTTAAGGGTTTTAAAATTTTATACTAATAATAGGGGAATAAATTCTAGGAAAGAAATTCAGAATTTACTAGTAGACAAGAATTTAACTAAGATAAATTCAAATATCAGAGAAGAAGATTACAAACTTCCAGATGATTTTTTTGATTGGGCTTCCATAAAAGCAACTGCTTCAAAGGGCATATGCTTAAATAAAGACATAGAACTTTATGAAATAAGCAATGAAGATAGAAATAGAGTACTTCACAATGAGTTTCTAAAACCATCATTCGATTATAGGGAAGCTCCTTATACTTATGTTTCCAACAACATAAAGATTTTTGTAGAGGAGGGTATGACCACAGATTTATACCTAACCTATTATAAAAAACCTAAAAGAATAAAAATGATAGACCCTGATTATCCAGAGGGTCAATTCCAAGATGTTAATATAGAATTAAAGGAATCTGTAGTAGATAGAATAGTATCTGCTATGGTAGGGGATTTTAAGATTAACAATGAAGATTCAACTTTCCAAATGGATAAATTAAGACAGAATGAAAATATTTCACCTTTAGGTGGAAAATAGTTAAATAAACAATCACTTTAAACATTAATTAAAAATTTATTAAACATGGCACTACACAGAGCGCAAGACCGATTGTTGCCAACACTTAACGGTAACGTACTAAAAAGTGGCGGATCATTGGATTTAGCCAAAGGTCAATTTGGAATCTTTAATATGCGAAAATCTACAAAAAGAGGTTTAGAAGCAGTTAATGATTTCTCAAACATTACTAAAAAAGATAAGCTTCAATTTAGATTAGGAAAGCATGATGCTGGAATAACTAGAACTAGAAGTAATAAAAATGAGGAATCAAGAGTATTTTCAATAGAGGATATTGAGGATATTAGAGTTGTATCACCTTCTGGTAAGAAGAAAGTAGATGACATTATAATTGGATATAATGGGCAAGATGGAACAGAACTTACTTTTGAAGAGGGAGATAACCAGAAGATTAACATTACATTAGAAGGACGTACAGTAGGTATGGTTTCTGATGACAGTTGTTATTCTTTTGATATCTATATGTCTAAGACAGATAAGAACACAACTAATCAGGAAATTGTTGAGAAAGCTATTGAGCAACTAAAACATGATACTTATGTAAATGATATGATTCCTATCACTAAGTTCATTGATGTAAGTCCAGTAAATTCAAAAAGTACTACTGCATTGAGTGCAATGGGTGGTCAAAAGTTTACTTGGTATGAATTAAATGTAGTTGATAGTGGGAATAGCAATGCATTGGCTATGGTAGCAGCTCAATATCAAGAAAAAGTTGAAAGAGCTGATAGAAGTGGTATGACCTCTACTTATACTATTTTAGCTAAAGACGGAAATGTTCCTGCTGATTATGTACAAACATTAGGATCTTTATTAAAAGGGTGTGAAAATTGCCCAACAGGTTATACTGCTGAAGATGGAGGTAAATTCTTTTACTTAAATGTTGAAGACTCTACAACTGATGATTCTACAGCTATTCAAACAGCTATTGCAAATACATATGCAAATGCAAAAGTTACTTTTCAAGGAACTGATAAAGGAGCTGCTGTATATTCAGTTTATGTATCAGATGAATCAGCAGATGAGGGTTCTGTATTATCTACTTTAGGCAGTTATACTGCACAGGTACAATTTGTAGGTACAACTAAAGATTTATGTACACCAGATAACCCTGACACAAGTATAAGCTGGAGTGCTGGAAAATCTTGCTATGCAGTTGAGGAGGAATATGAAATTGTGTTGGCAGACAACGATTGTGGAAGTGATAGGCTAGCTGACTTACAAGAGTTTTATCCAGATTTGACAATATCTGTTGATAGTACTGTGACATTGCCTTGTCAAACAAAGTATAAAACTACTGTTTTAACAGATATTCAATGTGAAGAATGTGACCCAGCTTTCATAGATTTATTTACATCAGAAGCACCACAACCATTTGGTTTCACTTATTGGAGTAAAGGAGATAAAGTATATGATAAAGATGCTAAGATGGGTATTAGGATTAGAGGAAAAGAAACTTTATCAGTTCCATCAGAGTATTTACGAGATGATGTACCATTCTTCAACACATCAGTTAAAATTTCAGTTACTGGAGGTCAGCCTTGGGCAACTTCTTATTCTTATAACACAGGAGTAGAAGGAGGATTTGCAGTAAAAGTTCTTGAAAGAGCGGCAGATTTAGAAAATCTAGGTGGAAATTTATGGCCACTAGCAGATAGGGATGAAACTTATTTCAATGTATATAGTAATGATACTACTAATAGTGTTAATGAATTACAAAGACAATTATCTAAAGCCTTTAGAGGAGCAGAGTCTGTTATTGACCCTAATGCACAGTATGTTATTTATACAGTCCAAGTTAATCCTAAAACCAGGACACAAGGGTTCAATAAAGTCTTGAATGAAGGTTTTGATTATATGGTAGCTGCACCAGTAGGAAAACACCAAGATTTAGAGGAGCTGTTAAATGGTTTAGCAGTTTCAGCAGGTCTTCCAACGGTTAAGGCCTAGTAATAAAACAGTTAAAAATCCCGTGATATTTTCACGGGATTAATTAAATAATAAAAATATTATGGCTAAAGAAGCAGAATTTAAAAAGAAGGGGGTAGACTTAGGAACTAAGGCTAATCCTTATAATACAACTTTTCTTGTAGAAGTTATTAGAGAAAAAGTAGTTGAATTAGACCAAGAAGGCGTTGCTGGAAAATCTTTAGAGTTTAAATGGGATGGGACTAAATTAGGTGTAAGAAAAGAAGGAGAAACAACTTACCAATATGTAGATTTA
>Ga0079226_10004184_pt1 | contig 11021 bp, 9 predicted proteins | sample Poulit2014_FD_76345 | JGI IMG/M metagenome (GOLD analysis project Ga0079226, IMG submission 76345) | Agricultural soil microbial communities from Georgia to study Nitrogen management - Poultry litter 2014 | ecosystem: Environmental > Terrestrial > Soil > Agricultural land | place: USA: Georgia...
CAGGGAAGTCGAACGTATGTCTCTATTTTTAGAATAAAAAAAGCTGACTGCTAGGTCAGCTTGGCCCTATCCATCCCCGCATTAAAATACGGGGATTTTCGGGCGTTTTTCATTAAAAAAATCAACTTTTTCTTTACTAATGATAACCAAAAAATAATATTTATCGCTTATTGACATCACGTCACTTTACTGATATTATTTCTTATAACGATTTATATATTGAGAGGCGCCAATGACGCTGCCAATACACAAATGAAAACTGAAGAAGTTTCTCAAATGGGGAATGGCTTTGTTAAAGGCCATTCTCTATTTTATTTTTGACGAAAGGAGTGATATGTCCTTTATGGATAATCACATACAAAAGCCTTGGGCTGTTACTCAGTCTGAGGTACTAACAGAGACAAATACATCAGAAGCTGGCTTAAGCGATGACGCAGTTCGAATACGTCAAAAAGATGGTTTAAACGAACTTGCTGCTAAGCCTCCTAAAACCACCTTGCAAATGATCAAAGAGCAAATCATTGATCCAATGATCATGATTTTAATCGGCGCAGCCTTCTTTTCAGCTCTTTTTCATGAATATACTGAAGCGATCATCATTGCTATGATCGTGGTCATCAATACTATTATTGGTATTGTGCAGGAAAAGAAAGCTCAATCATCCTTAGCTGCTTTGCGGGATATGAGTGCTCCCATGGCTCATGTTATTCGCGCCGGCAAGGAGCAACTAATCCCCGCTAAAGAATTAGTAGTCGGTGATATTGTCAACTTGCACGATGGTGACATGGTTCCAGCAGACATGCGTCTTCTCGAATCCGCCAACCTAAAGATTCAGGAAGCATCCCTCACAGGTGAATCCGTACCTGTGGAAAAAGATGCAGATACTGTTTTGGCTAAAGACTGCAGTCTTGGTGACCGCATCAATATGGCTTTCAGCTCTTCAATTGTTACCTACGGACGCGGACTAGGTGTCGTGACCACTACAGGTATGAACACCGAAATGGGTGCCATTGCCGGCATGCTAGAAGATCAAACTGAAATTGAAACGCCATTAAAACGTAAATTAACTAGCGTTGGTAAAGTTTTAACAATCATTGGTATTTTTGTCTGCATCTTGGTATTTATCATTGGTGCAATGTACCAAAAACCGCTTTTACCCCAATTTTTAATCGCTATTTCGTTAGCAATCTCCATTATTCCTGAAGGTTTGCCTGCCACAGCTACAATTGTGATGGCCCTTGGCGTTAAGCGCATGGTAAAAAAGAATGCTTTGATTAAGAAATTACCAGCTGTGGAAACCTTGGGTAACGCTACTGTCATTTGTTCCGATAAAACCGGTACTTTAACTTTAAATAAGATGACAGTTACTAAAACAGCTGCCGGCGACTTCAATGAAATTAATGTTAAAGATATTAAACCTAATAAGGTTTACCAAGCGTTAGCCTATGCTGGTGCCCTTTGTAACGACGCCAGCTTGAAGGATAACGAGGCGATCGGTGATCCTACCGAGGTTGCTTTAATTCCCTTTGCTAAAAAATTAGGCTTCAACCAAACAGAATTAAAAAAGGCTCACCCACGTCTATTTGAACAACCATTTGATTCAGATAGAAAACGAATGACCACCTTGCATGAAATTAATGGTCAATATGTTTCCTTTACTAAGGGTGCAGTAGACGAAATGTTACCGTTATGTAATCACATCATGACTGATAATGGCGTTCGTCCAATTACGACTAATGATAAAAAACGAATCTTGAACTTGATGCAAAACATGTCTAACGAGGCATTACGCGTACTAGGCTTTGCCACAAGAGTTGTGGATAACTTGCCAAGTGAAGGAACCGATTTAGAAAATAATTTAACTTTCATTGGTATCAGCGGTATAATCGACCCACCTCGTGAAGAAGTAGCGGAATCGGTTAAGACTTGTCGTCAGGCCGGCATTAGAACCATTATGATTACTGGTGACCACAAGATTACTGCTTTAGCTATTGCTAAGAAGCTTAATATTTACCAAAACGGTGACTTGGCTATATCTGGCATTGAACTTGATCAAATGTCTGACGACGAACTTGATCAAGCGGTTAAAAAGACGACTGTCTTTGCCCGCGTTTCACCTACCGATAAGTTAAGAATTATTCAAAGCTTGAAGCGTAACGGTGAAGTAACGGCAATGACTGGTGATGGTGTTAACGACTCACCTGCTTTAAAGGCTGCCGATATCGGTATAGCCATGGGTGTTACCGGTACCGACGTAGCCAAAGACGTGGCTGATATGGTACTTTTAGATGACAGTTTTACTACTATTGCTTACGCAATCAAAGAAGGTCGTCGCGTTTACCGTAACATTCAAAAAGTAATCCAATTCTTGTTAGTTGGTAATATTGCTGAAATTACTACTTTGTTTGTTGCGACATTATTTAACTGGGATGCACCATTATTAGCTGTGCATATCCTGTGGGTAAACTTAGCCACTGCTACTCTACCTGCTCTTGCTTTAGGCGTTGACCCTGCAAGCAAAAACATTATGAAACATAAGCCCGTAAATCCAGGTACTCTTTTTGAAAAAGATCTTGTGTGGCGCGTGATTACTCAGGGAATCTTCGTTGCGCTGATGACTTTAATTGCTTACTTCATTGGTGCAAGCATTGATAATCCAATCACTGGTCAAACAATGGCCTTCAGCGTATTGGCTTTATCACAAATGTTGAGAGCCTTTAACCAGCACTCTAACACCGATCCTATCTGGAAGAGAGCTACCGGTATGAATATGTGGTTGGTAATTTCATTCATTGTTTCCGCATTTTTCATGGGCTTGATCCTATTTGTTCCAACTTTACGAAAAGTATTCTACATTACTAATCTTTCAGCTGGTCAATGGTTAGTTGTCATCGCCTTATCCTTGCTTTCAATTGTACAAGTTGAAATTTTCAAAGGATTTAAGAAGCTAAGAACTAATTCAAACAAAAACCAATTAATTGAAGAATAAAAATAAAGGATCCTCATGTAGGATCCTTTTTTCATACACTTAATTTAATTCTTCAATATCTTTAAGTAAGCTGTCTTGCTCCGGCGTTAAACGCTCATGTTCTTTACGCAGCTTTAAGACTTGCTTACAAGTATGCAAGATTGGCTTAGTCTTTCCATAGTTTACTTTTTAACGATTGCACTAGAAAATGTTTGCGCATTAGACTCAATCAGCTGATTTGAATTATTAGCAAAAAGAGATACCCCAATTCCTAATGCCGCTAAAGTAAGCCAGACTTTTTCTAATAGTTTACTTTTCATATATGTGCACTCCTTTTGGCTATATTATACAAAAAGTATCGATCTATTAGTATTGTTTGCGCTTACATTTAACTAAATTGTAACATTCTTTAGTTAGTCTTAAGAGTTACTTCCCCGGCCACATCTGTATTAAAGAAATCTGCCACTTCATGGACGTTCATGTCCTGGCCTAGTGCCCACATCAACTTGGTAATGGCACTCTCAGAAGTCATGTCGCACGCACTGATCGCACCTTCTAGCAAGGCTTCGCGTCCTACTTCATACTTAGTTAGGTCACTACGTTCATATAAACATTGGCTGCTGGCAATTACAGGGATGCCCTGTCTGATCAACTTACCAATTGCGGCCACCATGTTACGGCGAATAAAGTTCATCCCACCTAAGCCATAGGCTTCAATAACAATTCCTTGGCAGCCACTATCTACCATCGCAAAAAGCAAGTTAGGATCAAAGCCTGGGAACAATTTAACTAAAGAAACATTGGAGTCAATCTTGGTATTCAAGCAAGTTTCACCCGTTTTTTTCTTGGGTGTGTAATCAGGATTGAAGACCAAGCCATCTGAAGAAACGGTTGCAACAGGCGGAACGTTAACACTTTCAAAAGCATCAAAGTTAGTCGTTCTAACCTTAACGGCTCTGCAGCCCAACATAATTTTATTATGGAAGGCTAAATAAATATCAGGTGGACAAGTAGCTGCTGCCGCAAAAGCTAAACGCAAATTATCGTGGGCGTCACTTAAGACAACATTGATAGGTACCTGGCTTCCAGTTAAAACCACTGGAATATTAATATTCTTCAACATAAATGCTAACATTGAAGCAGTATAAGCCATTGTATCGGTACCGTGTGAAACCACGATTCCATCATAGTCATTACGATATTTATAAACATTTTCCGCAATAAATTTCCATTCTTCTGGTTGAATATTAGAAGAGTCGAGCTGCAAAATATCGTGAACGTCGATATCATACGGTAATTTACCCAGCATTTTAATCAATTCTTCGCCAGTTTCTTTAGGTACTAACCCTGCATTAGATGCAACTGATGCAATCGTCCCACCAGTTGAAAGCAATAATAACTTCTTTTTTTCCATCTTTATTTCCTCTACCTTTGCAATTTACGCCGTTTTGCATATTCATTAATGATTAGATCAATTAGAACATAGGCTGAACTGAAAGTCACGACCTTTTTACTAAACTGAAATGGCGTAGTCTTGAAAAAGAAGCTGTAATCACTAAGAGAAGCTAACTTTCCCGGCTGCCAGCTTGTTAAAGAAACTAGCTTTAACTTATTATTAATAACATCGATTTTCTTCAATTCCTCAATAATTGTCTTATTAAAACCACCAAATGAAATTACAAACAACATATCATTTTCTTTGGCAGCTTGACCCAGCATTGAAACTTCATCACGCGCACCTGGTAAAATAATTGCGTTTTTACCTATTAAGTAAAAAGAATGAGCCAAATACTCCGCAATAATCTGCTGTTGCCATCCCGTCGAATAAATATAGATAGTTCCTGCTTGATCTAAATCCGCACATAAGTTATGCAAATTCAATCCCTTAAAATATTTAAAGGTGTCATTGATTATTTTCTGCAGATTATCGTCAAATTGCAATTCTTGTGCATGCTTAGCATATTGCTCTTTTCTCGCAATCAATTCAGACAATTCAAATTTAAGTTCACTAAAACCGCTCAAGCCTAATTTTTTACTCAAACGAAAAATAGCAGATTTAGAAACATATAATTTCTGCGCTAATTCCATTAAGCTCAACTTACTAGCTTCCTTGGGATACTTGAGCAAATAACTGACTATTGCCTTATCAGTATCATTGAAGCTTTCTTTTTTCTTCATTACTACTGTTTCTAAATCCATTTCTATGTCCTTTCTGCCATAACTTTATATCAAGTTCAGAATATCATGATCAGCACAAAAAAGGTAGCTATTCAATTATAGAATAGTTACCTTTTTCTTATTTGTTATGACTTTTAAAATTGTTATTTAAGTTCTGGCCAATATGGAGCGTTAACTGGAATCATGTCATCCAAGATCTTCTTGGCTACAGATGCATCTGGAACAGTCTTGTTCAAAGCAAAGGCTTGGAGCATCTTTTGGTATGAGTGCTCTACATAAGCATCAACAACCAATTTTTCACAGGTTTGTTGTTCCATCATCAAACCTCTTTGGAAGCGGCCAGCCTTACCAGTTGCCATTGGTTGAATACCATCAGCACCAAACAATGCTGGAACTTCAACGATTGAATCTGGATCCATGTTTGAAATAGCACCGTTGTTTTCGCAGTTAGCTAAGAACTTCTCGTGGGTGTTGTAGGCAATAGCGTGAATAATATCTACGATATATTCTGAGTGCAAACCTGAAATGTCCCAAATATTATTCTTAGCAGTACCTGCCTTAACGATTCTTTCACATTCGCCGAAGACAATCTTTTGACGGTGTTCACGAATTTCATCAGTACGAGTGTGCTTTGGATCGGCGTTTGCTACTTCGTATTGTGGGAAGTAGTAGTATTGCATGTAGTTGTTTGGCAAGGTTTCTGGATCCATCTTGTAGTCGTCAGCAACCTTCTTGAATGTTGCTTCCCATGAAGCTTCAGTATCCTTGTCGTAATCGCCGCCTACCCAGTAGCCGTGATCCTTAACGTATTCCTTAAGCTTAGGCATTAAGTCTTCGCCGGTCTTCTTGTTTCTAACTTCTTTCCACCAGCCGAAGTGGTTCAAGCCGTAGTAGTTGAAGTCAATGTCGTGCCAGCTGTCAAGACCGCAGATAGCTGCCATTCTGTCCATGTCATCAATAGGCATATCACAAATGTTGATAATTTTTGCATTTGGACGAAGACGACGGCAAGCTTCAGCAACAATCGCAATAGTGTTGGAGTAGTTGATCATCCAAGCGTTTGGTGAGTATTCTTGCATCCAGTCAATAATTTGAATGATTGCAGGAATTGAACGAAGACCGTAAGCCATACCTCCGGGTCCTGTAGTTTCTTGACCATTTACGCCGTATTTCAATGGGATCTTTTCATCCAAGCTTCTCATGTGGTATTTACCAACACGAATTGAACCCATTACGAAGTCAACGTCAGTGAAGGCTTCCTTAGGATCAGTGGTGTATGAGAACTTAATTTGTGGAGCTCTTTCCTTCATGATGATCTTAACAGCTTCACCAATCTTCTTTTGACGTTCTGCATCGTTATCGTAGAACTTCAATTGTCTCATTGGGAACTTGTCTTGGCTCTTGATTAAGTCGAGTACAAATCCTGGTGTAAATGTACTACCACCACCGGCAATAACTACTGAATATTTCTTACCATCCATAGTTCTTTATTCTCCTTTTTAGTAAGTTGATATCTTTTCGCATTGTTTAATTACCTTACGCATATATTTATAACATTTTTCTTCTAGTTTGTATTCGTTTTCATTAGCTTCAGACTTTGTTTCAGGACTTGAACCTCATTTTAGATCTCGAAATATATTTCAATCTTTGCATTGCTATACCAATATATTTTTCCATCAAATTATATCTTATATGTACTTGTTATCATAACAAGCTTAAAAAATATCAATTTTTATTTATTTTATTTTTCTACTATACAAACCTGCACTATTTACACAAAATTGCCTTTAATTCCCGATATAATGGCATTTGCTCTTTTAAAAAAATACTACTATATTAATATAACTAAGGTTATATTAATATAAAAAATTATATATTCTTATTTTTTAAAAACTTTTTTTACATTATTTAATAAGTGTGCAACTTAATATCCTCATCGCCCTCAAGCAGCATGCTACCAGTGTTTCTAGCGCTATCTCCCTCCATATATATATATGCATATTATTGCCTTTTGTTATTAAATATTTTCACATATAGACTTTAGTTTTATTCCTGTTAGTCTATTACTTGAAGAGACTTATAGCGGGACTCAAGAAATTGACTACTTCTTGAGCTTTGAATTTTCATATTTTTGGGAATTTTTGATAGAGAATAACTTTTTAATAAATAGGGGATTAGGAAAATGAGAAAGAATGTTAAACTTTTATCAATCATTAGTATTGCCGCTGCTTTAGCTGGTGGCACTATTACCGCTTTAAACAATAATGTAGAGACTGCAGCAAATTCAACTGTTGAAGCTGCTTCTATTACTTTGACTTCTGGTTATACTAAGAGTGCCATTATTAAATGGAACCAAACTGGTAGAGCAAGCAAGGCTTTAATCAATGCCTCAAAGAAAGGCATGATAGAAAACACAGACAGTGGTGCTGGTTCTGACGATACCTTAGTTAACGTAACTAACTTAAGCCACAGCCAAAAGGTTGAATTGAGCAAGTACACTTTAAGCTTGATTAACTCTGCTCGTCATCAACTTGGCAAGAAGTCTTGGACTTACAAGGCTGGTGCTTTGCATTTTGCAGATCGTGTAGCTGAACAATACTACTCACACAACAAGTCTTGTTGGGATGCAGACCACTATGTACCTGGTATCGAGCGTGCAGCTAAGGCTTCTGGTCTTAACTCAAGAGTAGGTCAAGTCTACGAAGACGAAGCAGCCTTACCTATTTCTTCAACTTACAACACTAATATGCGTACCATGTCAGCATTGAAGAACCAAATTTACTTCAACGTTAAGCAAATGCTTTTCGGTGGTTTCTATGGCTCATACAGTCAAATGAATGATTCTTCAAGATACACTGAATGGGAACACGCTGGCGACTTGCTTGGTTGTCGTACTGAGCACTACGATGCTAAGACTAAATACTTTGGCATTAGCTTCAGTGGTTTAAGAGGCGATTCAAGCAAAATTAGTGTTCACATGATGGGCGTTGCTAAGCGTTACATCCAAAACTACAAGAAATTTAATCGTTAATATTGACGTTGTAGTTTAAAACTTAATAAAGTTTCCTAATCCAAGAGTTCAAAAAGGTTTAGTCACCTGTTTGAACTCTTTTAATTTACTTAAAAAGGTCAAATTGCTCCGGTTTTCAGACAATTTGACCTTTTTGTGTTCTATATTAGGCAAGATTAATAATTAAAAGTAAGTACTTAAAAGCCTATTCTCATCGTATTTTCGGCAAGAATGTTGTTATATCAACGTTTCAAGCACCTTCAGCAATTATAAGTTTTAAATTCTAGTTTTTGTTTTTTTATTTTATAAAAATTTTTTTGAAATATCTATTTATATATAACCTGCTTGAGCTATGCTTACATCAAGCCATAAACCAATTATTATCAAAAATGGCTATTGCTATATTTATGTAGGCTTGGTATATTTTATAAAAATAAAATTTAAACAAAATCTTTGAACTTACTTGGAATTGTCATTGAAAGGATGAATGGAATGAGAAAACTTACAACTTACGAGATTTTACGCGAGGAATTAACTAGAGGTATTATTACCAAATACTCTGTTACCCAATTTTGCAAGGCTACTGGCATGAGCCGCGGCGTCTTTTATAATACTTATACTGGATTAACCGATTTATTTTGTAAAAGTATTCAAGCAGAAATTAGAAACCATTTCCGTGAATATGGTGATTGCCAATCGAATCAATTGGTCTTCGCCTTTCTTAGACAAATTGGCAATGATCGTCTTTTCTACACTAACATTTATCGTCTAACTCGAAAAAAGCACACTAATCATATCTGCACTCAAATTAATCGCACACTTTTTACAGAGATGCAAAAGCACCTTTTCAATAGCGATTATTCCAATAAACATATTAAGAGCATGACTAACGTTCTTCTTGCCCACATCACTAATTGGATCGATCACGGCTGCGATGCTCAAGTCCTTGACGTTTACACTGATGTAGAAATCATTCTGCCTAAATAAAAAACGCTGCTAGCTCATAGCTGGCAGTATTTTTTATTATATGCGTTTAATCATGTGATCGTATGTCCGATCCCCAATTGTCATTGTCTTTTCAGTTTGATAGCCCTTGTGCTCATATAATCGTTGCGCACGTGGATTTTCTTGATCAACATTTAAACTCAAAATATGATAGCCTTGCTTAGCCGCAACTTTTTCAGCTTCATCAAGCAAGTGACTAGCAATCTTTTCTCCCCAATGATCAGGATCAACCGCTAAGGCATCAATATACCATTCATGTGGCCAAGCTTCTTGATCTGAAAAGATCACCGTTGAGATTGGCAAGCCTGTTTTTGCATAATCATGACGCAAGACTATATCAATAATCTTTTGATCCTTGTATGGGTACATATCAAGAATACCGACTACTTTACCCGCTTTCTCACTTACCCAGATACGGCGGTATGAGTAGCGGTAATCCTCTGAGATAAAACCTAATTTCATCAAACTATAAAATTGATCCTCTGGTAACTTTTCAATCGTCTCCATCTGCATTTCATCAAAAATCTGCTTCAAAATTGGATATACAAATGGAAAATCTGTTTTTCTCGCTCTTCTAATCATTATTCTTCCCTTTCATGCTTTTTACTATAAGTATAAGCCTAATTTTCGTTAAAACAAAAACTATCATTTTTGAAACTTATATGGTACATTATAAGTAGATAAAGTAAGCGCTTACTTTAATATATATTTTAGAAATGAGGTGTTGTTGTGATATCAAATACTGAAATTGATTGGCTTTCCTTCAATGAGAATATAAAATACCACACATCTAAAGACACCCATCAAGCCAGGAGTCATGCGTAAAAGGCGTTTGATTCGTGTCTTGGATACAAAAAGACGAGGATTACAATTGTAGTCCTCGCTTTTGGTTTTAATCTCATTTTCCAAATAAATCCGCATAAATTTTATCAGCGCTATTACTCAAATCGCCATACCGACTGCTATCTGTACTTTGCAAAATCACTGCATTTTGCCCATCTTTAGAAATGCGTAAAAAGTTACAATAGCCATAACCATTACCGTTAGATTCGTAATGGTTATTTTTAGTGTACAGACCCCCGCGGTAATGCGAAGTATTATTTCCAGGAGCGTAAATGATGTCTTTATTTTGCGAAAATAGCAGCTTGCCATTTAGTAAATCTAAACTTACCTTATACAAATCATCATTCGACATGGCAACACTACCCGCACCTAACAAACCATGCATCGCGTTTAAATCAATATTTTGGCCATTAAAAAGAAAATCTATCTCTTTTAGCTTCTGCTGATCGGCCCAGACAAAATCAGTATGCTTTAATTTCAACGGATAAACATACATATCGTTAAACAGCGTTTCATAACTTTGACCGCTAGCCTTTTCCAAAATATGACTAAGTAAAATATAATCTAGGTCTTGATAATCCCACTTGCCAAAATTTTGTTCATTATAATGCGTGCCTTGAATCATCCTCTGCGCATTAGCATCGTCATTATTATACGGCGCATCTCCCATTGGACCAGCAGGATCCAGGCCACTAGTCATTTCTAGCAAATTCAACACACTAATATTCTGACCATTTGGAACATTGGGATAAAATTTATTTACTTTATCATCTAAGCTAAGCTTGTTCTCACCCACTGCCCGCATAATCATTCCTGCCGTTAATTCCCTTTGCACGGAATTAATTAAATAAGCGGAATTCGCGTTGCCTACCGTTGTATACTGCCATATTCGTTGTTTATTTTTATAATTTCTTACCTAATTCCTTGATGTACTTACGAAGAGCATCGCGTGTCTCTGGGTGAGTTAAACCATATTGAATAGAAGTTTCAAGGTAACCTTCCTTATTACCCACATCA
>Ga0079226_10004185_pt1 | contig 11019 bp, 10 predicted proteins | sample Poulit2014_FD_76345 | JGI IMG/M metagenome (GOLD analysis project Ga0079226, IMG submission 76345) | Agricultural soil microbial communities from Georgia to study Nitrogen management - Poultry litter 2014 | ecosystem: Environmental > Terrestrial > Soil > Agricultural land | place: USA: Georgia...
AAAATCACGTTTAAGCAGTATCATATTAACTACTTCACTTTTAATGACAGTTATCATTAGTCTGTATGTTTCTTGGTGGTCCTTCTTCATTTTGGCCATGTCTTGGGGATAGGATATATTAATGATATTAACTTTTAAAATATAAAATAGACAATATATGATTAAGTGATGCTCTATAATTATCCGTATCGAAACTTTTGCACTAAGTCTAATTTTATTTCTAACAATCGAATCGTCATTCTCACTCCTTGCTAGTATTATTGTATCATTTCTTGTAGTTGAAATTAGCATTTATTACTTAATCGGAAAGGTAAAACAAAGAAATAATCTAAAAAGGTGATTTTCGAGTATTTTATCAATTAAGTGTAGGAGTGGAAGAAACATTATGTTTGAGTTAGGCCGGATCATTGAATGAAAAAGATGTTGTCATTGTTGAATAAAATTGTACATCCTCCATTAAACAATTGAAAATGAACATAATTATTCTGGCGTTTATATTTCTTTAGGATATAAACTGTTCAATCACTTATGATTATCAAATAAATCTTTTACATAGAATAATAACTTATTTAAAAGGAGAATAAACACAATGGATTTAATAAAACACAATAGTAATGCTTGGGATAAAAAAGTAGAAGAGGGTTCCAAATATACCCAATCGGTTAGTAGTGAGATTATTGAAAAAAGTAAGTCTGGAGTGTGGGAAATTGGTGTTACAACTGAAAAATCGGTTCCTAGAAACTGGTTTCCTAAATCTATATCTGGATTAAAAATACTTTGTTTGGCATCTGGTGGGGGCCAACAGGGACCAATTTTAGCTGCGGCAGGGGCAGATGTAACAATTACTGACATATCAAAAAAACAATTAGAACAAGACGAAATGGTAGCCAAACGGGATGGACTAAGATTAAGAACAATCCAAGGTGATATGTCAGACCTTAGTGATTTTGATGATGAATATTTTGATATTGTTGTTAATCCCGTATCTAATTTGTTTGTTGAGAATGTTCACCCCGTCTGGAATGAAGTATCAAGAGTATTAAAAAACAAAGGTATATTGATTGCTGGTTTTACTAATCCCTTATTATGGATTTTTGATGATAATAAAGAAAGAAAAGGTGTCCTTGATGTGAAAAATTCTATTCCTTCTTCAACATTAGATTATTTACCTAAAGATGAAATACAAGATTTTATTAAATCAAACAATACCATAGAGTATGCACATACTTTAGAAGACCAAATACAGGGACAGATTAATGCAGGATTTGTTATTGCTGGTTTTTACGAAGATGACTTTGGTGGAACAAGAATTATAGATAAACACATCAAAACATTTATTGCAACAAGAGCAATAAAGCTAAATGATATTTGAGATTTGTTTCACTGAATAGCGAAATTTTAATATTAAAATTATATCTAAATGGACCCAATAAAATTACAGAAAGTAAAAGTAAATGAATATATTTCTCAATATCTTTAATTATATGCTTATTATTGGATCGCATTGAAATCTCTCTAAAGTAGGTGTTCATTTTTCATGTCTACTTTAGAGAGAGTGTAACATAATTTTCTACTAACATTTTTATTTAAATGAATTGTTCAGCATAATTACCTAAAATCATATAGTACTTAGACACACTAAGCTTACAACTAGGCATAATTAGAAAAATATCACCTTTTTCGTCATCATAGTAACAAACGTTAGTAATGAAGCATTTTCTAATGAAAAGATATGATATAACTTAGAATGCTTGCGGCCATTTTAGTTGTTACTTCTTCTTCATATCCTCAATTATTTTTAACATAAAACCATCAAACGAACCTTCCCGAAACAAGCGCATTGTATTGGGAAAAATAGTATCCATTGCTTTTTTGCTATATACAGCCGGAAAGTCTTTTGTTTCCTCCTCAAAACTAATACATGTTTCAATAATTCTTTGCACAGCAAGCCCATTTATTTTTTTTACTACTTCTTCATCATCTTTATACAACGACCCAACTTTTTCAAATAAAACACGTACCTTTTGAAACGCTTCATTTTCTAAATCTGTTTCTGTTAAAAATACGCCATCTCCATTTGCATATAAATAATCAGCATGTCCAATCATTTTCATACCGTATACATTAAGGGTCGAGAACTGATTTTGCAATTCTTTTGTCTGTACAAGTGTAGATAAATTTACAAAAATAGGACTCTCATGATTGGCAGAAATTTCTCTTTCCGCCCTTTCTAAAAAGTCCTTTATCTTTTCTGCTGGTAGCGATAATAACACTACAGGCTGTTCTAACAATGTTGAAAAGTTTACTGCTTTAACATTTGTAAACATTTGGGCAAACTTGTTGCTTCTCTGTATGTTTGGATGATACGTATGAACTTGAACACCAGCTTTTTCCAGTTGCCTCGTTAGTGCCTTACCTAAATGGCCAATCCCCGCAACTCCACATATGGTCACATATATCCTCTCCTCTCCCACCCATGAAAAAAGATATTTTCATACATGTATTTTATGGTTTCATATAGACAGTTCTGATTGATGTAAAAAATTCCTTCGCCGCTTGACCTTGTTCTCTTGAATCAGAACTAGAAGCTTTCATTCCACCAAAAGGTGCGTGTAATTCCACTCCAGCCGTTTCAAAGTTTACTCTTACTAGCCCAACCTCGATTTGATCAATGAATGTAAATGCATTTTTTATATTTTCGGTAAAAATAGATGCACTTAAGCCAAATGCTATATTATTAGCAACCTGTATCGCTTCTTCCAATGACTTTACTTTCATTAATGCGATAACAGGACCAAAAATCTCCTCTTGACCAATCGTCATCGTTGGATCAACCTTTTCAAAAATCGTTGGTGCTACATAATAACCATGTTGTAGATTTGTATCTGTAGGTTGATTTCCACCCGTGAGCAATATCGCTCCTTCCTTTTTCGCTATATCAATATAAGATAAAACTGTATTTAACTGTTGCTCATTCACACTTGGTGTAAGATCTATTTCGCTCTCTAGACCATTACCAATTTTTAATTGTTGTGTTTTTGCCAGTAATTTTTCCTTAAATGTATCATATACTTTTTCATGTACGATAACACGACTTGTAGCAGTACATTTCTGTCCAGTAGATCCAAATCCTCCGCTTATAGTCGCTTGAACTGCTTTATCAAGATCTGCATCTGCCGCAACAATAAGTGGGTTTTTTCCTCCCATTTCTAATTGATATTTTGCTCCCCGAGCTATAGCCGCTTCCGCAACTCTTTGCCCAATCTTATTTGAACCAGTAAACGTTAATCCTTTAATATCTGGATGTGTAATTAATCGTTCTCCTACGACCGAACCTCTACCAGTAACTAAATTTAGTACACCTTTTGGTAAACCAGCTTCTTCTAGACATTCTACGACTTTCGCTGCTGTTACCGCTACTTCTTGAGCCGGCTTAAATACAACTGTATTACCATAAATAAGTGCTGGAGCCATCTTCCATAATGGAATAGCAACTGGGAAGTTCCAAGGGGAGATAATCCCAATTACACCTAATGGTACACGGTCAGTATACATCAATGCTGAACTATCTGAGGCTGGTAGCACATCACCAATCTTTCTTAACCCTTCCCCTGCATAATAACGTAAAATAGCGATCCCTCTTGTTGTTTCACCTTGTGCCTCTCCTATCGGTTTTCCCATTTCTTTCGTTAATGTTTGAGCGATCTCATCTTTTCTTCTTTCTAATATTTCTGCAGCCTTGTATAGTATATTTCCCTTTTCTGCGCCACTTAGCTTTCTCCATGCTTCTTTTGCTTGTTTAGCAGCATGGACCGCATGGTCAATGTCTTTCTTTGTAGAATCTTGAATGTATCCTACTATTTCATTTTTATTCGCAGGATTCGTACTAGACAATACCTCGTTGCTAATAGAACTTTGCCACTTGCCATCTATAAAGTTTTTATACGTTTTTATTTGTTCTATCAATGTATCTTCAACCTTTCTACTCGTTATTTCGTTATAGTATTATGCTTCTATTTCAGCTTTTTTTCTTAATTTAAAAGTTAAAAATAGAAGAAGAAGTCCAATGCCCATAATAGTTAAAAAGAGTGGTCTCTCAAAAAACAAGAAAAAGTTATTATCAAATTGCAACAAGCCTTTTCTTAAGTTTTTTTCAATCATCGGTGCTAAAATTAAAGCAAGCATTAATGGAGCAATAGGGAAGCCAAATTTTTTCATTAAGAAGCCAAATACTCCAAAAGCAACCATGACATATATATCAAAAACATTATTACTTATCGCATATGAGCCTACGATACAAAAAATAATTACGATAGGGTATACAACCTTTAGTGGTTGACTAACTATTTTTGTAATGATACCACTAAATAAGTATCCATATATAATTACTAATGCCGAAGCAACAAACACACTTGCAAACATCGCCCAAATTAAATCAGCATTCGTTTCAAATATTAATGGACCTGGGCTCAACCCATGTATTAATAAAAACGCTATTAACATCGCTGTTTGTCCATCCCCTGGAATACCGAATGTCATCATTGGAATTAATGCCCCGCCAACATTTGCATTATTTGCGGATTCAGAAGCAACTACTCCTTTTATTTCTCCTTTACCAAAACGATCCTCTTTCTTTCTAAATTTCTGTGCTATGTCGTAACTTGTCCAAGAAGCTATATCTGCTCCCGCTCCTGGAATAGAACCAATAGCGGTTCCAATAGAGGATGAACGAAGAAATGTAGGAATTAACTTTTTCCACGAATCCTTCTGATTTTTTTGACCTTTTACTACAGGCTGTGTCTTTATTTGATTTTCAACAAAATTAAAAACCTCTGATAACCCGAATAACCCTATTAGTGCTGGGACATAAGAGATTCCTCCATTCAATTGATACATATCAAAGGTAAATCGACCAACCCCACTAACAGGGTCTGTCCCAACAAACGCAATCATAAATCCTAATAATCCAGCAGCCATTCCTTTAATAATATGTTTTCCCGAAATGGAAATGATTACAGTAACCCCTAACATACCTAACGCAAAATATTCAGGTGCGCTAAATAACAAACCAAATTTTGCAATAGTTGGTGCTAATGTAACAAGTATAAAGGCACTAAAAATAGTACCTAAACCAGATGCCCAAAAGGATGTGATCAATGTTGATCTACCTTTTCCTTCTTTAAATAAAGCATAGCCATCTAAAGCGGTTGCGGCTGAAGCAGGTGTTCCCGGTATATTTAAAGCAATCGCTGGAATCGATCCTCCAGCAATGCCAGCAATATATACCCCCATTAACATACATAATGCATACAATGTGTCGAATCCAAATGTTAATGGAGCTAAAATTGCTAACGCCATCGTAGAAGTTAATCCAGGCATAGCACCTAATATAAATCCTACAAGTGCTCCTATAAGGATAAAAAATATTCCTCCTGTAGTTAATACTGTGACAAACCCTTGTAATAATTCCATAATTCCTCTCTTTCCTTTCCGATGTTAAATTAAATCTAACGGGACTTTTAACAGCATTTGGAATATATAATATACTCCTAAAGTGATTGTTACAGACAGGATAAGAGGTTTAACAATCCCTTTAAATCCATATAATAAAGCGATTAAAAATAAAAAAATAATTGTCGAGGGAATGAATGTCAAATAGGGTAGGAAGATGAGATAAAGAAGTAAGTATGCTACTAAGATAAGATGTCTTTTTTCTAATTTAATAATCGTATCCTCTTCCTCTGAATCTTCCTTTTGTTTTTTATATTGTTGAATAGTTAGTACAATACTACAAATTAATAATAATACTCCCGATATAACCGGAAGAAGAGAAGAACCAGCTGGTCCCCCTCCTGGCAGTTTAAATGAAAAATACAAATATACTATTGAACCAATAAGTAATATAATATTTACGATCTGCTGATTATTCATATATACTTTCATTTTATTTCTCCTGTTGAGTATAGTTTATTCGTCCTCCGTTTGTTTCACTTCTTTTGCCAACTCTTCAAAAACCGGTCTTTCCGACTCTACGAACTCAACGAAATCTTCATTATTCATGAATCTAATATTCATTTGTTGCTCTTCCATAAATTGTTTAAATTCATCTGAATTGATAGCTTCTGAATATGCATCTGCTAACGCTTTCACAACATCGTCTGGTGTCTCTGCTGGAACACCTAATCCCCTCCAAGTTCCCATAGATATATTAATACCTTGTTCTTTTAACGTTGGTATTTCAGGGAACGTATCGATTCTTTCATCAGACATCACCGCTAAAATTTTCAATTTTCCTGCTTCTACTTGTGATGCAACCTCAGGCGGACTCGCAACGAATGCATCCAAATGGCCACCTAAAGCATCTTGAACTGTTTCTGATGCTCCATCATAAGGAATTTGTTTAAAATCAAGACCTGTTTCCTTTTCGAATTGGGCGGCAGATAAGTGCCAAATATTACCGAAACCAGAATTACCAATACTTACTTTACCTGGATTTTCTTCCGCTTCCTTCATAAAATCTTCCAATGTATCATATTTCGAATCTGCTGAGACAACAATTGCCGCAGGTTCTTCACTAATTAACACTAATGGTTTAAAATCTTCCGGTTTGTAACCAGGATCACCTTGATAAATTGGCAATGTAAATATTTCCGATGTAAAGGAAAATAAATGTAAACCGTTTGGCTCAAATTTTGACGCCGTAGAAAACCCTACACTTCCTCCAGAACCTTCCACATTATTTACGACAACATTTCGATCAAGATATTTCTCTACCACCTCTGCTAATCCACGATGTGTTAAATCTGTTCCACCACCTGCAGCTACTGGAATCATCGTATTAATATCCCCACTAGGAAGTGCACTCTTATTTTCACTATTACTGTCTTTTGAATCCTTTTCATCATTTTGATTACTACAGGCAATGAACAAAACACTAACACCAATAATCAATAAGACAGAAAAAATATTTTTCGATAATAATTTCATATTTTCATCTCCTACATATAAAATAAGTGAGTGACATACATCTTTTATGCATTACTCTTTGAGCGTATCGTTTCATAAAACCCCTCAAAGATTAACTTTCCTACTGTTGCACCTGGATCTTGTTTTCCCACAGAATTTTCTAAATACCTTGCTGCTCGACCTTTATTAGACTGCATATGAACTGTTTCTTCCATCCCTTTATTTGATGTTTCATAAGCAATCGTTATCGCTGCCAATAAATTTTGCTCGTCCTTTTCAATCTCTCGTTGAAAAGCTTCTAAACCTGGTACAAGTGAATCCAAAATAGTTTTGTCTCCTACTTTTGCTTTTCCACGTAACATAATTTCATTTGCGATACCTTCAAACAAAACGACGATATTCTTTCCGTCTAAATGTTTGACACCATTTAATGTCTGACCTACACGTAAAAAGCCAAACGCTAAAAGGGTTCCCATTGTAGAAGGGGCTTTATCACTCATAACTGTACCAGCTGTTACAAACAACTCTCCAAGGTCCGTGCTGTCCTCATTTTCCAGACTAGCATTCACACTAGAAAAACCAGTATTCATCGTGATTCCTATATCTCCATCCCCTAATGCACCATCTAATTGACATAAATATTCTTTATGTTGTTCCATTAAGGTACCAATTTCCTTAAAGATATCTTTCACGTCTTTTACCGTTAATATTTCCATAAAAACCCCCCTAATATTGTACGTGGAAAGGTGTACTAAATGACGATTCGAGTAAGAATCTCATTTCTTCATCCGTATTTAACACAGAGACAGATAAGCCTTTCATTTCCAAAGATGTTGCATACTCCCCAACAAAAGCCTTACAAATGTCAATCCCTTGTTCTTTTAAATATAAATGTACTTTGCGATAAATGATATAGAGTTCTTCATAAGGTGTAGAACCTAAACCATTCACTAAAATCGAGACGTTTTCAGGTTTATTGTCGAAATCTTCCAAAATCTTATCGACTAACTGTACGGCTATTTCATCGCTACTTTTAATAGACTCTTTACTTATACCTGGTTCACCATGTATACCAATACCAATTTCCATTTCCCCATCTTTTAGATTAAAATTTGGTTTTCCAACATTTGGTAAAATGCAAGGTTCTAACGCTACTCCGATTGTTTTGATTTGTTCATTCACTCTATCGGTAAACTCTTTTACTTCATCCAATGTATGGCCTAAGTTTGCTTTAGCGGAAGCGAGTTTATATAAATAAAATATTCCTGCTACCCCTCTACGATCTTCTTTTTGTTCTTTAGGCATAGACCCTATATCGTCTTTTCCTACAACCGTTTCTACGTTTATTCCTTGCATATTAGCTAGTTCAGCAGCCATATCAAAGTTCATAACATCTCCACTGTAATTTCCATAAATATATAGAACACCTTTTCCACCATCCACTGCTTTTGTTACATCAAGCATTTGTTGCGCACTTGCTGCTGTAAAGACTTCTCCTACCGATGCTCCATCCAACATCCCATCACCAATATAACCTAAAAATAATGGTAGATGACCAGCACCTCCTCCGGTTACAATAGCTACTTTATCTTTAATAGGTGCATCTGCTCTTATTAAACCCTTGTTATCTTCTCGTATACTTTTTAATTTATCTGGATGGGCTAATAATAATCCTTCTAACGCTTCAGAAGTAAAATTATCAGGATTATTAATAAATTTCTTCATTTAAATTCTCCTTTATTTAAACGATATTTTCTTTTAACAAACCTGCATTTTTTAATGCTAGACGAATCTTCTCTGACTCTTTCTTTGTAACAGGTGGCATAGGATTTCTTGCTTTTCCAGCTTCACGCCCTTGCAAACGAAGTGCTTCTTTGATTTTGGCAGGCATATTTGGTTCTTCAATTGCATGCCAAATAGGTAAAATGGTTTCATGTATTTCTCTCGCTTCCGTATAATTTCCATCTTGAACACAATTCCATAATTTAACCGTCAAGTGTGGCGTAATCGTGGGTATCGCTGCTAATGTCCCATGAGCGCCCATCACAAAAGCCGGAAAATGCAAATTATCTAACGCTGCCAAAATTGTAATTTTATCTTTGAACTTTAAAATTAAATCTCCTAAAAGAGCAATATTTCCAGCACTTTGTTTAATTCCAACAATACTCGGGATTTCTATCAACTGTTCAATTGTTTCTAATGGCACTTGAGCCCAAGGTATCACATTATAAATAATTACTGGCATATTTAATTCTTGATCTATTTGTTTGAAATGTGCAATTGTTCCCTCGCTTCTTGGGTCAAATACATAAAACGTTGGTGTTATTTGTAAGGCATCCACACCTACTGATTTTAAAGCCTCTCCATATTTAATTACTTGATATGTTGAATTTTGAATAATTCCACCAACTACTGGAACCTTTCCTTTAACCTCATCTACAACTATTTCACATACTCTTGCACTTTCTTCAATACTCAATGTATGACCTTCTCCTGTTGAGCCACATGCACAAATTCCATCAACACCTGCATCTAAAATATAACGTACATCTTTTCTTAATAATTCCTCGTTAATTGTATCGTCCTCGTTGAAAGGGGTTACAACTGTTGAAATAACACCATCAAATTTTCTATTCATTTCTTCCTTCCATCTCCTTTTTGAATCTTTTGTGAAATCTGAAACTTCAGATTCTAGTTTTATGATATACTGTATATAATAAAATTGCAACACCAATTTTTGAAAAATTTTAGTTTTATATTTTTTCAGTGTATTATTATTATTAAAGGGGACGTGCTAAAATATGATTAATACAAAAACTATTTCCGAGCAACTATATGAGACATTAAGAGATAAAATTATCAATAATGAAATCTCTCCCGGAACTAAAATTGACTTTGATAGCTTGTTAAAAAATTATAATGTTAGTAAAACTCCTATAAAAACAGCATTAACAAAGCTAGAATTTGAAGGTTTGGTGACAATAAAGCCCCGTTCTGGTTCATATGTATCTATTCCATCTGTCAAACAAATAATAGATACATATGAACTTCGACAAGCAATCGAGTGGAAAGCTGTTCAATTAGCAATTCCGAATATACAAAATGAAGAAATTATACAATTAAAAAAGAAAGTTGAAAAAGCAGAAGAAAATATTATGAAGGATGACTACACATTATTTTTCACTTCAGACGTAGACTTACATGAAGTCATATGCAATTATTCTTACAATGATCAACTCATCAAAGTTAAAAAAATGATTGATCATCAAATGCATTGGTTCAGAGTGTTAGGTGCAACAGGACAACATAGAGCAATGAAGTCAAGTAAGCGACATAAAGAAATTCTAGATGCAATGCTAAATAGAGATAGTGATACAGCAGCATCTGTTTTATCTTTACATATCGACGAGGTGAAAGAAGCGGTAATAGCAGATATTAAGAGCAATTACATTGATACTGACAACCGTTAAGGTTAATATTTAGTAAAACTTATCTATTTTTGTCTAAGGTCACTTGTTAATTTGTAAACTAACGCCTTAGACATTTATATCTATACGCTTAATACAAATCAGGGTGGTAATTATAACTATATACAAAGAGTGTATAAACTAAAATAGCAAGCTGAATTTAAGGTAGTGTAAAAGATCAATTTCAATCAAAGGTGTCTAAAATAAAAATTTCTATTTTGAGCCTTATTGTTTTACTACCACTTCTTTTAAAAATATTTTTTAATTAACTTTATTCTTGCTTTAGTCGTTATTATCTTTATGTTTTATCATATATACACTTAAGCAATAGGGAGGAATTCCTTTTCAGAGTATAAGACTAATCCAATTGATAAATGAATATAAATAGTACACTTTATATTAAATACTACTGCTTATTCATTTCCCCTATTGTGTTATGGAATTTATTTATACAATCAAACACCGATAAAAAACCTTTAAATAAACAAAAACCGTTTCTATCATCGCCACACACTAGCAATGATAAAAACGGTTTTTTATTACACACATAAATAAACTCTTATTTATACATCCCCTTATTTGGGAT
>Ga0079226_10004186_pt1 | contig 11017 bp, 10 predicted proteins | sample Poulit2014_FD_76345 | JGI IMG/M metagenome (GOLD analysis project Ga0079226, IMG submission 76345) | Agricultural soil microbial communities from Georgia to study Nitrogen management - Poultry litter 2014 | ecosystem: Environmental > Terrestrial > Soil > Agricultural land | place: USA: Georgia...
CAAGTCCGGGCTGGTCAGCGGCGAGGTCGAGATGAATCACGCGGGCGGGATCCGCCCCAAGGAGATCGCGGCCGGCAAGTTCCTGCCCTGCTGCTCCACGCCGCTGACCGACCTCGTCGTCGAGAGGTGACTCACGTCGAGAGCGATCAGTTCTGGGAGGTGGATCGTGGGTGTTCTCCCGCGTCTATGGCATCAACAGGTCTCGCCAATGATCAAGGTAGACGGCAATACAAGGCGCTGGGGCGTGGGTGCGCCGCTGTCCGGGTCGGTTCCACGAGTCCGAGCGGCTTGCGCTACGAGCATCTGACCGGCCCTGCTTCCGGCTTCTCCCATCGGCTGGGTGATCGCTGTCAATGAGGGCAGGCCGAGACCGATGTCGATGAGGTCATCGACAGCGGCTACCGCTAGATCTTCGGGAACTCGCGTTCCGACCGTCGCCGCTGCGAGCATTAGTCCATGCGCCACTAGCGCGTTATAGGCGATGACAGCTCTGGCCCCGGAGCTGCGGAGCTTCGCGAAGCTCTCGGTTCCGGCGCTCACGTTTGGCTCGACGGGTCCGAATCTCAATGTTTCGCCTCCAATGTTCTCGATCGCGGCGCGAACGGTGCGGAATCGTCCGTCGTCGGAGAGAGACCCCTCGGGGCCACCGAGATAGGCGATCGTTCTGTGTCCGCGCGCGATGAGGAGCTCACAGAGGTCGGTCAGCCCGGTCGTGACGTCGACGCTGACCGAATCGAGATTGGGCAACTCCCGATTGACAGTGACTATCGGGAAACCGAGGGCCACATTCGCCAAGGCTGTACCCGAACTGCGCGGGCTGGCGAAGATCAGTCCGTCTACCCGGCCACGCAGGCGCCTAGCAACTTCGATCTCGGACTCGGGGACGCCGCGAGAGTCGACAATGATGAGTTCGAATCCTGACCTCTCTACTTCGGACTGGACTGCCGAAATGAGTGGTGCGAAATACGAACTCGACAGTTTGGGTACGACCAATCCGAGCAAACCTGAGCTTCCCATGGCCAGGGCTCGTGCGGTCGAGTTGGCGATGTAGCCGAGCCGATCTGCGGCTTCGAGGACTTTTCCTGTCGTTTCGACGCCGACCTTCTCAGGCCTGCTGAACACCCGTGAGGCAGTTGCCAAGGAGACGCCCGCCTGACGAGCGACATCGGCCAAAGTCACCACTGTCGTTCCTTCCTGCGGTCGTTTGTACCTGCAAAGATACCCCAGCAACTGTCGGGGCTGCTGGAAGTCGGAGATCAGAGAGTCTTGACCACTTCATCGGGCCTCCCACATACTTATGTAAGCGCTTACATTCATTATTCGAAGCGGCGACGAGACCACAGGTCGGGAACTCTTCACCGCAGCGAGGAGAAAACTGTGTCGCAGAAGCAGAGAACCGACGAGGTTCGTGGCACGAATGGCGAATCTACCGAGCGCAAACGGCTGCGGTTTCCACTTGCCGCCCGGGGATCGACGCATTCGCGCGAGTTCGTCGCCGGGCTGAGTATGTTCCTGGCGACTGCTTACACAGTGGTGGTCATCCCGGGAATGCTCTCTGACGCGGGGCTGCCCGTAGGCGCGGTGACGACAAGTGTGATCATTGTTGTCACCCTTGGCACCGCGGCAATGGGCATCTTTGGCAACTTGCCTATGGTGCTCGCCCCCGGCCTCGGTGGTGTCTCGCTCGTCGCCTACACCCTTGTCCTCGACGGAGATGTGTCCTACCCCGTCGCGATGGGCATGGTGCTGTGGTCGGGAGTCATCTTTCTACTCCTCACGCTCTTCGGCATCCGTAATCTGATCACCCGGATCATTCCGCACTCGATTCGGCTCGCCATTGGACCGGCCATCGGCGTGTTCATCGCTTTCGTCGGATTCCGATCAGCTGGGCTCGTTCGACCAGGAGAAAGCTCTCTCGAACTCGGAGACCTTACCAGCTCTGCATCATTGGTCACGTTGGTCGGCGTCGTCGTCCTCGTGGCGCTCAACGCCCGAAAAGTTCCTGGCAGCTTCATTATCGTTATCATCGCCGCGACACTCGTGGGCATTCCATTGGGCCTGACCCATCTCGATGGCGCCCCCTTCGCCCTACCGACTATCGACGGTTCGCTCTTCATGCACGTCGACCTCGTCGGATCGCTGTCACCGCACTACCTGCCGTTTCTATTCGCGTTCTTCGCTTCCGAGTTCTTCTCGACGACCGGTGTGATCATGACGGTCACCGACTATATGGGACGCACGGTGAAGCTGACAGGAGGCGCGATTGATCCGAAGCGCCCGTTCCTTGTCGATTCGTGCACAATTATCGGTGGCTCGCTATTCGCCGCTCCATCAGTGACCACCTACGCCGAGTCGACGGCGGGTGTTGAGGCAGGAGGCCGGACTGGGCTGTCCTCACTGTGGGCGGCCGCTTGTTTCGCGCTCCTGCTGTTCGCGACTCCGTTGGCAGCGGCGATCCCCTCAGCGGCGACCGCCCCAGTCGTTATCGTCGTGGGTCTGACCATTGCGGCCGGATTTCGTCGGATCGACACTGAAGATCTCACCGAACTCATTCCCGCTGTGATCGTGCTCATCTGCACCCTGCTCTGGGGCAACTTCGGAACGGGCATCGCGGCCGGGCTGCTCGCCTATGTGCCGATCAAACTCCTGGCTGGAAAGTGGCGGGACATCCATATCGGCATGTGGGTGATGACTCCATTCCTTGTCTACTATTTCATCGCCATCGCCTGAAGAACTCGGATTCCCTCTCGCCAGTTCGTTGAAATATGCGAACGGCGTACCTGTGACCAAGGAAAGGTGCGACATCGTGCTGCCCCTCATTGACCTGCATCTACACCTGCCGGGGACCGTTCGGCCCGAGACGCTGGCTGAGCTGGCTGGTGCGAACGGCGTAGAATTGCCGTTGCCGGCTTCTCAGTTGTATCCCCGCATCAACTCCGATCCTACGGAGGAGGAGAGCACCCGCGGACCTTGGTTTCCGCTGCTGCGTGTCTATGAACTGATCTCGGCCAGTCTTCGAAAACGCGAGGACTTCGCTCGCGTCGTCTTCGAGGCGCTGGAAGACGGACGGCGCGACAGCGGATTATGTTATGCAGAACTCGCATTCAGCCCGTCAGTGCACATGCAGGCCGGCGTTGACTACACGGCCATGACCGCTGGCATCGCCGACGGTCTCGCGCGGGCTCGTGACGAGCTGGGAGTCGACGGCCGTGCCATCGCTGCTGTCAACAGGGAGGACACTGCAGAAGTGGCAGTAAAGATGGTTGAGACCGTTATCGCCCATCCATGCCCCGATGTCGTCGGCATCGGCCTCGACTTCTATGAACTTGCGGGCCTGCCGGAGAAATTCGCCGAAGCTTTCCGGCTGGCCGGCGAACAAGGCCTTTTCCGGACTGCTCATGCCGGCGAGCACGCACCGACCGCACAGACAGTGTCGACGGCGCTCGATGTCCTCGGCTGTGATCGTATCGACCACGGCTATCAGATCCTCCGCGACCCCGAGATCGTGGCGCTCTGTGCCGAGCGGGGGACAATCTTCAATGTGGCGTTCACGACTTCGCGCCGTGCGCTCATCGATTGGCGTAAGGAATCAGTGTCCGCCATGGTAGACGCAGGTTTGAAGGTTTCGATCAATTCCGACGACCCCGCACTTTTCCCGACCACTCTGCGCAGGGAAATGGACATAGCAGGAGAGCTCATGCCGACGATCGATGAAGCGTGGTTCGTTGAAAACTCGATTGCCGCGGCTTTCCTTGACGACGAGGCCAAGGCCGGCCTGAGGGCCAGGGTGTTCGAGGGCATCGGCCAGTGGCACAGGGACTCCCGCCAGCATTCCGCGTCGAAGCCCTAGTTCTATCGCGACGGTACGGCGGGGAAGTTCCTGCCCTGCTGCTCGACCCCGTTGAGCGACCTCGTCGTCGAGAGGTGAACGGTTCCGGTCCGTGACCACAGGAGCGGACCGGACTCCTCGATGGCGTGGGGCCGAGGCGAGTACCGTGTCACCATGGATGATGACATCTGGTCCAGCGCCAGCTTGGCCGACCGCTTCGCCGATGACGTCTATGCCTCAGCCAAGGGGTATGTGCGCACCTACGTGCTGCACCATCACCTGCTGGAGCGGCTGCCGCCACCGCCGGCACCTGTGCTCGACGTGGGCGGTGGCGCCGGTCACCAGTCCTTTCCGCTGGCCGAGGCCGGTTATGACGTGACGCTGCTCGACTCCTCGACGGCGATGCTTGACAAGGCCAGACTGCGGCTGCCGCAGCTGTCGGCTGAAGCCCGACGGCGGGTGACACTCGTGCAGGCGGACGGGGAGACGGCCGACGACGCGATGAACGGACAGCGTTTCGCCGCCGTCCTGTGCCATGGCGTACTCGGCTATCTTGAGCCGGAACCCCTGATCGAACAGCTGTGTCGGTGCACTCGGGACGGTGGTGTGGTCTCGATCATGGCAGGAAACGCCGCGACGATGGCGGTGCGTCCGGCCCTGGAACGACGGTGGGGTGATGCGTTGGCCTCGTTCGATGAGACCTCGGGGGACATCAAAGAGTTGGGCGTCCGTGGCCGCTCCCACACCGTCGACGAGGTCAGCGAACACCTGCGCGGTCATGGAGTCGAACCGCTCGGGTGGTACGGGACGTGGCTGTGGGTCGATCTGCTCGAGTTCAGCGGAGTTGACCTGGCGTCGATCGATCCCAGCGAACTGTCGGCGGTGGCCGAGGTCGAACTCGAAGCGAGCCGCCGAGACCCCTACCGCCGACTCAGTCGCGCCTTCCATGTGCTCGGGCGCAAAGGCCCCGCCGGTCAGCTCTGAGGTCGAGACGACCCCGGACGTCGATACTCCTGCGAGCCGATGCCCGGATACTCCCGCAGAGGGATGTGTTCGACTGCCCACGCTGACTACGGTCGACACCATGAATAGAGGTGTCGCCGTCTCAGAAACTTCCTCACCCAGCCGGAATCCCTTCGCATGGATCCTGCTGATCCTCGCGCTGGGCTTCGGCATCGGCATCACCTTCCCCTATTGGAGCCTTGACATCACGGAGAGTCGCCTCACGGTCGGCAGCGAGCTGCAGTATTCGGTGCTCATCGTGCACATCTGCACGGCTGCCGTGGCACTCGTTCTCGGTCCCCTGCAGTTCATGCCCCGACTGCGGGCGCACCGGCGGATCCACCGGGCCATCGGGCGTGGGTACCTCCTCGCAGGAGTGCTGCCCGCGGCGGTGAGCGCGGTTCCGGTCGCCCTCTGGTCGGGGCGCATCATCACCCAGATCGGACTGACCACCGCCGCAGTGCTCTGGCTGATCATGGGCGTACTGGCATACAGAGCCGCGGTCCGTCGTGACTTCGCCGCCCACCGAGCGTGGATGATCCGCAACTATGCGCTCGCTCTCCTCGCAGTCACTGCGCGCATCCTCACCCCTGTGCTCCTGTTGGCTCAGATCCTCCTGAGCGGAGCCGACCCCGAAGTGATCAGAGAGCAGGTGGACTCGATGATTCCGGTCGGTCAGACAGTGGGATGGATCGTCAACCTCGTCGTGGCCGAGGTTATTGTCATCAGGAGGCCGTTGAAGCGGAACTTCGGCGATGGCTAGTGCTTGAGCTTCGTTTCCTTCAACCCGTAGGTGCCGAGCACATAGGGCTGGAAGTCCACGACGTCCCTGCTCATTCCGTACAGCGCTCTCTGGTAGGCAATCGGGACGATCGGAGCGTCGTCGGCGACCTGCTGTTGGATCTTGGCGTACAGCTCGTTCTGTCTGTCCGGATCCTCTTCAGCCACGGCCTCCTCCGCCCATTTCTCCACTTCGGGGTCGGCATAGCCCGAACGGACCCCGGAATCGTCCGTGACGGCGAGGAAGTTGATCATCTGTGAGGTGTCGGAGACATCGGAAGTCGCATAGCTGACCTGGACCTGGAAGTCGCCGTTCGTGCGGTTCGTCGTCAGCGTCGCATCGTCGAGCTTCTGGACGTGAACGGTCAGCCCGATGTCCTGCCAGGCCTGCTGGGCGATCTGCGCAAGCAGCTCACGATCGGGAACACCCGATGGGATCTGGATCGTGATGTCGATGCCGTCGGGATGATCGGACTCCTTGACCAGCTTCTTGGCTTTCTCCATGTCGAATCGGCTGCTGTCGACCTCGTCCGAATGACCCGCCAGGCCGGGGGAGATGAATGAGGTCGCGGGCTCGGCATAGCCGGCGTAGACCACCTCGACGATGGACCTGCGGTCGATGGCATAGGACATTGCGCGTCGCAGTTCGGGATCGTCGAGGCCCTTCTTCTTGTTGTTGAGGTTGAAGTAGAGGATCTTCGTCGAGGTGAACGCTTGGGCGTTGATGTCCTGGGAGCGGGAGAGCTGACTCATACTCAGCGGTGCCGGCTCCTGATTGATATCGGCCTGTCCGCCGAGCAGCTGCAGGCGGCGAGTGTTGTCTTCGGTGACGACATTGAACGTCACGGAGTCCAGTGAGGGAACGCCCTTCTGCCAGTAGTCCGGGTTCTTCACCAGTTCGAGGCTCTGGCCCTTGTTCCACCTGCCGACCTTGAACGGTCCCGTGCCGTCGGCATGCGCGGCCATGTACTCGGCATCGTGCCCTCCGAAGTCATCGGGATAGATCGACGCGGCGAACAGCGCCATATAGCTCGGCAATGGGCCCCATGGCTGCTTCAAGTCGATGCGCACCGTGTGGTCATCGACCTTCTTCACATCTTTGATCGGGTCGAACTCCGCCGCCCAGAGGTTGTTCTCGTCCTCCTGATCGCGGGCATAGTCCAGCGAGAAGACGACATCGTCGGCATCGAGTTCCTTGCCGCTGTGGAACTTCACACCGTCGCGCAGATGGAAGGTCCACGACAGCTTGTCCTTCGACTCCTCCCAATCCGTCGCCAGACCCGGCTCGACTCCGGTCCCATCGGGTTTGTTCAGCGTCAGAGTCTCGTAGACCTGCTGAAGGGTCCAGATGTCCTCGTTCTGGGTCGTCGTCGGCGGCAGCAGAGTCGTCGCGTCGGCGGCACGGGCGAGGACGAGGTCGCCCCCGGGACGGACGGTTCCCTCTCCTCCCGAACCGCAGCCGGCGAGGACGAGCAGACATGCGCAGATCGCAGCGGTGAGTGTGCCGAAACGAGAGCGCATCATTCCTCCCCGTCCTGTATCCGATCGAGGTAGGCACTGTCGAAGGTGGGGATCGCCTCCAACAGCGTCTTCGTGTAGTCGTTGCGCGGGGAGGCGAAGATCGCCTCGGTGGTGTTCTCCTCGACGAGGCGACCTCTGTGGATGACGTAGATCCTCTCGCACAGCTTCTTGACGACGGCCAGGTCGTGGGAGATGAAGAGGATCGACAGGTCGAGTTCCTCCCGCAGCCGGGCGAAGAGGGCGACGATCTCGGCCTGAACGCTGACGTCGAGGGCGGAGACCGCCTCGTCGGCGACGATGACGCTGGGTTCGACGGCCAGGGCACGGGCGATCGCCACCCTCTGCCGCTGCCCGCCCGACATGGCAGTCGGAGTGCGGTCGAGGAATTCCTCGGGCAGCCGCACCATCTCCATGAGCTCCGCGCACCTGGCCCGCAGCGCAGCCCCGGAAGCGAGACGGTGGTGGCGGATCACCTCAGCGAGGGTCGCGCGCACCGTGTAGCGGGGGTCGAGGGACGCGAAGGGGTCCTGGAAGACCATCTGCACGACACGCCACTGGGCACTCGTGCGCTTCTGTGCGAACTCCCGGCCGTCGATGCTCACCGTGCCGTCGTAGTCGCGTTGGAGGCCGCAGATGACGCGGGACAGCGTCGACTTTCCCGATCCCGATTCGCCGACGAGCCCGACGATCTCACCGGGTCGGACGTGCAGATCGGCCGAATCGACGGCGGTGAAGGCACGGTCACCGCGCCCGAAGGTCACGGTGACGTCCTCGGCGCGCAGGCCGAGGGCCGGTGAGGGCGGAGGCTGAGTCCTGGACTCGGTCATCGTGTCTCCTCAGGCACGGTGTCATCGATGCGCGGGGTCGCAGCGAGGAGGCGGCGTGTGTACTCCTCATGCGGGTTGTCGAAGACCTCCTGGAGCACTCCGCGTTCGATGATCCGTCCGTCCTTCATCACGCTCAGCGTTGAGCACAGCTGGGCGACGACCGCGAGGTCGTGGGTGACGTAGAGCAGGCCGAGCCCCTCGTCCTGCTGCATGGTGCGGAAGAGGTCGAGCACCTGCGCCTGGATCGTCACGTCGAGTGCGGTCGTCGGTTCGTCGCAGAGCAGGATCTGCGGTTCCTGAGCCAGCGCCGCCGCGATCATCACGCGCTGACGCATGCCGCCGGAGAGTTGGAACGGGTAGTTCGAGGCTCTCCGTTCGGGTTCGGTGATTCCGACTCGATCCATGAGCTCGACGGCGAGATCGTGCGCCTGCTTCTTCGACAGCCCTCTGTGTTCGGCGATGGCATCGGTGATCTGGCGCCCGACCTTCATCACCGGGTTCAGGGCGATGGCCGGCTCCTGGAACACCATGGAGATGCCGGTGCCGCGGATTCGCTGGTCGAATCTCCTGCCCGGCCCGGAGGTGAGGACGTCGCGTCCCTGAAAGCGGATCTCCCCATCGATGACGGCGGCGCCTGCCGGCAGCATGCCGAGGATGCTGCGCAGGGTCATCGACTTGCCCGATCCCGATTCGCCGACGAGTCCCATCGGCTCACCGGCCTCGAGGCTGATGGACACGTCGTCGAGGATCCGTCGCCGACCGGCTTCTCCGTCGATGTCGACGGTAAGGGAGTCCACTTCGAGAATCGGCATGGTCACCTCTTCGGCCTCAATGTGTTCGTCAGACCGTCGCCGATGAGCGCCAGTGCGAACGACACGATGACGACCGCGAAGCCCGGCCACAGGATGAGCCCGTAGTTGCCGGTGCCCATGTACTGCTGACCGTCATTCATCATCTGACCCCAGTCGGCCGTCGGCGGGACGATGCCCATCCCGAAGTAGCTGAGTGTGACGACGACTCCGATGTTGAGCACGATGTCGCTCATCGCGTAGATGATGCCCTGGCTGACGGTGTTCGGAATGACGTGGCGAGTGAGGATCCGCGGTGTGCTCAGTCCGGAGGCGCGGCAGGCGGCGATGAATTCCTGTTCCCGCAGGACGAGCACTTCACCACGCACGATGCGGGCATAGGCCACCCATGACACGGCGCTGATGGCGACGAAGATGCTGCCCATGCCGTTGCCCATGACGAAGACGAGCACGATGACGAGGACGTAGAACGGGAACGCCGAGACGATGTCGGCCAAACGCATGATGACGATGTCGACCCACCGGCCGAAGTATCCGGCCAGCGAACCGAGGACCGTGCCGAGGAGGAAGGGCACGATGACGGCGACGACGGCGACGATGAGGTCGATGCGGCCGCCGTGGAGGAAGCGGGAGAAGACGTCGCGTCCGAGCTGATCCGTGCCCAGCGGATGCGCCGCCGAAGAAGGAGCGAACGTGTTCAGCAGGTCCTGCCGGTTGGGGTCGTCGGTGACGAAGAGAGGTCCGATGGCGAGCAGCAGCACCATCGCACCGAGAATGATCGCACCGATCCACAGCTGCAGGTTGTGCCGGCGCAGGAACGCAGGCAGAGGAAGAGCGAACCGTGCGGTCGGGATCGCCCGAGAGGCCGTGCCACCACGTGTCCGAGGAGGCTTGCCGCCGGATCCGGCGGCTGTGGGAGTCGTCATCGGTTCGCTCATCACGCCCCCAGTCGCACGCGCGGATCGACGACGCTGTAGACGATGTCGGTGAGCAGATAGACGAGGACGACGAGCACGCCGAAGATCACCGTCAGCGCCTGCACGACGTCGTAGTCGCGGGCGAGGACGGCCTCCATGAGCAGCGAGCCGACGCCGGGGATCGCGAAGACGTTCTCGACGACGAGGGCGCCCCCGACGAGGTGGCCGACCTGAATGCCGAGGATCGAGATGCCCGTGATGCCTGCGTTGCGGAAGGCGTAGTCGATCACGGTCCTCTTCCTGCTCAGTCCCTTCGACAGGGCGAAGTTCGTGTACTCGGCCGACATCGATTCGTTCAGTGCCGCCGTGAGGCTGCGGATGAGCACGGGGCAGATCGTCAGCGCCACCGCAAGGCCGGGCAGGACGAGGGAGTAGAGGTGCTCGCCGAGGCTGCTGCCGTAGCCTCCGACCGGAAAGATCCCCAGATTCACTCCGAGGACGAGGATGAGCAGTGTGCCGACGAAGAACGCCGGCATGCCCTGGACCGTGGCGGCGAAGACCCGGGAGACGATCGCCGAGGTAGCCGACCGTCTCGCGGCCACCCACAGGGACAGCGGGACGGAGATGACGACGGCGAATACCAGGGAGACGAGCATGAGCAGCAGCGTCGCCGGCATCCGCAGCCTGAGCAGTTCGACCACAGAGGTCTGGAAGATGAATGACTGTCCGAAGTCACCGACGAGGAGTCCTGCGAGGAACTGGAAGTACTGGATGATCATCGGCTCGTCGAGACCCCAGGCGTGACGGAGCTGGGCGACGTTCTCCGGGGTGGCTTTGTCGCCGAGATACGCGGCGGCGGGATCCCCGGGGGCGAGCTTCATGAGGATGAAGGACAGGGTGGCGACACCGAGGACGATCGGGATCATCAGCAACACACGCCGGAGGATGTACTTGCCCACACCCACTCCCTCGAAATGTGATCTGGATTACACCTGCCATTCTATTCGCAACTTGCGTTGCCTCTGAGACGTGGGCCGCGGCGTGTCGGTCCCGGTGGCCGACCTCGTCGTTGAGACGTGCATTCGACGTCGTCAACGAAGCATGCAGTTCACCTCAGCACGAACCCGGGCACGAGGGGATCACGCGGATCGATCTCGAAGCTCGTGCTCGCGACCCGGTGCGCGGTGCCTGCGATGATCGGGACGACCACCTCGGCTGTGTCCTCGAGTACCCGGGCAAGGAAGCGCGTGCCGATGATCGACTCGTGGATGAGTGTCTGCCCTGGCCGGAGCTCCCCTGAGGAATGCAGTGCGGCGATGCGGGCGGCTGTGC
>Ga0079226_10004187_pt1 | contig 11017 bp, 6 predicted proteins | sample Poulit2014_FD_76345 | JGI IMG/M metagenome (GOLD analysis project Ga0079226, IMG submission 76345) | Agricultural soil microbial communities from Georgia to study Nitrogen management - Poultry litter 2014 | ecosystem: Environmental > Terrestrial > Soil > Agricultural land | place: USA: Georgia...
GAGAATATTCTGCTCCTCATCAAGTAATCTCACAATCACCTGGGAAATCTCTGAATCATAACTTCTCGCAATATCATTCGCCTGTTTCATCACGGCAAGTTTACGAGATTTCTCTGCATCACGGGGCATGATTTTAATCGGGTTCAATGTCTGGATTTTTTCTTTAACAAGCGGGATGACACTCGTTTTTCCATCCTTTTTTCCCTGGATTGCTTTTGCAGCAGTATGAGCTGCCTCCAAGAGACCCTCTCTTGAAAAATCATTCGTATAAGCATAGACACTTTGCAATCCGTGAAATACTCTAACCCCCACACCAAAATCTCGACCTGATAAATTCTTTTCCAGCCGAGAGTTTTGGAGGGACATCTGATTCGTATACCGGTCTTCCACAAAAACTTCCGAAAAATCACCACCCATTTCAAGGGCAGCTTGTAATACGTCTTCAATTAACGCTTTATTAAGCATAATGTTCCCCCTCTGTTTTTATTTTTCTAAAAATATTATATTTTCATTATACATATCTTTTAATTAAATATCTTCCAGTTATCGGATGAAATTGTATCAGACTTAAGATGGAGGTTTATATAAGAAGATTCAATATAAAATTATTAGTTACGACAATAAAAAAAGGAGGATCTCCTTTTAGGAACCCTCTCCTACTTCACAAGAAATCGTGTCTCACTATAACCTTCTTTCGTTTTATTTACTTCAAGAACAGCTGGGAAAATGGACTTTAATTCTTTCACGTGGGAAATAACGCCGATCATACGACCTGTTTCCTGCAAGTCAATTAACGTATCGATGGATTTATTAAGAGCTTCTTCATCAAGTGAGCCAAACCCTTCATCAATAAACATTGTGTCAATGGAAATATTACCTTGATAGCTTTGAATGACATCTGACATACCAAGAGCAAGGCATAAAGATGCATTGAACTTTTCTCCCCCGGATAAGGATTTTACGTCACGGTTTTGTCCGGTATACTCATCATAAACATCAAGTGCCAGTCCACTTTGTTTGCCTCGTGCTTCTTGACGATCGCTGCGGATTAAGGAATACTGACCATTTGATAAATCCTTTAGTCGCTGATTTGCAGCTTCTATAATTTGATCTAAGTAATCCATTTGTAGAAAGCGTTCGAATGACACTTTTTTAATGTTTTGTCCCCGTATCATATCATGTAAATCCCGGGTAATATTAAATTGATGTTCACTCTCTCGAACCTGTTCGGACGTTTCCGTAATTTTTTCCATAATCGCTGTTGCTTGTTTTTCATATTCCATGGTTTGATTCCACTGCTTGAATGCTGCTTCATTCGCTTCCTTAAGACTGGCCAGTTCAGCTTCTAAATCACGTAGATCTACTTTTTCTTTATCTTTAAGTGTTTCTTTCAATTCACGAACTTGTTCCTTCAACGTAGCCAATTCTTGATTAAACTGTTTAATCTCTTCTTTTAATGCTTTTTGTTTGCTTGATTCTAGTCTTGCTTTACGGTAGATGTCTTCTGTTTCAAAATCAGCCTTTTGAAGGGCTGTCTGAAAACGTTGTTCAGCTTCCTTACATTTTCGCTTGGATTCTACGAGTTGAGCTTTAGCATGGTTTGCATTTGTTTCTATTTTGGTATACATTTCTTTAGCGGATTGAAGATCTTTTTGGACTTTTTCCCATTGTTGTTCAAGTTTTTGTTTTTCTTTTTCCACCTCAGTTAATTTTTGTTTCAAATGTGATATATCTCGGAGCTCTTCTGGTATGGTTCGAATTCGCTCTTTATATGCTGCTGATAAACTAGTGAACTGATTATTGACTTTTTGATAGGAATTGTCTTTTGTTTCTTTTTCCTTTTTTAAGCCTTTTAAATCTTCTTGTAAACGTTGATTTGTTTTCTTTAAATGATCTAGTTTCTCTTTATTTGCATCAAGATTTTTAACTTCTTCTTTTAGTTCTGCACCTTGCTTTGTTAAGTATTCCATCGTTGACTCAATTGCATCTAATGGAACGCCTAGTTCATGTAAATCATTTTTTCTATCTGTCAATCGTGCATATTCACCACTATGATTCTTGGCGGCTTCTTGATATACAGCTTCTTTTTTCTCTACCTTTTTCTTGAAAACATCTAATTGTTCCCGACTCACTTCCCCTTCCTGATGAGATGCTTTCTCAGGATGGTGTACACTTCCACAAACAGGACAGGCTTCCCCATCATGAATATGACTTGCTAGCACAGCTGCCTGATTATTTAACCATGTCGCTTCTAATTGTTTATAACGTTCTTTCTCCTGTTCGTATATCTGTTTCTGCTTTTCAAGTTCCTTTTTAAAAGTTTCTTCGTTATCCTTTGCCTGCATATAAGCCATAACGTATTTTACTTTAGCTTTAAGATTTTCAAATTGTTTATGTTTATCTAATCGTGTACTATCTCTTTCTTCAAGGAGCTTTATCTTTTCCTGATCTTTCTCCAACATTTCCTCATATTGTTTTATCGATGCATTTATTTGCTCAAGCTCCGTTTTGGCACGATCAACTGTTTTCTTCAATTGGATGAGCTCTTTTTTATGTTGATCAATTTTTTCAACTGTCGGATAAAACTCTTTTAATCGATTCACTTCTCTAGTAATCTTTTCACGTTTTTCCTTGTTGTTTTCTTCTTGTTCGTAAGCCTTTTTAGCAGATTCAAGGCTCTCCGTTGCTTTTTTCATCTCTTGATTTGTAATCGCAAGTTGTTTTTCTTTCGTCTTTTGGTCTTCGCGCCATTCACGTACACGGTCTTCTTCAGGCTCTATTTTACTAGCACGCTCTGCTTTTTCTAACTGGACTTCTTTTTCCTTTATAACGGGAATCCGCTCCGTTAATGATTTTATTTGTTCTTCTTTACGGTCCAATTCCTCAAAGCGCTCATTCCATGCTTTGGCTTGTTGAACGGTTTCCTGCATTTTTTCATACTTTTTATTTGTCGTTTGATAAGCCTTTTCATCTTGTTTCATTTTTTCAATGTAATATTGAATTTCTTTATCCAGTCCTTCCAACACTTGATTCACATTATAATTTTCATTTCTAAGAACCTCGAAAATTTCCGAATCGTCACGAGCAGGAAGGACAGCTCTAATATGATTGATATAGGTATCTCGCGTTTGGCTAACCTTGTTCAATTCCTCTTCAGCTGCTGACTTTTTTTGACGAAGTCTTTCACTTATTTGTTTATAAGCATCGGTTTTAAAAAGCTTGCGTAAAATTTCTTCCTTATTCTCCGTTTCAGATGTCAACAATTTACGAAACTCACCTTGGGGTAGCATGACGATTTGCTTAAACTGATCCTCTGTTAATCCTATTAGTTCTTCAACTTTTGTATTGATTTCGGAAACAATTTGTCGATCAACGCAAGGAACCTCAACACCATCAACATATTCAAAAAACTCATATCTTTCTCCTGTTTTTGTCTTATTCCCTTCTTTCACGTGGCCGAGTTGCCGTAGGATACGGTACACACGTCCCTTTAGCTCAAATTCCAGTTCAGCAGATGTGTGAATATCGTCATCTGCGAAATCACTGCGCAGCATCGCATAATTTTCCCGGTCTTCCCCGCTTGCCGTACCATATAAGGCAAAGCAAATTCCATCAAATATCGTTGTTTTCCCTGCTCCAGTATTTCCTGAGATAACGTATAAATTATTGTCTTCCAGTTCGCTAAAATCGATTGTCTCTGAATCTTTATATGGTCCAAAAGCTGTTAATGTTAATTTAAGTGGCTTCATTTCTCCCCACACTCCCTTCTCTATTCAAAAGCGTCAACTACTTATCCCTATTTAATTAAGTCAATTCCATTAATGGTATTCCAGCTAGAAATTCCGAACAACTTATTACCTTTAACATCGATCATTCGTGAATAAGGAAGCCATGTTGTTGATTGGAACGAAAGGCGGCGACTCCTGCGGGAACAGCACGTGTCTGAAGACCCCACAGCGATGTTTTTTTCGCGAGGAGGCTGAAGCCGTGCCCGCGGAAAGCGTCCGTCTGTAGTGAAAATCAACAGGCATATAGCAATACAAACTCGTTCGGCTTTTAACGTCAATATTTGTATTATAAAATTAACTCAATTGGATACTTTTTCAACTTTCTTTTTATCTGTATCAATTGTTTCATTTTCTATTTTCAGCTGTTCTTCTAAAACTTCTTTAAATAAGTTTTCTGTTTCCTCTGTAACTGGAGAACCTTTTACTTCTTCATAAAATGATTTGAAAAGTTCTAAATGACTCATTTGCTGCCTTGCTTTTTGAGCTGTATTTTCGCTAGAGGTTATTTTCCCTCCTGCATAAATTTTCCGTTCTACATGCATCGCATTCGGGTAAACCGATCTTACCTTCTCCATTGGTGACAAAATTGGTGTTTCATCTAACAGGCGAACAAATACATAGTCTTCATTCACGGGATGAGTAAGTAATTCTTCCATCGTCGCTTCAACTGTTCGCATATCTTTTACTGGAGTGAGCAATCGCTTTTCCGTCGTCACATTTCCTTCAGCATCTAATTCAACTACATAATACCCTTTCTTATGATGCTCTTCTGAAATTGAATATTTTAAAATAGATCCTGCATATCTTACTGTATCGTTTAAAACTTTATGGGCCTGATGCAAGTGTCCAAGGGCAGTATAGTGAAACGGTCCAAAAAGATTTGCACCGACATATTCTGCACCACCAATCGAAAGCGGACGCTCTGAATCACTCGTATTTTCCTCTTCTTCACCATGTGGCGTCACAAAAGCATGTCCAACAAAGACGTGACGTGCCTTTTGATCCATTCGTGAAGTGATTTGATTTACGACTTTTTCCATTGCCTGATGATGGGTACGAATCTCCTCATCAGCAAAAACATTCCTAACTGTACTGGGATCCGCATATGGAATAAGATGAAAATGCACTTCCCCATACTCATCATGGAGCACTACTGGCTCAGGTTTTTTCGTTAACTTCCCGACAATATGATAGCCATTTTCCCGCATCATTTTACTTCCAAAATGTAGTCGTCCAGGACTATCATGATTTCCAGCAATGGCTAGAACGGGTATGTTTAAATCAAGTACAATCTCATCAAGAACCTCATCTAAGAGATAAACAGCCTCTGTCGGTGGCACCGCACGATCATATACATCCCCAGCTAAAATCACCGCATCCGGCTGCTCCTCTTTTACCGCATGAATAAACTGACGTAAAATATATTCTTGATCCTCTGTCATATAAACACCTTGAACTAACTTTCCCAAATGCCAATCCGCTGTGTGGAAAAATTTCATCATAACCCCTCCTCTTTTAAAAAGTAATCTATTTTTATTTTCTAAGTGTTGTCATGGATTGTCTATTAATTATTATAACGCATTCTATTTTATTATAGGTCTAAGAATCTGGCAAAAGGGCAAAATTACCTTTTCAAGTTGTTTCAATGTGTCAAAAGGAAAAATTTAAGAAGTGAAAATAAAAAAACGATACCTCGTAGAAATGAGATGATCGTTTTTTTATCATTTTTATCATTAATTAACTAATTCAGATGTCACCGTCATTTTATCGAAAGCCTGCTTTAAATCAGCAATAATATCTCTGTCATCTTCTAACCCTACAGATAAACGAATTAAGCCTTTCGAAATACCAAAAAACTTTAACTCTTCTTCAGGTATCGAAGAATGTGTCATCGATGCTGGATGTTGTACAAGTGTTTCAGGATCCCCCAAGCTAAATGATATCATTGCTAATTCTAGTAAGCTGATAAATTTTTTTCCTTCTTCCACTCCACCTTTAATTTCAAATGATACAATACCGCCCATTCCTCTCATCTGCCGCTTCGCTAAATCATGCTGTGAGTGGGAGGGTAATCCAGGATAGTACACTTTTTCAACAAGATCATGGTTTTCTAAAAACTCCGCTACTTTTTGAGCATTATCACAATGTTTTTCCACACGAATCCCAAGCGTCTTAATCCCTCGTAAAATTAAAAAAGATTCCCACGCATTGAGTGGCTGACCTAAATCACCCATAAAGTTTTTATGCATGTCTTTAATTGTTTGTTCATTTGTACAAATAAACCCTGCAATCGCATCACCATGTCCATTTAAATATTTAGTTGCACTATGAATTACTACATCCGCACCGAATTCAAGCGGATTTTGTAAGCATGGTGTCATAAATGTATTGTCAACAATCAGTGGTAAGTCATATTTTTTACTAATTTGTGCAACCGCTTCAATATCAATTAAACATAATCCAGGATTAGAAGGAGTTTCTATGTAAATCGCTTGTGTATTCGGTTTGATAGCTTTTTCAATCTTATGGATGTCTGTACAATCAACAAAATCCGTTTCAATACCATATCTTACCGCGAATGTTGTTAAAAATTTATGTGTTCCACCATACACATCCCTTGTAACGATGACATGATCCCCTTGTTTTAAGTAATATAATAAAGAAATTGATATCGCTGCCATACCACTACTGACCCCAAGTGCATCCTCTGCCCCTTCTAAAGCGGCAACTTTCTTTTCAACTGTACGTGTCGTTGGATTACCATATCTTCCGTAATAAACTCCTTCTTCTTCTCCAGAAACAACTCTCGCAGCATCAGCAGCATTTGAAAATGAATAAGCTACTGCTGGTACAATCGGCTCGGATACGACACGTGATTTTTCATCAGGTGTTTGTTCTAAATGAATTGCTTTTGTACTAAAATGCCAATCTTTTGTCATGCAAATTCTCTCCTTGTCATTTTAAAAACTTCCGCATATCAATTATTTACTGTATTCGTTCATCATTTTTAATCTTTTCTACAATTGAATGCATACTTTTAATAATATGATTTTCCATTGCTTCACTAGCTTCCTTCTTCTTTTTATGTATCATATATTCTAAAATTAATTTATGGTCGTTGGATGACTTGTCATTTTTATTAGAATCCTTAATTGGTATCAATCGTTTATAACGGTCAACATGATCTTTCAGTTGCAGTAAAATTTTTATGACTGTTTTATTATCACTTAATTGATAAATATATTTATGGAACTCCTCACCATAGCGAACTACTTCTCCAATTAGTTTTTGTTTATGCATTTCTTCTATCATGAAAGAGAGGTGCGACAAGTTCTTCCTATCTTTCTCTTTCATGTTATCAATCGCTTGCTCTACTGCAATCGCTTCCATTTTTCCTCGAACAATAAAAATTTCCTCGACTTCTTTTATGGATATCGGGGCAACTTTTAATCGACCATTCGCCTTACGTATCAGTAAATCCTCAAATTCTAAACGCTGAATCGCTTCTCTAAGAGGTGTTCGACTCACCTCTAATTCTTTTGATAAGGACTGTTCAACAATAGATTGATTCGGCAAGAGTGCCCCATTAATAATCTGTTTTTTCAAACTACGATAGGCGTACTCGGTTGCCGATGAACGTCTTCCTGAAGTTAAATTTTCCATAAGTCTCTCACTGCCCCCCTCCTTGAATAATTGTATACAATTATACTAAATGAATTAATTTTTACAGTCAAGTCTGAAAATTACCTCTTCTAATGGTTCAAATGATAAATATGTTCAATAAGTGTCTTAAATGTGTCTAAAAAGTTAATTATATTTAACAAACCTGTGAACAATTTGATATAATAAAATTAGATGAATCGTTTTCACTATAAAAACAAAGGGGTTTTAATTAAATAGAAATGATCACTTCTCAAGTCTACATTAATTAAGGGGGGAACTAACATGGTATCGATACTCACATCCATTACGATGGTTTCAATCGCGACGTATTTTATGATGGGTCTTTTATTCTTGGCTACTGAAAAATGGAGTAAAGTAAAAAATCGTACAGTTATTATGTCATTTATTTGTTGGGCAGTTGGAGGATTGACATTCCTTTATACAAGTTCTTATGCAAGTGCACATGGATTGATGGACGTTTCAGCAATTATCGAATCCATATTCAGTGTATTAAGCTTATTACTATTAGGTAAGGTTTATTTTTTCAACGAAAAGAAAAAAGCTACCATTTATCATATGAATAAAGCTTAAATAACTTTTATCAAAATAAACGGCTATCATTCATTGAAATGATAGCCGTTTTTGTTTATCCATTTTATTTTCACAAAATGTTTAGAAGGGATTAAGCAGATACAGTACAATCTTTATTTCCGGTTGTGCTGTAATCTTGGGACAAGAAGGAATATCATCACAATAACAATAGCAACAATTATAATCATGAATATAATTAGAAGGATGGAGCTCTCCTCCAATACTTCTTCCTCTGTATCACGCTTTGCTTCATAATCAGCCATAGAAAACAATTCCAATTGTGTTGCTTTGGAAGTAATTGTATTTGTTTCAATTACGGATGATTGAAATAACTCCTCACTGATTTGTTCCTTCTCTGTTTTCCTTGGAGGCTCAAATGTTAATTCTTTTTGCTCTTCAGGCAACTCTTTTCTCTCATTTAAATTATCCCGAAAGTTATTTCGAATGTTGATATCTCTTTTTTTATAAACATTTGGCTCTACCTTATCCTTCTCGTCTTCAGCAAACGTTATTGAACTTACAGAAAGTATAGAAAGAAATACCAGTATGATACTAAGAAGCTTTTTGTTCATCAGACTCTTCCACCTTCGCTTTATTTCTCATCATCTGTAATCCATAAACGAAAGCTGAAACGATTGAAATCACTGCTGTTAATACGGTCATCGTTAATGTATAGGAAGAGGGTGTACTATATAATAATCCCATATACACATTGGATACTGGATTGTTAAAGCTAAATTCTGGTACCACAATATTCAATAACGGTGTAATAAAGAATATAATCATCCCAAGACTAACTAGCCAACCAACAAATGGTCCGATAAACAATCCGCCACGAACAATATTAGAACAAGCCATCAATAACAAGATGGTAAATGCGGACCACATGATAGCATGTGAATCATCGAGCGGATAAATATTTAACCCATAGATACTGATAATAAGACCTACCGCTAAGTTCAAGAGAAGAAATAAACTAGCTTGAATGAGATAGGAATTTTTTGAATAATACTGTGTTAAAAATCCAATCAGTAATCCACTTAATAAAATGATGATAAACAATACAACTGGCGGCATTCGATCTTCTGTTTCCGATAGAACTTTGCCATCAACCTGACCTTCAACATTTACTGGATTTGAAAGATGATCAAATACAAACGGATTGTTCTGGCCATCAACCATCGTATTATACAGCACATCATAGGCATCATCTCGAGCCAATTCTGTTGCTACCACATTATTTGCCCAGCGATTATTAAGGTCGTCTGATTCTTGCTGAACACTGTCAACTTTTGCCTGTAGTTCCTCTGTATCTTCCGTAATATTTTTTTGACTTTCGTCTAAGGAATCCACAAGGTTAGACAGGTTCTCTAGGCTGGAAGCAGTCCCTTGTTGGAAACTGAACACCATTTGGCCATCTAAATATTCAAGCGAAGGTGATTCATCCCATTCAAATGTATTTGTATTCATCTCGTTCATTTGTTCTGTAATGGCATCTGTTTGTTCAGTTAGTTCGTCCAATGTTTCCGTAATTTGGTTTAGCTCTTTCGCTACTGATTCCTCATACTCCTCTAAATATTGAACGGTTTCATCAACTAAATCGTCAAATGTTTCTTCCAGTTTAGTTAATTCACCTTTGGAATCATCCTCATCTACTAGAAGAGTAAACATATCATCTAATTTTTTAGGTAGATCAATATCTAGAATCGGCATTTTCTCGAGTTCTTCTTGCATTACTTCACTGGCAAAAAGATTTTTGACTAAATCCTGATTTATATTTTTTCTTTCAGCGATTTTATTGGACAAAATAGTTAAGTTTTCAGTGTATTCTACTAAAAATTCGATATCCTTATTTTCTAAATCATGTTTTTCTAAAAAAGCTGTTTCTAATTCATTCACTGTTTCTTCCGTAAAAATGTCCCGTAAGTGATCACTTTCTAATATGGTAATTTGCTTGTTACTAATATAATCAATTAGTTGGGAGTTGAGATTGTTTGCTACATTGTCTAATTCCCTATACGCGTCCTCCCATCCAGCAATTTGTTTTTCTAGTGGGACATTCTTTTGACCCATTTCATCTTCTAAAGAAGTAATGGTTCCATCTTCCCCATCAATATTTTGTAACTTTTGATAAACACTATTCCAATCAATGGCGATAGTAGAAGATGAATCATTTTTCACCTCATTCTCTTTGCTTTCATTTTCTGACTCCTCTTCCTCACCAGTAGGTTCATTTTCAGCTTCGATAGTAATGGAGTCTCCAATCGTATTTTCCAATTCTTTCACTGTACTTCGAACATCATCGATATTATTTTTTAATTCATCAAAATTAATATCGTCATCATCTATTTCAGGAATATCTGGTTTATCTAAATCATCTTCTTCATCATTATTGTTATCTTCCAGATTATTAATTGACTCTAATAAATTATCCTTCACCTCGATAGATAACTGACGATTGTATTCTTCTAATACGACTTCATTTAATGCATAAATTTGTTTTTTAAGATTACGGATTTCTTCTTTATCCCATTTATCAAATGCTTCTTTCCCATCTGTTAAAGAATCATTAATTCTAGTAAACCTTTTATCCAGAAGTTCGAAATGATCCTGTTGTCTAAAAACAGGGGATTCATATTCATTAACCTGTTCATTTACTAGTGTGGAATAGTTTTCTAAAGCTTCTTTATAGCTATCCACTCCCAACTGGATTGCTGCCTGATTTTCTAACTGGGCTTCCGTAAATAAAAGCTCTTTCTGTGTTTGACTTTCCTTATACATGTCAAGTGCCTCGGTAAACTCTGCAATTCTCTCCTCAGCGTCTATCGCATTACCCGCACTATCCGCTGAAATCTCGTTCACTCTATCCGTTTGATTCATAATGCCCTCTAACCTATTTTTATGCCGTTCAATTTCGTTTGCTAATGTTTCAGAAGATGGAGCATAAAATGAATATATTGCATCTTGAAAAGCAA
>Ga0079226_10004189_pt1 | contig 11016 bp, 9 predicted proteins | sample Poulit2014_FD_76345 | JGI IMG/M metagenome (GOLD analysis project Ga0079226, IMG submission 76345) | Agricultural soil microbial communities from Georgia to study Nitrogen management - Poultry litter 2014 | ecosystem: Environmental > Terrestrial > Soil > Agricultural land | place: USA: Georgia...
AAGTTCAGCTCCGAACTCGAAAATTTATAAGATTGCCAAGGGTTATCATTTTTTTTATGCAAGGCAATAATTACATCCGTATAATGCGTTAATTCTTGTTGGTATTCTGCTAAAGAGTTTTTATCTACCTGATTTACTTCTGCATATTTTCTAAGGGTGGTGTAAAACTCATTTCCTTTGGCATCTCCCATCGCGATATAAGCAAAGCGTTTGGCTTCTAATTGTGTAAATGGAATAGCATTATCTGTGTTTTTAACCAGCGTAATCGCTTCTTCCATAACATTTTGATAAAGTAGTGTATCGGTCAAAGTGTTTAAGTCTTCATATAGGTTATGATTCGATACAGGTTGGTAATCGTTTAAGCCTAATTTATATTTAGCTGCAAGTATTTTTTTGACAGAATGGGCCAAACGCTCTTCAGTTATAACGCCATCGTTACAAGCTTTTAGCATTAAGCTTTGAGAGGCTGCTAGGTTTTCGGGTATCAACAGCACATCAGTTCCTGCAAGAAAAGCCTTCAAATCTGCTTCGCCAGGTTTCAGTCCACTGGTTGCCCCTTTCATATTCATTGCATCGGTAAAAATTAAACCTTGAAAACCATAGCTATTCTTTAACAGATTAGTGATGATTTTTTTAGATAAAGAAGCCGGAGTTTTACTACTATCTAAAGCAGGTACTTCTAAGTGGGAAGTCATTACGCTACTGACAATATTTTCTTGCAACAATTGATGGTAAGGATACAGTTCTACTTTATCCAAATCTTCTTTGGTGCCGTGAATAAGCGGTAGCCCTAAATGGGAGTCTTGATCGGTATTTCCATGGCCAGGAAAATGTTTTAGGCTGCTTAGCACGCCTACGCTTTCCATTCCTTTTGCAAAAGCACGAGCTTTTTGTGTAACATTCTCTGGAATTTCACCAAAGGATCGATTGCCAATAATGGGGTTATTAGGGTTATTATTAATATCTACAGAAGGAGCAAAATTAATATGGACCCCCAAACGTTTGTTATGTTCTCCAATTCTTTCCCCTACTTTTTCTATAAGATGAAGATTTTCGACAGCTCCAAGTGTCATATTCCACGGATAGGCAAAGGTTGAATCTAAACGCATCGCCAAACCCCACTCCGCATCCATACCTATAAGCAACGGAACTTTGGATAAAGACTGATATTCATTATTTAATTTAGCTTGTCGATAAGGACCACCTTTAGAAAAAATAACTCCTCCGATATGATATTCTTTAATATAGTCTTTAATCTTATCTGTAGAAGCTTTGTTGGCTTGCGAGAAGATATCCACCATATATAATTGACCTATGCGTTCTTGTAAACTCATAGCATTATATAGGCTATCTACCCATTGCTTTTGATTTTCACGATGATCATCTGATAACATTAGAGGATTTCGAGGCTGTGCAACCAAAAATGTCGAACACAAAACCAACAAAAGAAAGCTGAGTTTTCTCAATATAAAATGGATTTAATTGTTTTACATTCGAATGATGAAAAAGTTATTACATAAATCTGGCATGCCAACTTTCACTGGCGGGTATTTCCCAATAACTCTCATATTCTTCTTTGGTAGTAACGAGATTATTGAACACAATAGTGTTTGGAGACACTGCTTTATTTTTCACCATTTTTTTAAATTCCAATAGGGTTTTGTGTGCAATATAGGGTCCAGAATAATAGGTAACATTCATTTTGTCCAGCAAATCTACTTGATATTCTTTTTCTATAGATTGGATAAATTCGACAGAGGCATCTATACTACAGCCTGATGCTTGAGTTTGGGTCTGATCAATGGCAAGAATAATAAATCTATTATATTTCACTTCGAATCCCGCCGTTAATTGACTGCCATGTGCTGCCCAATTCTCTACAAAACTTCTTGTTTTTTTAATTATCTCTTCTGTTTCATCGTCCGAAAATTTTCTATTGGACTGATAAATCCATACTCTTGAATGTTGAGGTAATTCTGAAAATTCTACATACATAGTTTATAAGTCTTCTGCGTTAGCAATCATTTCAACAATATCCATAACTTGCATTTCCTCTTCTTTTTTTATTCCCTTTACGCCATCGGTCATCATCGTATTACAAAATGGACAGCCTGTGGCTATAATTTCTGCTTTGGTTTCTGCTGCCTCTTCGGTACGTTCGATATTGATTTCTTTATTTCCTTTTTCGGCTTCTTTAAACATCTGTGCCCCCCCTGCTCCACAACATAAAGCATTGGATTTACATCTACGCATTTCTACAAGTTCTACTTCTAGCTTCTCTAATAACTCTCTTGGTGCTTCATATTCGCCATTCCCCCTACCTAGGTAACAAGGGTCATGGAAAGTAATTCTTTTGCCTTTGAACTTTCCCCCTTCCACTTTTAAACGTCCTTCTTCCATTAAGGTTTTCAAGAACTTTGTATGATGCATCACTTCATAGTTTCCACCCAACAAAGGATATTCGTTGCCTATAGTATTAAAACAATGTGGACAATGGGTTACTATACGTTGTATTTCATAGCTATCTAATACTTCAATATTGGTCATGGCTTGCATTTGAAACAGAAATTCATTTCCTGCTCTTTTGGCAGGATCACCTGTACAGCCTTCTTCCGAACCTAAAACTGCAAAAGAAACTTGAGCTTGATTTAGTATTTTCACAAATGCTTTGGTTATTTTTTTGGCTCTATCATCAAAACTTCCAGCACAGCCTACCCAAAATAAAACTTCTGGTTTTTCACCTTTGGCTGCAAACTCTGCCATTGTAGGCACATGAAGCGTCATACTCATAATATTTTATTTTAAACTTATACGCCTGATAAGCGTAAGAGATTTTTTTATTTTTTTTAATTGTATTATTTTTCGTCTTTCCAGTTCAATCGATCCATCTGATTATAAGGCCAAGGTGCTTGATTGTTTTCAATATTAGACATGGCCACATTCAGCTCGGCAGGAGCAGCGGATTCTTCAAGAACTAGATATTGTCGCATGGACATTATAATAGACATTGGATCAATACTAACTGGACATGCCTGAACACAAGCATTACAGGTTGTGCATGCCCATAATTCTTCACGAGAAATATAGTCATCCAATAATTGTTTCCCATCGGATTTAAACTCTCCATGGGTATCAATATTTTTCCCTACCTCTTCTAGTCGATCTCTAGTGTCCATCATGATTTTTCTAGGAGACAATAGCTTTCCAGTAATATTAGCAGGGCAAACGCTTGTACACCTTCCGCATTCGGTACATGTATAAGCATTTAACAATTGAGTTTGAGTCAGATCCATCACATCGCTAGCTCCAAATTTAGAGTCTTCTTCTCCTTCTGCCGGAGCGGCAAACGGGTCTGCATCAGGATCCATCATCATTTCTACTTCTTTTTTAACCTCATTTAGGATAGGGAACTTTCCTTGGGGCTGTACACTTCCATAATATACATTAGGAAACGCTAGAATAATATGAAGGTGTTTGGAATAGTATAGATAATTTAAAAAAACCAACACTCCCAGTATATGTAACCACCATGCCGTTCTTTCTAATAGTAGTAATGCAGACACACTCATCCCATCAAATAACGGGGCTATAAAACCGCTGACAGGAAAACTTCCTACAGCGCTATACCCTTCTGCTCCTTGTTGTTGCAATTGATAGTCGGCAGCATTCATAACAAGAAAAAGAACCATCAATACAAATTCGATATAAAGAATAAGGTTGGCATCCAATTTAGGCCAACCCTTCATTTCTTTCATTACAAATCGCTTGATATGCACTATATTTCTCCTAGTCCAAAATAGAGCTACACCTACAATAACTAATAATGCAAGAACTTCGAAAGAAGCAATTAGGAAGTTATAAAAACCACCCATAAAAGATAATACTCGATGTGTTCCAAAAATTCCATCGATAACGATTTCTAGCATCTCGATATTGATAATTACAAAACCTATATATACAAAAAGGTGAAGAATACCAGGGATAGGTCGTACTACCATCTTGGATTGCCCTAAGGCAATTCTTATCACATTCCTCCATCGTTCTTTCTTATGGTCAGAAACATCTACTTTCTTCCCAAGCCCAATATTGCGAATGATTTTCTTGCTATTTTTCACAAAAAAACCAATGCCTAAGAACAATGCGATAACAAATAGGATATTAGGTAATAATTGCATCATTTTATCTCGATTTTATTTATTCTGCTGAATTATATTCTTTGTTTTTTCTTCCAAAAATAGAAAAGTGGACATATCGTTTTGGATTCAACTTTATATCGCGCATCAATTGTTCTAATTCGACTGATGCAGCTTCCAAATGTTGATACAAGCTATCGTCGTTTAATAGTTTGCCTAAACTTCCTTCGCCATTTTCTAGACCTTCTACGACATGATTTAAGCCTTCAATAGTAGTTTCTATTTCTCTTACAAGCTTTTGTGCATCCAGAGTAGCTAATGAATCAGAAATTCTTACAAAATTTTCGGAAGCCTTTTCAATATTATCCAGACTCAAATTTATCTTTGTAGTATTAGTGGCTAGCAAATCATGAATAGAATGGGTAGCTTGATGTAAGGTTTCTATAGTAGTATCGATATTTTTAAAAGTATTTTTTAAGTGTTGTTGGCTCTCCTCATCTAATATTTTATTAAGGTTTCCTGCTAAAGTATCTAAGCTAACTAAAGCACTTCCCAAATCATCACCTAAGGGTAAAACCTTATCAGCAATGACCTCCATCATGCCTTTTTCCATTTTCCCTGGTAACCGGTCTCCATCTTTGGCAATCACATCATTCGTATAGTCAGGTAAAATTGCTAGAGCCTTACCTCCAATCAAACTTGCATTATATAGAAGTACCTTACTGGTATTTGAAAATTGGAAATCGCTTTTCTCAATTATAAAACTTACTTGTATGTCTTGTGTTTCGGGAGTGATATTTATCTGAGTCACTCTCCCCACTTGTAGCCCATTTACAGTTACACTCGCTTCGGTCGAAAGCCCTTCGACATTTGGATATTGGACGTGAAACTCCCGAACCTTTTTAAAAAGATTCGCACCTTTAAGGTAACTATACCCTAATATAAGGACAAGACTTGCACATACGACAAGTAAACCTGTTTTAAATTCTTTTGAAAACTTCAATAGCTAAGAGGTTTAGGTTAATTAACAAATTTATAAAAATAAATCAATTATACCTCTACTACTCCTTAGTTTTTAAAACATCGACCAATCGTACTTGTTTACCATTTTGATAGGCGACAATAAAACAGTCTGGATAACCTTTTTGTTTGGCTTGCTTCTGTAATTGTTGTGCTTGCTCATAGGTATAAGTTTTTCGATAAAAATATTTATATAGATTACCTTCTTTAATCCTACTTATGTTATCTAAGCCTTTAAAATTAAAGGGTTTTGTTTCTAATAAAGTTTGACTAGCACCAATCTGCACCATAAATTCAGTTTTATTAGAGTTTTCAGATTCACTAGCTGTTGGGGTATCGGGGGTGATATCGTCGAGATATTCATCACTATGAAGATCCGGAAGCGAGCTTCTATACTCTTTTATAGCATTCGCAATCTCTCTTGCCATTTCAGTCTGTCCTTTTGCAGAGTTCAAATAGGCTCCTTCATTTTTATTGCTTAAAAAACCTACTTCGATTAAAATACTAGGCATAACGGTTCGAGCTAACACATATAAGGGTCCTTGTTTTACACTTCGATCGCGTTTTTTCAGGTTCTTTGTAATATTATGCTGTACCATACTTGCCAATTGGATACTCTGATCTAAATACTCTTCTTGAGCAATGGTCAATCCTATCAATGATGCTGGAGAACTAGGGTCAAAATCTCCATACACTTCTTTATAGTCTTCTTCCAAATAAATAACAGAGTTTTCTTTTTTTGCAAGCTCTAGGTTTTCTTTATTTCTGGTATTTCCAAGTACAAAAGTTTCTACTCCATAGGCTTGATTCCCTCCTCCTACAGCGTTACAATGAATAGATATAAAAAAGTCAGCTTTTGCTTTATTGGCAATTATAGTCCGCTCGTCCAAAGTTGGATAAGTATCTTTTTCACGAGTATAGATAACTTTAAATCTAGGGTCTTTCTCTAGTATAGCGCCTACCTGCAAAGTAATATTTAATGAGATTACTTTTTCAACGAAACCATGATGAGAATTTCCTGAATCGTGTCCACCATGTCCAGCATCTAGCACCACAACAAACGGTTTATTGCTAGCATAACTTGTAGTGAAAATGCTTGTACTTATTATAAATAAAAAAAGAAAAGAATATTTTATCTGATATAAGGTCATGAGTTTTAATGTATTTAAGCTTTTTAGAATTAATATTAGCTTTAAAAAATCAAATATTCAAAAGCCACCACAAAAAATATGTGTAGTTTTGAAGCGGAAATTTTATTCAAATCTACAAAAAATACTCTGTTAACATTGCAAACAAAAAGACATTATTTCTTTGCGTGCATTCTTATAGTTGGGCTTGCGGGACATTTTATTTACGGACAAAACCCTGTGAATCAAACACCTATTCACTCAACCATTATTCCTTTTAAAATCCAAGACAGCCTTAAAACAGAGGAGATAAATCCTATTTTGGACACTATACCCCAAGATTCTATAGCCAATGACACTACTCTGATTTCCAAGAAAGAGGCCATAGATGATATTATAGATTATTATGGAAAAGACTATGTATATCTAGATCGAGAAGTCAATAAAGTTTATATGTATAATGAAGCCTTTATCACCTATGAAAATATGCGTATCGATGCAGGCTTGATTATTATGGATCTCGACAACAACACCATTCATGCTAAGGGTATCGACAGTGCTGGGGTTTATAGCCAGAAACCAAAGTTTGTAGAAGGAAGTAATCAAGTAGAACCCGACTCTATTGTTTTTAATACCAAAACGCAGAAATCCTTGATATACAATTCTCGTACGGAGCAAAGTGGTTTTAATGTTATTGCAGAAACCACCAAACGAGAAAATGATTCTGTAATTTTTGTAGGAAATGTAAAATTTACTACATCGACCAATATAGATGACCCTGAATATTATTTTTTAGCGAGAAAAGCCAAATTTGTTCCCAAGAAGAAGATAGTAACAGGTTTTACTAATATGTATATCGTAGATGTCCCTACCCCTATTGCCATGCCATTCGGATATTTTCCTTTAACAGAAAATCGGGCTTCAGGTTTTATAATTCCTTCTATAGGTGATAATAATCGTAGAGGTTTCTTTTTTCAAAATGGAGGCTATTATTTTGCTTTGAGTGAGTATTATGATCTAGCTGCTATGGGTGATTACTACACCAATGGAAGCTATGGATTACGATTGGAGTCTAACTATGCTAAACGATATAAATTTTCTGGTGGACTTAGTTTTCGCTATGAAAATCTTGTTGAAAGCGAGCGTGGTTTTCCTGATTTTAGCGAAAGTATGATTTACAATTTCCGATGGAATCACACGCAGGATTCAAAAGCCAATCCTAACTCCAGATTCTCTGCTTCTGTAAATTTAGGAAGCTCAAAATACTTTCAGGAGTCTATTAACCAAACCAACAATGCGAGTGCGCTAGTAAATACACTTAGCTCAACGGTTTCCTATTCTAAGACTTTCGAAACAGATCCCCAGATTAACCTTACCATCGCGGCCACTCATTCTCAAAACAGTAATACAGAGCAAATCAATATGTCTCTACCCAATATTAATGCTAATATTAGTAAGATCTATCCTTTTGCTCCTAAAAGCGGTGCCAAAAGAGGAATAATCGATAATATTAGTTTAGAATATAACCTTACAGCTCAAAATTCGATTCAAACTGTAGATTCATTATTTCTAAAAAAAGATATGTTTAAAGACGCCAAAATTGGTGCTCGCCATAGTATTCCTATCAGTACTAACTTTAAAATATTCAAGCATTTAAGTGCTTCTATATCTACCAAGTTTGAAGAGACTTGGGTTGGAAATACATATCATCAATTTTATGATGAAGATTTATATGAAGGTCGTGGAGGAATAAATCGAGATACTATTAGAGGATTTGATAGGTACCATACTTATAATTTTTCTACCAGTTTGGGAACTACTATGTATGGGATGTTTAACTTTAAGCCTGGTAAAAAATTCCAAACTATTCGGCACGTCATGCGTCCTAATTTGAGTTATAGTATCAACCCTAGTTTTGATCGTTATTATGAAGAGATGCAAATCCAAACTGCTGACCCTACCGTAGCTGCCGAAATTGCAGAATTCTCTAGATTCGAAGGTACATTATATGGTGCGCCAGGCCGACAATTTGCTTCTAATATAGGATTGAATATTAGCAATACCTTAGAAGCGAAAGTCCGAGAAAAAGATAGTACTCAAAAGGAACCTAAAAAGATAAAACTGCTCAACAACTTAAACTTCTCAACCTCCTACAATCTAGCTGCAGACTCTTTAAAGCTTGCTCCTATACGAGTTAGCGGGAGTATCCCCGTGATAGAACGGATGGACATCAACTTCAGCGGTGCCCTAGATCCCTATGCTTTAGACAATAATAATCGTAGAATCGACCTATTTAATATTGAAAATGGTGGAGGACTTTTTAGATTAACCAACGCTAATATCAGTATAAATTATTCTTTCTCTAGCCAAGATTTTGAAAGCTCTAGCTCGAGTAAAGATAAAGATTTTGAGAGTGAGACTTTTAGAAACGGGGGGCGTCCCGATGATTTATTTGGTGATACTTCTAGAGATTTTTCAAAATTTAACGATGATAAAAAAGAGAAAAGTCGTGCTAATAGAAGTCCATGGTATAACTACAGCTTACCTTGGGATTTTAGATTAGCCTACACCATGACTTATTCCAATATGCGTAGAGAGAGTGAAATTTCATCACAATCCCTGATGTTTAGTTCTAATATAGAATTGGCTCCAAGATGGAAAGTAGGAGTATCTTCAGGTTATGATTTTAAAAATAAAGGAGTAACCTTGACCCAATTCCGTTTCCAAAGAGACCTTGAAAGCTGGCAAATGAGTTTCAACTGGACTCCTATAGGAAGTATAAACACTTCTTGGTATTTCTTTATAGGTATCAAATCCTCTATATTAAGTGATATTAAATATGACAAACGTCGCGAACCTGATCGCAGATTTTAATTTATAACAATATGAAGAAAATTATAAATTCCACTAAAGCCCCTGCTCCTATCGGGCCCTATAATCAAGCAATATTAAAAAATGGTTTCTTGTTTACCTCTGGCCAAATCGCTTTGGATCCTGACAATGGTAGTTTAGTAATCGATACTATTGAAAACGAAACACATCAGGTAATGAAAAATCTCAAGGCTATACTAACAGAAGCAGATATGGACTTTTCTAATGTGATAAAATCCACCATATTTATTTCAGATATGGAAAATTTCACAAAAATCAATAAGATATATGCTGAGTACTTTGATGATGATAGGGCTCCCGCCCGAGAAACAGTTGAAGTAGCTAATCTACCAAAATATGTAAATATCGAAATATCGGTTATTGCTTCAAAATAGATTATTTTAATTTAACTAAGGGTTGATTAAGGCCATTCACGACATTTCGTACAATTTGATATTTATCGATACTCGCAAATAGCTGAGTCAAAGTCTTGTATCCATAAGTCCTGGGGTCAAAACTGGGATCTATTTTCCGTAGTGTAGTACCTATATGTGCAATATATACTTCATCTTCCTCATTGGTATTAGTAGAAATCTCAAATGCCTTATCCAATAACTTTAACTCTTCTCGACCCAAAGACCCACTTTCCTTATTGTCGGTTCTATCAAAATTTGCCCCATTACGCTTTGTTGTAGATTTGTTAGGTGATTTGGTGACCGTTTGTTTTTCTATTTTGGGTTGTAAGTTTTCACAAAATGTAAATATCTCACAGGACTTAACAAATGCAGTAGGCGTTTTCCGTTCTCCGATTCCCATCACAAATAAGCCCTCTTCTCGAATCCGTTTGGCTAAACCCGTATAGTCACTATCACTTGATACAATACAAAATCCCTCAACACTCCTAGAATGAAGTATATCCATTGCGTCAATTATCATAGCAGAATCTGTTGAATTTTTTCCAGTAGTATAAGAAAACTTCTGAATAGGATTAATAGAATATTGATTGATTAAATCTTTCCAGCTATTCATCTGTGAAGTAGTCCAATCTCCATAAATACGCCTTATAGTTGCTTTACCATATCTCGAAACCTCCTCTAGGATCTCTTTTATCAGCTTGGCTTGCGCATTATCACCATCGATAAGTACCGCAATATTAAATTTAGTTTTATCCATACTAATTTCAATCTAAATAAGATTGATTTGAAATTTTATTTTAAAAGCATAATATAGCTAAAATTATCGAAAGAAAAGAATCTACAAATAGAAAAACAATTGATATAGGAAGCTCACCACCTACATCTATATTGACACAATCACAATTTAATCGCTTTAAAAAACACAAAAAACACTATCAAATCTACCTAAAACACACAACACTATAAATAATTAACAGAAAAACAACTTTTAATTTTCTTTATAAATAAAATAATTTTCGTTACTTAGTACTCTAAAAACCTTATAACTATGAAAAACGTATTAAAATTACTTGGAATTGTGAGTTTAATTTTTATCGTATCCTCTTGTAAACACAAAGATCCCGCTGACTCTGATCTATTTGTGGGCACTTATAAAGGAAGTGTAGAGTTTACCGATAATGATAATGATGTGTCCTCAGATGATAGTTCAGTAACTGTTGTCAAAGCGGGAAACAATTATAACTTTAATTTCAATAAAAGTGGAATCCCTGCTTTAACAGGAGTTAAATTTGAAAAAGATGGAAATCATGCTGTAGTAAATGTGGATTTTGAAGATGGTATGCAAGTAGTGACCATCACGAAGTCTAAATTGTATATTTTATATTCTAAAGATGGGAAAACCTGGTCTGCAAATGCTACTAGATAAGGAAATCCAACCTCAAAACTTTA